>Ga0265297_10004001_pt1 | contig 25070 bp, 24 predicted proteins | sample Munlanlwell13791_FD_192502 | JGI IMG/M metagenome (GOLD analysis project Ga0265297, IMG submission 192502) | Leachate microbial communities from a municipal landfill in Southern Ontario, Canada - Leachate well 137-91 | ecosystem: Engineered > Solid waste > Landfill > Unclassified | place... | reverse complement strand
TTTTAAAAACCGCAGGTCATTCTCGAAAAATAACCTGATATCGTTAATCCCGTATTTAAGCATGGCGATTCTTTCTACACCCATGCCAAAAGCAAAGCCTGAATATTTCTTAGGGTTATAGCCTACGTGTTTAAAGACGTTGGGATGGATCATGCCCGAGCCTAATATCTCCAGCCACCCTTTTCTGCCGCACACAGAACAGCCTTTACCTTTACAAATAATGCAGGATATATCTACTTCCGCGGACGGCTCGGTAAAAGGAAAGAAATGCGGCCGAAAACGCATTTTGATATCCTGGCCGAAAACTGCCCTGGCGAAAGATTCTAAGACGCCTTTTAAATCGGAAAATTTTATACCCTCATCTACCATAAAACCCTCGATCTGATGAAACATAAAAGAGTGGCTGGCATCCACCGCATCCGGACGATAGACTCTCCCCGGGACAACCACTGCCAAAGGCGGTTTGGATGATTTCATGGCACGAATTTGCACCGGCGAGGTGTGGCTGCGCAATAAGAGATGTTGAGCATTCTTCAAATAAAACGTATCGAAGGCATCCCTTGAAGGATGTTCCAAGGGGATATTCAAGCCTGTAAAATTATTATATTCTGTTTCGATTTCCGGGCCCTCTACTACCGAAAACCCCATGCGCATAAAAATATTGCATATCTCGTCTATGATCTGGGTTACCGGATGCAGGCGGCCTAAATCTTGAGCAATGCCCGGCATGCCAATATCGCCAAGGAGAGAAACACCCTCTTGTTGTTTAGGGCTGATCGATCTTTGCCTTTCCTCGATTAGGTTTGAGATTTTATTTTTTAAGGCATTGGCTTGCTGGCCAAGGATGCCCCGCTGTTCCGGAGGCAGGCTGGGGATAGAACTGGTGAGCTGGGCAAGAATACCTTTTCTACCCAGGTATTTCACCCGGAATTCTTCCAGGGCTTCGGGCGAATTAATATTCTGTATATCGGAATCTACTTGCGTTTTAAGAGACTCAATATCCATATTAAACCTAATAATCCCAATAATATAATTGCGAGGTTTTTCTTGTCTATGTTCGGCCTTTCATTTAAAAGCCTTCCCGAGCCTATCTTTCGCACAACCTGAGCATGGATATCTAAATCACCGCCGTGCTCCGGGCAGGCACGATTAAAGATCCCCGTGATTTCTAAACCATCTCCAATCGACTTATAACTACCCATATATTTTATCTCATCGGCAAAAACAGACTTCATCCAGATACTCATGGCATTCTGCCCGTCAGATACATTTACCCAGGCAAAATCTCCCCTGCGCATTACGTCGCCGATAACCTCGCCTTCATAAACCATCATCTTGCCATCATAGCTATTGGCATGTTTAATCAAATCAGTGCTGGAAACAGGCTGGGCATAGCAAGTCAAATTCAAAATCCAAAAAACAAATAGCAGAATAATAAACAAGAATACAAAATTTTTAATTTTTATGCTCATTTTCCTTTTATTATCGCGACGAAGAATCCGATTAAGACAAAAATAGACATAAATTCCAAACGGCCAGCCCACATCTGAAAGATATAGGTCAATTTAAGCGCAGCCGGCATGCTTACCGCGGTAATACCGCAGGATAAACCTACATTCGCTGCTGCTGAAGTAGATTCAAATAAAGACTCTAAAAAGGGATAGCCAAAAAACATCCCGATAATAGCGCCCAAAATATAAAGTACCAAATAGCAGAGCGTAATCATAAGCGCCGCCCTTGCCGCCTTATCTTCTAAAAATACTTCTTTGATGTGATGAAATTTCTGGACGATAATCGCACCCTCAGGCAAAATTATCCTCTTGGTATCCTCTAAGAGGGCCTTAAAGATAATCCCGATACGCAACATCTTGATCGCGCCTGTCGTCGAGCAAACCGCACCGCCCAAGGCCATGGCGCAGATTATGCCAAATAAGGCAAGGTGATTCCAATCGTTAATAAATTGTGTGGCGTATATCGTCTGAAATCCCGTGCCGGTGTGGCCCGAGACGAGTTGATAAAAACCTTTGCGAAAGAGCATTATTGCTCTCGGATATATCCCTGTTTGAGCAAGCCCCACCGCCGTAATAACAAAAGTAATCATGATGGCGATAAAAAGAGTGATGGTCTCGATATTTTTGCGTATCTCCCGGCGATTGCCCATCCAGATATGATAGTGAAGCTTAAAATTAATCGCGCCTAAAATCATTATCGTGATGGTTACGATCTCGTAAACAAAACTATGATAATACAGTATGTTTTGTGACTGCGGGGCAAACCCGCCGGTATCAAAAGCAGCCATAAATATGCAGGCGCCGTGAAAAAAGGAATTTACGGGTTTCATCCCGTCTAATATGCCGACTACGCCTAAGGCAAGAGTGCCTAAAACAAGGTAAACAATGCTGACCAGCCAGATAAACCGCGATGTCTGGACGACATTCGGCAGAATCCTTTCGTCCCGCGCTTCTCCTACATACATCTTAAACGCACCGGAGGCGCCTTTCACGAACAAAGAAAGCGCGACGATGACAATGCCCTGGCCTCCGATAAACATAATCAGGTGCCGCCAGAGATTATGCGTATACGAAAGGTGGTCGAGATTCTGCACTAAAGTTAATCCCGTAGTAGCAAAACCGGACATGGTATCGAAACAGGTGTCCAGAAATGACTTCCAGTGGCCGCTTAAATATAGTGGTATGGCGCCCAGCACCATCGCTACTAACCACGTCAGGCTCACCACGATCATGCCCTGCATCCAATTCAGATCTTTTTCAGTATAAAATAATCTGGTGAAGAGAAGACCGAAGATCAAAGTTATTTCTGTGGCGATTAAAAAATCCAGGGTGGGATTTATTTCCTTAAACCCGATGCCCACAATAACGGGGATGAGCATGGTCAGCCCCAGGCCGATGATAATCCTGCCTAAATAATAACCAATGATCTTAATATCTTCCAGGCGGGGCTTAAGGATCATATCTTAAAAGTCAATAAGAGGCAGACGATAAACGCTGCCAGCATGATAAATAAAGTATAAAAGACCTCAATGGTAATACCCGCTAGTATTTTGAAAGGAAGTTTGAAATTCATCTTATAATTGTCCGGCTAGTAAATTTAATAGCTGCGGTTCGTTGCCGATAAGAGTCAGGGCGATCACGTCGTCTCCTGGCAAAAGAATGGTATCTCCTTTAGGAACGATCACCTCTTCGCCCCTTACAATAGAAACCAAGACCGAATCAGCGGGTAATTTAATATCTTTGATCTCTTTGTTGATGGCGGGAGAATCCTCTGGTAAGTCCAGCCGCACGATAGCCAGCTTTCCACGCTTAAAACTCATCAAATTGACAAAATCCGAAAAGGAGACTTCCTCTTCAATGACCTTGGCAATAATCTTAGTGGAGTCTACCGGCACATCAATGCCTAATTCAGAAAAGGTGTGTTCGTTATCCGGATTATTGACCCTGCCTACGGTGCGATGGACATTAAATCTTTCTTTGGCTAATTGGCAGATGATCAGGTTATCCTCGTCGTCGCCGGTGACTGCGGCCATTACATCCGCGCGCGCAATGCCCGCTTCTTCTAAAATACGGGGATCGCAAGCGTCGCCGTTAATCACTAAAACCTCTAAGTCCTTGGCTATCTCTTCGCAAATCGACTTGTCTTTATCTATAATGCTTACCGTGTGCTTACTCTGACAAAGCCTCTTGGCCAAAAAATAACCCACCTTACCTGCGCCAACGACTATGATATACATTGGGCACCTCTATTTTTTATAGATGAATTTTTCCCTGATCTTCTCGAGGCTGGCTACCTTTACCACCGCCATTAGTTTATCCTTGTCTTTAAAAGCCGTCGCGGGCTCTGGGATGATGACCCCGTCCATCCTGCGTATGGCCACCACTAAAAATTCTCCGGCCATATTTACGTCGGGAGCGGTTTTGCCGATAAGGTTATCCTTGACCTCGATCTCGATAACACCCAAATCCTTGCTTTCAATCAAATAACTCGAAAAGCGGCTTTCAATAATCTTATCTCTCAACATCGCTGCAAAAAGAATAGTCCCGCTGATGATATCCAAGCCCAAAGCAGCGTATATGTGCGCACGCTGCGGATCGTATACGCGCGCAAGCACCTTGGGGACTTTGAATATTTTTTTGGCTACCTGCGCAGAGATAAGATTTGTATTATCGCCGTTGGTTACGGCGCAGAAAACATCTGCTTTTTCAATACCTGCCTGTTTGAGTAATGCTAAGTCAAAACCATTGCCTACCATGGTCACGCCGTTAAAAGTACCGCCCAGGCGGTCCAAAGAATCCCGGCTTTTATCGATGACTACCACGTTATGGCTTTCGTTGGATAATAATTTTGCCAGTTCCGAACCTACCCTGCCGCAACCGACTATTATCACATACATAATAACCTCTTACTTTTTGATTAAATCTACCAGTTTTTTAAACGCGTGGCTGTCTTTTACGGCGAGGTCTGCTAAAACCTTCCTGTCTAAAGTAATCTTGGCTTTTTTCAGGCCATTCATAAACTTGCTGTAGGTAATACCGGCGGAGCGGCAGGCGGCATTAATACGCGCAATCCACAACCGGCGGAATTCTCTTTTTTTATTGCGCCTGTCGCGATAGGCATACACCAGTGCGTGCATCAGGGCGCGGCTGGCCTGCTGATATTGCTTGCTGCGGTCTCCCCAAAAACCTTTTGTCTTTTTTAACAGTTTCTTCTTCCTCTTGCGCGTAGCCACACTATGTTTGATCTTAGCCATAATTTCACTCCATTCTTTATTGGATTAATTATTCATTAAACCGTTTTTCCTATTTACCGTAAGGCAACATCCTCTTAAAATATTTTATTTCCGTCTTGTTCTGCAACGTAGCGGACCTTCTTAATTTCCTGATCCTCTTTGTTTTTTTACTGGATGCCAGATGGCTCTTGCCGCCCGGATTATATCTTAGCTTACCGCGTTTACTTAATTTAAATCTTTTAGCTACCCCTTTTTTAGTTTTTAGTTTACCCATTTGTCTTCACTCCGTCTCTTGTTGGTATTTATTTCGGCGCAAGCACGAAAGACATGATCCTGCCTTCCATATTAGGTTCCTTTTCCACTTGCCCGTCGTTCTGCGTATCCATAATAAATTTATCTAAAATCTTTCTACCAAGGTCCAAGTGCTCCATCTGCCTGCCTCGGAAGAAAAGATTGATCTTCACTTTATCTTTCTTTTTTAAGAAAGTGACCGCCTGCTTGACTTTAGTATCGAAGTCGTGGTTATCGATATTGGGCTTCAGACGGATCTCTTTGAGCTTCCCCTGTTTCTGGTGTTTTTTGGCTTCGCGTTCTTTCTTCTCCTGGTCGTATTTAAATTTACTGAAATCGATGATGCGGCAGACCGGCGGGACAACCCCAGGCGCTACTTCCACCAAATCCAGCTCGGACTGGCTAGCCAAATCCAAAGCCCTCTGTATTGACATTATGCCCAGCTGATTGCCGTCCGGGCCGATAAGCCTTACCTGCGGCACGCGAATCTTTTCATTGATGCGGATAAATTTTTTTATAGCAACCACCTCCTTCTGTTTTGTTGAACCGTTTGATTTCTAGCTAACTTTATTTTTTATTTCTTCTTTGATTTGTTTTATAAATGCTTCTTGCGTCAATACCCCGGCATCGCCTTTTCCTTTTTTCCTTACCGAGACGCTTTTTGATTCTGCCTCGCGCTCACCCACTATTAAACAGTAAGGTATCTTATTTACTTCGGCGTTTCTTATCCTTTTATTCAGGGTTTCTTTATGATCATCTATTTCCGCGCGTATCGAATTATCTTCCAGCTCCTTTTTAACGCTTAAAGCGTATTCCATCAATGAATCTTTTATAGGGATTACTAAGGCCTGCGTCGGAGCTAACCACAAGGGCAGCTCGCCATTGTAATGCTCCAAGAGGGCACCGATAAAACGCTCCAGGCTCCCCAGGAGAACGCGATGCAGCATGATCGGCTGCCTTTCTTTCCCTTCGGAATCAATATAGGAAAGATTGAATCTTTTCGGCAACGCAAAGTCGCATTGGATAGTCGCGCATTGCCACTTCCTGTTTAAGGCGTCTTTTAATTTGATGTCGATTTTCGGGCCATAAAAAGCGCCGTCTCCTACATTAATATCATACGCTAATTTTTTCTCTTTTAAAGCTTCTTCTAACGCTTCTGTGGCCTGCTGCCAGTCTGCTTCGGAGCCGATATATTTTTCCGGGCGCGTGCTCAATTCGATGCCCACCTCATTAAATCCAAAAACCTTCATCGTATCAAAGACAAAATCAATAATGGCTTTTATTTCATCGCGTAACTGCTCCGGCAGGCAAAAAATATGCGCATCATCCTGTGTAAAACCGCGCACGCGCAAGAGCCCGTGCAAAACCCCGGCTTTTTCATGACGATAGACCGTACCTAATTCGAAAAATCTTATCGGCAGGTCGCGGTAACTCCTCATCTTGGATTTATAAATCAGTATATGGCCCGGGCAATTCATCGGCTTTAAAACATACTCTTTCTCGTCGATATTTAAGGTGTACATGTTTTCTTTGTAGTAATCATAATGCCCGGACGTCTTCCAGAGCCCGGCCTGCATAATATGCGGGGTAATGACTATCTGGTAGCCGCGTTTTAAGTGTTCTTTTTTCTCGTAATCTTCGATGAGCGTGCGTAAAAGCGCGCCCTTAGGATGATAAAATACCAATCCCGCGCCTGCTTCTTCATGATAAATATCAAAGAATTCTAATTGCGGCCCTAATTTTCTATGGTCGCGCTTTTTGGCTTCTTCTAAATTTTTTAAATAATCATCCAGCTCTTTCTGCGTCAGAAAACAGGTGCCGTAAATCCTCTGCAGCATAGGGTTGGTCTCTATCCCATGCCAATAAGCTCCGGCAACCGACAGTAATTTGAAAGCCTTGATTTCGCCGGTTGAACCCACATGCGGGCCGCGGCACAAATCTATAAAATCTTTACCTGTCTTGTATATAGTGATCTTGGTATCGACTAGCGCCCGGATAAGATCCAGCTTGTAATCCTCGCCCATCCTGGCAAACAATTTCAAGGCCTCTTCTTTGCCCAACTCTTCTCTGGTAAACGGCTCATTCTTGGAGATAATCTCGCGCATCTTGCGTTCGATATTGACTAAATCCTCGTCGCTAAACGGCTCTTTTTTATCAAAATCATAATAGAATCCGTCTTCAATAGCCGGGCCGATGCCCAAGCGCACCTCCGGCCAGAGCTCTTTTACCGCTTCCGCCATTACGTGCGAACAAGAATGTCTTAAGGTATTTAAGTCCATTTGCTTTTTAGTTTTTCTGGTGGGCCCAAGAGGACTTGAACCTCTGACCTTTGCGATGTCAACGCAACGCTCTAACCAACTGAGCTATGAGCCCAAAATTTCATGGGCAAGGAGGGAGTTGAACCCTCACGACCTTACGGCCAAAGGATTTTAAGTCCTTCGTGTATGCCATTCCACCACTTGCCCGATGCAAAATTCAATGGAGGCGGCAAGCGGATTCGAACCGCTGTATAACTGTTTTGCAGACAGTTGCCTTGCCACTTGGCTATGCCGCCAAATCTAAAAAAATTTTTTAATTTCTTTGATTATCGTCTCAACTTCCGCCAAGCAGCCCACGCCCATCTTGCCACAGGCAAGTCGCCCTTCTCTAGGCGCTATAAATTTATACCCTAAAGACTCCAATTTCTTGATGTTGCCCTGGGTGATCTTATTTTTATACATATTCTCGTTCATCGCCGGGGCGATTAAAACCGGGGCCGTGGTCGCAGAAACCACACAAGTCAATAAATCATCACATATCCCGCCTGCGATTTTACCGATGATGTTGGCGGTTGCCGGAGCGATCAAAACCAGATCTGCCTTATTGGCCAACGAAATGTGCTCTATTTCCCAGGCCTCAGGCGTATCAAATAATCCGCGATAAACTTTATTACCTGATAGGCTCTGGAAAACAATAGGCTTGATCAACTCTTCCGCTTCGCTAGTCATGACTACACTGACAGAAAAACCACCTTCTTTAAGCCTGCGCACTAACTCACAGGCTTTATAAATGGCGATACTGGCAGTGACGCCTAATATAATATTTTTCTCTTTCATCGCTTCACTAATCTTTTATGATTTTTTACACTTAACTTTGGCTTCGGCAATTTCATGCAGGGCTATAGTAGAAGGCTTCATGGATGCAACCACGTCCACCAGCCTGGGTTGGCCTTCGGCGATCTCCAAAGCCCTCTTTGATGCCAGGATGACCAACTTATAAATAGAACCATTGCTCTTATCCAAAAGTTTCTCTAACGCTACATATGCCATTGGCTACCTCATTTTTAGCTAATTGCTTAGTCTGCCCAATACAATATTCTTTAATTCTCCGACGCTCTTCTGTAAACTCTTATTCACCAGGCGATAATCGTATTTCCTGGAATTACGCATCTCCTGCCTGGCAAGTTTTAAACGCTGCCTGATCTCTTCTTTCCTGGTCCTGCTGCACCGCCCCTCTATTCTCTTCTGCAGCATTGTTAATGAGGGCGCGGCCACAAAAATTGTTACTGTATTCCCAGGATAAAGCCGTTTTATTTTTAATGCGCCCCTGAAATCCAGGCAAAGCAAGATATTCTTGCCTTTCTTCAGCTGCTTATCTATATGGTCCTTGGGGGTGCCGTAATAATAACCTAAATACCGTGTCCATTCAAGAATTTTTTTTGCTGAGCGCAGTGCATTAAACTCGTCCCTGGTGATAAAAAAATAGTCTTTCCCCGGCTCCTCAGCAGACCGGTGAGGCCGCGTGGTAAAAGAGGTTGATTTTACCAGTTTATTTTTTAAATCCCTGCCATCGAGCAGCCTGTTTACAAGCGTAGTTTTTCCTGATCCCGACGGCCCGGAAATTACAAATATCAAGCCTTTGATTTTTCTATCTTTTTCTTTCACTACTCTATATTCTGTACCTGTTCGCGTATTTTCTCGATCTGGCTCTTCATCTGCACCACCCGCGCAGAAATAGAAGCAGCAAAAGTCTTGGCTGCCATAGTGTTAGCTTCACGCTGCATCTCCTGGGCGATAAAATCCAACTCTTTGCCTATGGGGCCGTTCTGAGAGATCTTGTTTTTAAAATTCCCGATATGGAATGCCAGTCTTTCCATTTCTTCCGTGATGTCTGTATTTTTTAAGAAGCTCGCGCGCTCTTCGTCTGTATTGATCTTGTCTAGCTCGTCCTTAAGCGCTTTTTTAAATTGGGTTTTGACGATATCCAGGTTGTGCCTAAGTGTTACCGATCTCCTTTTCAAATGCACATAAATAGCGCGGCCTTCCTTCTTGCGCGTTTTTAGCAGTTCCTCCAGCGCAAGCTTCAAAAGAGCCCTTAAGACCGGCCAAAGGCTGTCTTTAGAATACTTGTTTTCTTCCAACGACAAAACACCAGGCAGGTTTATCAAGGTATTGATGCTGGCTTCATCGCGTATACCGAATTGCTTTTTGATAGCGCTTACCGTCGAGATATAATTTTTAAGCAGCGGTTTATTGATAAAGACCTTCTGCTTTGTCCCGCCTATAATGTTTACCGCGCAGGTTATACGCCCTCTCTTGATCTTAGTCTCGATATCTTTCTTGAGCCTGTCTTCGAGAGATAAAAGCCCTTCCGGCAAATGCAATACCGTCTCTAAAAATTTATGATTGGAGCTTTTTAATTCGACGCAGATTTTGCCTAAGGCGGCGATGCTTGTTTCTCTTGCACCAAAACCAGTCATGCTTTGCATATGATTAAACCCTCTTACGCCCAGACTTTTCTTTTACAATTTTTTTCTGCCGTCTCTTTGGCAGGATATAAATCTACGATAATCTCTTCGGGTTGAAACCAGAGCTTTATCTCTCTCTCTGCCTCTTCTTCGTTGGAAGAGACATGAATTACATTTTCATACACTCCGGAGGTAGTAATCCTGCCGTAAGAGCCGCGGATAGAAGTCGGCTCTGCCTCCTCGGGATTCGTGCTGCCTGCCAGTTCTCTGCATTTCTTGATTGCGTCTTTCCCCCAATAAATAAGTGCCATGACTTTACGACGGTCGTGCAGCTCGCCGCGCAGATATTTAATCAGCTCCGGGAAAAAAGGTTTATCCTTCAGATGTTTATAATGTTCCTCGGCCAGATGCTGAGGAACGCGCACTATCCTGGATGCTACAATCTCCAGTTTCGTCTCGGAGAGCCGGGTCAAAATATTCCCGGTTAAAGATTTTTTTAGCCCGTCGGGCTTTATGAGAATTAAGACTGCCTGGTTCATGATTTTATTTCTCCTCTTAATATCTTTGCGATTCTTTCCAAGTCTTCCTGGGAATAAAATTCGATAAGGATGTGCCCTCGTTTCTGTTTCTTGGTGATCCTTACTTTGGTGGCAAGAAGATGCTGCAGTTTTTCTTCTAAAACAGAAATGTAAGGCTCCTTTACAGACTCCCTCATCCGGCGCTTGCCTAAGCGCGGCCGGTGCGCCTTGATAATATTTTCTAATTCTCTTACGGATAGATCCTTAGAGATAATTTCCTGTGTCAACCGGCGCTGCTGGTTGCTATCTTCTATTTCTAGAAGCGCTCTTCCGTGGGCAAAAGAGATCCGCCCTTTCTTAATCTCCTGTTGCACTTCTAGCGGCAACTTCAATAAACGCAGGGTGTTAGTAATGCTTACCCTGGCCTTACCTAAAACATCGCTGATTTTTTCTTGCGTAACTTCAAATTTATCAATAAGATACTGATACGCATGCGCTTCTTCAATGGCATTCAATCCTTGCCTCTGGATATTTTCGATTAAAGCCAATTCCAAAGAATCGCGATCCTCAACATTTTTGATAATTATTGGTATCTCCTTTAAATTCAATAGGTTAGCAGCACGAAGCCGCCTTTCGCCGGCAATAAGTTCGTAAGAATCGCCTTTACGTCTTACCAAGAGCGGTTGGATCACTCCTTTTTCTTTTATAGATTGCGCCAACTCTTCTATGTGTTGCACGTCAAATTCTTCTCGGGGTTGAAATGGATTAGGCTTGATTTGTCCAGTCTGGACATAAATAATCTCATCTTTATGTCCTGTTTCTTTTTCTGGGATTAAAGCGCTGATCCCTCTTCCTAAGGCTTTTCTTTCCATCCTACGCTCCTTCTGATATTTTCTGTGCAGAAATCGGCATTCCCAATAATTCCTTACTTAATTCTTCATATTTCTGCGCTCCCAAAGATTCTTTGTCGTAAAGAAAAATCGGTTTGCCAAAACTCGGGGCCTCGGTTAATTTAATGTTCCTGGGGATAACAGTATTATAGACTTTTTCGTGGAAATGATCTCTTGCTTCTTGAATAACCTCTTTGGTAAGATTGGTGCGGTAATCCGCCATAGTCAATAATACGCCTTCAATAGCTAAATTAGTATTAAGATTATCTTTCACAAGTTTAATGGTATTATTGAGTTGCGACAATCCTTCCAGAGCATAATATTCGCATTGCACCGGGACAAGAACAGAGTCTGCGGCGCATAATGCATTTATCGTCAGTAGGCCTAAAGAAGGCGGCGAATCTACCAAAATAAAATCAAAATTATTCTTTTCTTTTGCCAGCGCCCTCTTTAACCGGTACTCTCGGCCTAAAGCACTCACTAGCTCCACTTCCGCGCCCGTAAGATCCAAATTAGAAGGCACTAACCAAAGATTGTTGATTGCCGTAGACTGTAAGGTTTCTTTTATCTCGATCTCTTCAAGTAAAACATGATAGGTGCTCTTTTGAACATTATGCTTATTTATGCCCAAACCACTGGTGGCATTGGCTTGTGGGTCTAAATCTAACAGCAAAACCTTCTTACCCAGAACAGCTAAATAAGCAGCCAGGTTAATAGCGGTAGTAGTTTTACCTGTACCGCCCTTCTGATTGCAGATGGCAATAATTTTACCCATTGAAATCTATGTAGTTGCGTTAACGTTCCACGCGGAACTGATCCCTTTGCCTACCAATTATTATCTAAAATTTAACCAAATTGTCAAGTATTTTCTTTATTCTTAATTACGCTAACTCTGACTTTGGCTGGCTTAGCTCCCGGCATTCCGAAGAGGCCTTTTACCTCCTCGGATAGCACTTCAATTTTTACCTTATTGCGAGGAAGCTTTAATTCCTGAAGCGCTTTTTTAATTGCCTCTTCTACTGTTTTGCCTTCGACTTCAATACTTGCTTTAGGTGTCATTTTGCTTGATTAATCCTTACTTGATATACTAACATTAATATGCTATTGACAAACCAATACAGAACTAAGCCCGAAGGCATACTGTAGAAAATAACACCGAACATAATCGGCATTATTATCATCATCAACTTTTGCTGCTCAGCGCTGCCGCTGCTCATGTGCCCCATGGAAATCTTTTGCTGCACAAACATACCAATAGCCATCAATATCGGCAAAATATTTATATCACTGCCGAGGAATGGTAAAGGCTTTGGCAAGATAAATAAACGATCCGGCTCAGACAAGTCTTTTATCCATAAAAATGCTGCACCCTTTAAAGAAACAGAGCGGATCAAGGCTTGATAGAGCGCGAAAAATATAGGTATTTGTAAAATTAAAGGCAGGCATCCTCCAAAAGGATTAACCTTATGCGTCCGGTACAACTCCATAATCTCTTTGTTTAACTTTTGGGGATTATCTTTGTAGTTTTTTCTTAATTCCTCTATGCGTGGCTGTAATACCTGCATTGCTTTCATTGAACGCATCTGCTTTAATGTCAATGGGTAAAGAATAAAATAAACAATTAAACTAAGAGCAATAATAGCCCAACCCCAATTATGAAATAGCCCATGTAAAAATTCCAGCAATTGTAAAAGAATCTGTGAGATAAAATCAAAGGTGCCATAATTTATAACAGCTGCCCATGCCGGATTAACAATATTAATCAATTTTAAATCTTGGGGCCCGATGTAAAGATGAATTTTTTGTCCAATCTGCTGGTGCGGTGCAATAATTATCTCTTTTGAAGTTACACCAACCTCTGTTTCTTGCAGGCCGCGCTTGCGTATAAAACCAGTCCAACCATCTGACTCTGGCTCAAGAATGGCGCAAAAATATTGATCGCGTGAACTGATAAATTTTGTTTCCGGGAAATCCAGGGGCTTACGAGCATTGGCATTATGACGTATGATCTTTTCTTTTGTGGCCACGGTTATGTCTTGATAGCGCGCTTGGATGTTTTTAGGAGAGGTATCCAGGGTCTCTAGGATTAGGGGGAGGCTCATCTTCAAATCCTCTTTGGACAAATTTAAAACCTCAATCTCTAACCATATGTCGTACCTATCTTTAGAAAAAATAAAACGTTTAATAATCTTTTTTGTCTGATCTTCATGCACAAAAATTACCGTATTAGGCGAGGCGCTTTCTTTTTTGAAAATTAGATTTTTATCCCCTAACAATAAACCATTTCCCAGGGGGAATCGATGAGACTTATAGGATTTAAATTCTACTTCTTTGATTGTCGCTGCGGGTTCATTGAAGACAACCTCAGAATCTGCTCTAGACAAATTAAATAAGGACTCTGGCTGTTTTTCTTCGGTTTCGGCAAGGCTAATCGTAGTAGCCTCTTTTGGAACAAGGGGCTGCTGAGGATTCTCTTGCGCAACTTCTTTATTATCAACGTGTTGCGTCGTAGAGATAAAAGCTGACCAACTTAACAGAACCACTAACGAAAGGGCTATAGCTAAAACAAAACGCTTTTCCATAGGATATACTCCGTTTCCTTAAAATAAATAACGCGGTATATGCTTAGTCAAAAAATTACACTAAGGGATCGTATCCGCTTTTGCGCGAAAAGGGGTGGCAATGCAGCAATCTTATTAGGCCCTTATATACACCTTTTAAAGCACCGTATTTTATTATTGCTTGTTTTGTATATTCGGAGCAGCTGGGCGAGAAACGGCAGGCGCAAGGCAGCATCGCTCTTATATGCTTTTGGTATATGTCCAGCGGGCTAATAATTATACGCCTTAGCATCAAATACTAAGTCTTTTCCTGCCTGTTTGGCGTCGGCGACGCAAAACCTTCCGGCCCGATTTCGTAGCCATTCGTCGCCGGAAACCCTGTTTCCGCTTGCCTACAATTTTAGTGGGCGTCTTTAAATTCTTTTTCATCTTTCATCCTTTTTTGTAGAGTGGGTGTTAATTATAACATAAAGTCAAGCTTAGTCAACTAAAACTATTTTGTTGACCCCGCTAGAAATTATGGTATATTACCTGCTATATTTCACGGGGCGGACTGGTACATAAAACATTGTGTAATAGTGCCCGTTTACGCCTACGCAGGCGATCTAAGGGATATAGCTCGCCTAGCCGGAGAGTAATTCGGGGAGGGCTTTATCTTTTTTACTTGCAAGGGGATTTTTCTCTGGTATAATAAATAGCAAATAAAATTCTCCTCAAAAAAAATGATTTTCCACAGATTTATTCAAGATGTGCATAAGCTGTGGATAACGAAGTAGAAGGTTACCGTGTCTCCCATCGACGTAGCGACAATCTGGAAGAAGACAGAAGAGTGCCTAAAAGAGAGGCTCGGGGCTACTACTTTTGACACCTGGATCGCCCCTTTGACAGCCAGGCAAAAAAACGAACACTGTATTGCCTTGGAGGCTCCGGATGATTTTTTCAAAGACTGGGTAGCCAAGCATTACGGCCAGCTAATCCAGGAGACCGTAGGAACATTCGCCCAACAGGCTATCATGGTCGATTTAGAGACTAACCCTTTAAGCAAGCCCGCGGCCGATGCGCTCAAAAAAGCAGAGAAGGCCCCGGATAAACATCGCCATCTCCCGGAAACGTCTAACCTGAATCCTCGTTATACCTTTGAGAATTTCGTAATCGGCCCATCTAACCGGCATGCACACGCCTATTCACTGGCCGTAGCAGACTCCCCGGCAAAAGCCTATAATCCTTTATTTATTTACGGCGGCGTGGGCCTGGGCAAAACACATCTCATGCAAGCCGTCTGCCACCATATTAAGAATAAAAGCTCCGGCGCATCTAAAATCTGGTATATGCCTTCCGAGAGATTTACCAATGAGCTTATCGACGCTATCCAACATCATTCTATGGCTGGCTTCAGGCAGAAATACAGAAACGCGGATGTCCTGGTAATCGACGATATCCATTTTATCGCAGGAAAAGAATCCACGCAGGAAGAATTCTTTCACACCTTTAATACTTTATATGACGCCCATAAACAAATTATTATATCGTCGGACCGGCCGCCGAAAGAAATAGCTAATCTACAGGAGAGGCTTGTATCGAGGTTCAGTTGGGGGCTTACCACAGATATCCAACCCCCGGACATAGAAACGCGGGTAGCCATCCTGAAAAAGAAAGTAGAAAGAGAGCCTGTTTCCGTGCCGGACGAAGTAATCTTTTTTATCGCCCAGCTGATCAAAACCAACATCCGAGAATTAGAGGGCGCTCTTATCCGTACTATTGCCAATTCTCTGCTGGAGGAAAAACCCATAACCCTGGAATCTACAAAAGAGGTGCTGAAAGATCTCTTGAAAGAACCTAAAAAATTAATTACCGTGGATTTTATCCAGCGCTGTGTCGCGGAAGAATTCAGTATGTCCCTGCAAGAGCTAAAGACTAAGAGGCGTAACAAAACCGTTGTATTGCCCAGGCAGATAGCCATGTATGTCAGCAGAGAACTCACAGAATTGTCCTTACCTGAAATAGGGGAATTTTTTGGCGGCAAAGACCATACCACAGTATTACATTCATACAATAAGATCAAAGAAGGAATAATCAAGGACGGGACCTTAAAAGATAAGGTAGAAAGAATCATACAATTTATTAAACAATAAATCCAATGGTTATTAAAGGCTATCTTTTTTGTTAAAACAAAGTGGGGCAACACTTATAGAGATTTCAACAGGTACGCAACTACATTACTACTAAGACTATATATAAATCTTATTATTATAATAATAAAAGGAGTCTCTGATGAAATTTAAAGTTGATAAGGAAGTATTGGGTAATAGCATACAAACCGTACAAAATGTAATTACATCCAAAGCAACATTACCTATACTTTCTAATATCCTTATGGAAACACAAAAAGAGGGCTTGCGGCTTACTGCAACAGATTTGGACATTGGTATAAGTTGTGTAATACCTGTGAATATCCAGGAAGCAGGTGCTATCACTATTCCGGCGAAAAGATTCGGGGATATAATAAAAGGATTGCCCGGTGACGATGTGAGCGTGAATACCAAGAAAAATAATTTAGTCACCATAGAGACAGAATCATGCCAGTTTAAGATAATGGGGTTAGCCTCTGAGGAATTTCCCGTGTTGCCGACCTTTAAAGATACGGAAGTGATCAAGATAGAACAGGTAAACCTGAAAAGGATGTTGAACTTGACTTCTTTTGCGGTTTCTTTTGACGAAACAAGGTATGTGTTAAGCGGGATACTTTTTAAAATCCACAAAAATAAAATTGTTTTAGTAGCCACGGACGGCAAGAGGCTGGCTATTATGGAACAGGAATTAAAAGGGAACATCGATAAAGATATACAGATTATCGTGCCTATCAAAACCATCCAGGAGTTAATACGCAACTTAAAAGACGAAGGGGAAGTTTCATTAAGTTTAGGATCTAACCAGGCCTTGTTTGATTTAGGGACGGTGGTGATTATCTCGCGTTTGATCGAAGGTGAATTCCCGGATTACCGGCAGGTAATACCGCCCGTATCAGAAACCAAGCTTTTATTAAAGCGGGAAGAATTCCTGTTAGCTGTAAGAAGGGCCGCTTTATTGTCTACGCCGGATTACCAGGCGGTCAAATTAGAAGTATTTAAAAATAAACTGGTGGTTTCAAAATCTACCCCGGATGTCGGGGAGTCGCGCGAAGAACTATCCATAGGATACCAGGGCAAAGAAATGGTCATTGGTTTTAACCCTGTATATTTAATAGATGTGTTAAAGAACCTGCAAAATGAGAGCATGGAGCTGGAGATCACCGACGGTGAAAAGCCCGGGGTGATCCGCGTGAACGGTTATGTTTATATTGTGTTGCCGATGCGCCTAGGCTAAAAATGGAAGCGATCAAGGATACGATTCAGAACGTAATAGAGAGCCTGGCGGCAAAACAATTGGATGTTGAAAAGAACGATCCCCAGGGTTTATTAAAAAAGCTCTTGACAAAAAAAGAGCTAGAGCATATAAAGTGTAATTATTTCAAGAAGGGCACCTTAAGCGTGAATGTGGATTCTTCTGCGTGGCTCTACAGCCTCATGCTGAAGAAAGAAGAATTGTTAGTGGCTTTAAAAAAAAGATTCAACACCCTGAAAGATATTAGTTTCCGCGTCGGAGACATAAAATGAAAAAGGCAAAGTCAAAAATAACCAAGCCTGCTCTGGGGGCACCCGAAGAGCCGGCTAAAAATAAGACTTACGATGCCACCAATATTCAGGTGCTGGAAGGCACTGAAGCGGTAAGGCGCAGGCCCGCGATGTATATCGGCGATACCTCTACAAGGGGCTTGCATCATCTGGTCTACGAAGTAGTGGACAATAGCGTAGATGAATCGCTGGGGGGATTTTGTGATACTATCGGCGTAGTGATCCGTCCGGACAATAGCGTCAGTGTTATCGATAATGGTAGAGGTATACCGGTAGATATTCATAAGACCGAGAAAAAGCCGGCTGTGGAAGTGGCTTTGACTAAGCTACACGCAGGAGGCAAGTTTGATCATCGGGTCTACAAGGTTTCCGGCGGCCTGCACGGCGTAGGCGTTAGTGTAGTGAATGCGCTTTCAGATTGGCTGGAGGTAGAAGTCAGGCGCGACGGTAAAATTTATCACCAGCGTTACGAACGCGGCAAGACTGTTTCTAAGCTTACCACGATCGGCAAAAGCACTACCACCGGTACAAAGGTAACCTTTAAGCCGGACAAAACCATCTTTCCTAAAACAGATTTTTCATACGACATATTATCCCAGAGATTACGAGAGCTGGCATTTTTAAATAAGGGCCTGAAGATAAAACTTGCCGATGAGCGCACCGATAAAGAAGCGGTATTCGAATTTGCCGGTGGGGTGGTTTCTTTCGTGGAATACCTGAATAAAAATAAGAATCCTTTGCACAATAAAGTCATCTATTTTCAAAAAGACCAGGATGACATTATTATAGAAGTGGCCTTGCAGTATAACGACGGTTATGCAGAGACACTGTTTTCTTTCGCCAATAACATCAACACCATCGAGGGAGGCACGCATCTGTCCGGTTTTAAGTCCGCACTTACGCGCGCCATTAATCAATATGCGAAATCAAAAAATTTGATCAAGGGCGATGACGCCTCCATTACCGGAGATGATGTGCGCGAGGGCTTGACTACCGTGCTCAGCGTGAAAGTCCCCAATCCTCAATTTGAGGGCCAGACTAAGACTAAACTGGGGAATTCCGAAGTGGAAGGATTAGTTGCTTCAGCGAGCCTGGATGCTTTAGCATCTTATTTCGAAGAAAATCCTTCTGTAGCAAATAAAATTATCGATAAGGTAGTAATCGCATCGCGCGCGCGCGAAGCAGCCCGTAAGGCGCGGGAATTAACCCGAAGAAAAGGCGCCTTGGAAGGCGCAGGGCTTCCCGGTAAATTGGCCGATTGCTCTGAAAGGGATCCGGCGCTATGCGAGGTGTATGTTGTCGAAGGCGATTCAGCCGGCGGCAGCGCTAAACAAGGCCGTGACCGTAGATTCCAGGCTATCCTGCCTATTAAAGGCAAGATCCTGAACGTGGAAAAGGCGCGCCTGGATAAGATTTTATCCAATGAAGAGATCCGCACTGTCATTACTGCCTTAGGTACTGGCGTGGGCGAGGAGTTTGATATTACCAAGCTACGTTACCATAAAATAGTGCTCATGGCTGATGCAGATATAGATGGTTCACACATTAGAACGCTTTTGTTGACACTCTTATACCGCCAGATGCCTAAGCTTGTTGAGGGGGGGTATATCTATATTGCCCAGCCCCCGCTTTTTAAAATCAAGCGGGGACAACGCGAGGAATACATCCAGACCGAACAGCAGATGGATGAATTATTATTAGATTTAGGTAGGGAAGGGCATAAATTGGTGCGCATGAAAGATAAGCAGAATTTTACCGATAACCAATTTAAGGACTTATTGCAGTTATTAGTAGAGCTGGAAAAAGTGGGAGTCATTTTAAGCAAAAAGGGAGTAGATTTTGTAAAATACCTGGGTTTTAGACATCAAAAAACCAAAAAAATGCCTATTTATAGGGTAAAAGTGGATGGAAAAGACCATTTTCTCTATACGGATAAAGAGCTAGCCAGCTTTACAGACAAAGCAGGCAAGGAAGCTGAAGAGGATGTATTGGAGCTTTTTGAGGCGCAGGAGATAGACCAGGTAATCAGCAAAATAGAAAAACTAGGTTTCGATATTTCTACTTATAGTGCAGAAGAGCTGATCCAGAAGGCGGTCTCTAATAAGAAAGAAACAGAGAAGAAGCCCAAGCCGCTCTATCGGATTATTAACGAGAAAGAGCAAAAAGACCTTTTCTCTTTACAGGAAGTTTTAAGCTATGTAAAAGAAGCAGCCACGAAAGGCATGCACATACAAAGATACAAAGGCTTAGGGGAGATGAATCCTCAACAGCTCTGGGATACTACTATGGATCCGGAGAAACGCACCATGTTGAAGGTGACATTGGAGGATGCGGTAGAGACGGATAAGATGTTTACGGTTTTAATGGGCGACCAGGTTGAGCCGCGCCGCGAATTTATTGAAAACTATGCCCACCAAGTGAAAAACTTAGACGTATAAAATGTATACTCGAAACGAAAAAGTAATCTCAGTTTATATCGAAGACGAAGTAAAGGACTCCTACCTTAATTATGCTATGAGCGTAATTGTAGGAAGGGCGCTTCCTGATATACGCGATGGCTTAAAGCCTGTGCATCGGCGTATACTTTATGCCATGCAGGAATTAGGGCTGGAGCATTCCAAGCCATACAAGAAATGCGCGCGTATCGTCGGTGAAGTTTTAGGCAAGTACCATCCGCACGGAGACGTGGCGGTTTACGATACTCTGGTAAGGATGGCGCAGGATTTTTCTTTGCGCTACCCGTTGGTTGAAGGGCAGGGTAACTTTGGCTCAATCGACGGCGATGCCGCCGCAGCTATGCGTTATACCGAGGCGCGCCTGGCATCGATCTCAGACGAGATGCTCGGTGATATCGATAAAGAGACGGTAAATTTTGGCCCTAATTTTGATGCTTCATTAAAAGAGCCGCTTTTATTGCCCGCAGCCCTGCCTAATTTACTAGTCAACGGCTCCAGCGGTATTGCCGTGGGCATGGCGACTAATATCCCGCCGCATAATTTAAATGAGATAGCCGATGCCATTATTTATCTTTTAGACCACCCCGAGGCCGAGATCAAAGACCTGATGCGTTATATCAAAGGCCCGGATTTCCCGACGGGCGGGGTGATTTGCGGTAAGGCCGGCATTAAAGAAGCATATACCACGGGTAAGGGTAAGCTGACTGTGCGCGCCCGGGCTACGGTAGAGCATCAGAAGAACGGTAAAGATCTGATCGTGGTAACCGAGATCCCCTATCAGGTGCAGAAATCCGGTATTATCGAAGCAATAGCAGCTTTAGTAGATGACAAGAAGATTGAAGGCATATCCGACATCCGCGATGAATCAGATAAAGAAGGGATGCGTATTGTCGTTGAGCTTAAGCGCGATACCGAAGCCCAGATAGTCCTCAATCAGCTTTTTAAGCACACCCAACTGGAAGGCACCTTCGGCATTATTATGCTGGCGCTGGTGGAAAACCGGCCGCGGGTGCTGAATTTACACCAGATGCTCGAATACTATATTGAGCATCGTAAGGTGATTATCCGTCGGCGCACGCAGTTTGAGTTAGACAAGGCTTTAAAGCGGGCGCATATTTTAGAGGGCCTAAAGATCGCCCTGAAATACATCGACCGCATCATTAAGACCATCAAAACCTCCAAGAATACAGAAATCGCCAAAGAAAGACTGATGAAGGAATTCGGCCTTTCGGAAGTGCAGTCACAGGCGATATTGGAAATGCAGCTGCAGCGCTTGACTGCCTTGGAGCGCGATAAGCTTGACGCGGAATACGCGGAATTATTGAAAAAGATCGAGCTTTGCAAAGCAATCCTTGCTTCGGAGAAAAAAATAGAGCAGATTATTAAAGACGAGTTGGAGAACTTAAGAAAGAAATATGGCGATGAGCGCAGGACTGATATCGTGGGCGAAGTAGAAGAATTAGAGGTTGAGGATCTGATCGCAGAAGAGGATGTTGTAGTGACGATCAGCCATGGCGGCTACATCAAGCGTTTGCCGGTGAGCGCTTACCGTAAACAAAAGCGCGGCGGCACGGGCGCCAGCGGCGCCGAGGTAAAAGAGGAAGATTTTATTGAACATCTCTTCGTAGCGTCGACAAAAGATTACCTTTTGATTTTTACGGGCAAAGGCCAGGTGCACTGGCTAAAGGTTTACGAAATACCGCAGGCGAGCCGTCAGTCCAAAGGCAAGGCCATAATAAATCTCATTCAGATGGAGGCAGGTTCCAAGGTAAGCTCTACTATACCGGTTAAGGAATTTGTCGGGGATAGATATTTAGTGATGGTAACAAAGCAGGGCAAGATCAAGAAGACCAGGCTCGATGCTTATAGTAATCCGCGCAAAGGCGGTATTATTGGTATCACCCTGGATACGGGCGACGAGTTGATCGGGGTAGAACTTACCGACGGGAAAGAAGAATTGCTGATCGGCACCCGCCAAGGCAAAGCCATAAAATTTTCCGAATCCAAGGTCCGCGATATGGGCCGCGGAGCGCGCGGAGTGCGCGGGATCTCTTTAGCGAAAAAAGACGAAGTCATCGACATGGTCATCGCTAAGAAAGGTGCGGAAATATTGACGGTCACGGAGCTAGGCTTTGCTAAACGTACTACCGTGGAAGAATATCGCTTGACCAGCCGCGGAGGTAAAGGCGTTATTAATATCAAGGTCACCGATAAAAATGGCAGGGCAGTAAATTTAAAAACCGTTAGCGATAAAGACGAGCTGATGGTTATTACCCAAAACGGGATGTTCCTGCGTTGCGCTGTAAAAGATATCCGGGAGACCGGCCGGTCTGCTCAAGGCGTGCGCCTGATTAAATTGCAGGATAAGGATCTTGTTTCCTGCGTTGCGCCGGTTATTGCGGAAGAAGAAGAGCAATAGATATGTCCCCATCGTCTAGCCTGGTCTAGGACAAGAGCTTTTCAAGCTCTCGACACCGGTTCAAATCCGGTTGGGGACGTTAAATAATACTTAAAGGTGCTCTCCCGTTTCACGGGATTTCGCTAAATAAAACATTAAGGTGCTCAATGTGTGGAATAATCGGCTATATCGGAGAGAGAGAAGCACAGCCCATACTTTTGAATGGGTTGAAGCGCCTGGAATACCGCGGTTATGATTCAAGCGGGATAGCGCTCATCCATCCTACCAAAAAATCCGTTTTTATCACCAAGGCCCCAGGTAAAATCGCTGTTTTAGAAAAATTACTGCAGAAGAGGCCTCTTCGCGGGGCTACGGGAATAGCCCATACCCGCTGGGCTACGCACGGCGCCCCCAATCAAGTTAATGCCCATCCCCACGCAGATTGTAAAAAAGAAGTTGTTATCGTGCATAACGGCATCATCGAAAATTATGAATCCCTAAAAATACAATTGATCAAAGAGGGGCATGTTTTTCATAGCCAGACCGATAGCGAAGTCATCGTACACTTAATAGAAAAATTCTATCATCATGTTCCTCTCGAGGAAGCCGTGCGCAGAGCCTTGAGGCTCTTAGTCGGCTCTTTTGCTGTCGGCGTGATCTCTAAAAGAGAACCGGATAAGCTGGTCGGCGCGCGGCTAGGCAGCCCTTTGATCGTTGGTTTAGGTAAAAATGAAAATTTTCTCGCTTCGGATGTGCCCGCAGTTTTAGAACATACCCAAAAAATAATCTTTTTAGATGAAAACGAAGTAGTGGTGTTGACTAAGGATACTTTTAAGATTACCGATCTCAAGGGCAGGGATGTCCATCAGAAAATCACTCAGATTAATTGGGATATCGCCCAGGCCCAAAAAAATGGCTATAGCCACTTTATGCTTAAAGAAATTAATGAACAGCCGGGCATCACTGAAAACCTGTTGAATTTAAGGATAGATAAAGCGACCAATAAGATCGTTTTTAAGGAGCAGGATATTCCTGAAGCAAAACTCAAGCGCATCAAAAATATCGCTATAGTTGCCTGCGGCACTGCTTATCATGCGGGTATGGTCGGCAGATATATTTTAGAATCCCTTTGCGCCATTCCCGTATCTGTTGATGTGTCCAGCGAATTCAGGTACCGTTCGCTGCTGATCGATAAAGACACCCTGGTTATTGCCATAAGCCAGTCAGGCGAGACTGCCGATACTTTAGCGGGTATGCGGGAGGCAAGAAAACTCGGTGCGTCGGTCCTTTCCATTTGTAATGTTTTGGGGTCTACCGTAACCAGGGAATCCGATGGCATTATTTATACCCATGCCGGGCCGGAAATCGGCGTTGCTTCAACAAAAGCCTACACTGCGCAGTTGGTCGCGCTGTATCTATTCGCATTTTATTTAGCGGAGATCCGCAAGACCTTACCGCCAAAAGTGATTAATAAATTCATTAAAGAGCTAAGAAGGGCGCCAAAATTACAAAAAATAGTTTTAAAGCAGCAGGAGGCAATCGCTAGCCTTGCCCGTCGGCATTCGCATCTGGGCTCATTTTTATTCTTGGGCAGGAATATCAATTATCCTTCTGCGTTGGAAGGCGCTTTGAAACTTAAAGAGGTTTCTTATATTCCTGCTGAAGGTTGTGCTGCCGGAGAGATGAAACACGGGCCCATTGCTTTGATCGATGAGTACCGCGCAGTAGTTTGCATTGCCCCGGAATCTAAAGTGTACGATAAAATGGTATCCAATATCCAGGAGATACACAGCCGCCGCGGCAAGATCATTACTATAGCTAGTGCCGGAGATACCAACATCAAAGAATTAACTCCGGAAGTTATTTATATCCCCAGGATAGATGAATTTTTCTCTCCGCTTATTGTTGCGCTCCCCTTGCAGTTATTGGCCTATCATATTGCGGTAAAGCGCGGTTGCGATGTAGATCAGCCGAGAAACTTAGCCAAGTCGGTTACGGTAGAATAATGCTTTATATAGTTGCCACGCCCATAGGCAATCTTAAAGATATAACCTTGCGCGCCATCGAAGTTTTAAAGAGCGTGGATTTGATCGCCTGCGAGGACACGCGGCATACCAAGATCCTGCTCGATTGTTACGGTATAAAGACCTCTACGACCAGTTTTTTCCAACACAACCGCCTTACCAAAGGGCAATATTTATTGAAGCTTCTGCAGGAGGGAAAGAACGTGGCTTTGGTCTCGGATGCCGGTACCCCCGGGATACTCGATCCCGGTTACAATATCATTAATTTGGCTATCGCAAATAATATTGCGGTTACGGTCATTCCGGGTGCGGTTGCTTTTGTGAATGCCCTGGTTATGTCGGGTAGGCCAGCGCACGAATTCTTTTTTGGGGGATTCCTGCCGAATAGAAAGATAGCGCGGCAGAACCGCTTAAGAGAATGGGCAAAGCTAAAATGCACTATTATTTTTTATGAGTCAAGTCATCGCATCCTGGCTAGCTTAGAGGATATCCAGGTTGTATTTGGCGATAAAGAGATCGTCCTGGCCAGAGAACTTACTAAGAAATTCGAAGAAGTAAAGCGCGGCAGCGCAAGAGAAGTCTTGGGATATTTCAAAACCCGGCTTCCCCGCGGGGAGTTTGTGCTAGTAGTGTAAATATTGCCTTGACAAAAGTAGGACGAGATGTTATATTTAATGTCAATAGAGGACCTTTAAGCCGGCTCACGAGAAGCCGGTAAGGCAAAGAAAATGATTATAAGTTCAAAAAATAAAATGAACCCTTGGTTGAATAAGCCAAGGGTATTTTTTTAC
>Ga0265297_10004000_pt1 | contig 25074 bp, 24 predicted proteins | sample Munlanlwell13791_FD_192502 | JGI IMG/M metagenome (GOLD analysis project Ga0265297, IMG submission 192502) | Leachate microbial communities from a municipal landfill in Southern Ontario, Canada - Leachate well 137-91 | ecosystem: Engineered > Solid waste > Landfill > Unclassified | place... | reverse complement strand
AAAGCATCTTAGATAAAGGATTATATTGCGACAGATCAACCGGCTTAAATGGTGTAGCTGTATGGGTTAGCACCATGCCATCTGACACAACAGAAGAAATGGCAAACGAAATTATTGAAAAAAGTTTAAAAAAATTGGCGGATTCTCACAGAAATTATCGATATCAAATAATTATTGCTTTGCCAAATCATAACCGCGATCAAAAAACTGGCCAACAAAAAATAAAGCAAACTAACATTATCAAACCATTAACTGAAGAGGTTGGTGTGAGAGGTGTGGAAAAAACTTATAATTCCATTCTTTCTAAAGAATATATAAAAGGATATATAGATCTTGAAACAGGAAAATTTTTCCCTAATAGTTAAAAATCACTTAATTATTATCCATTATTTTAACCGAGTTCATTTTATCACCAACCGCCAGTTTATCAACCACATCCATTCCATTGATAACTTCACCAAAAAGATTATAGGATTTAGCTAAATTTTTGGAATTATCCACTAAATTGATAAAAAATTGCGAGCCATTGGTGTTTGAGCCGGAATTGGCCATTGCCACTGTACCTTGGGCGTATTCTCCCTGCACCGGCTCGTCTTGAAATTGATAACCCGGGCCACCGGTGCCATTGCCATCGGGATCACCGCCTTGGACTACAAAACCCGCCTCCACCCGATGAAAAATTAAGCCATTGTAAAATCCTTTATTTGCTAAGTAAACAAAATTACTCACCGTAAGTGGTGCTTTATCCGCCCAAAGGGCAATTTCAATTGTCCCTTTATCTGTTTCAATCACTGCTTTTTTATTTTCAATTTGGCCAACAGACAATTTCCCCGGAAAACTTAAAACCGAATTTTTACTTGCCGAATTTTGGGTTGATGATGCTTGAGTTTGATCCATACTGTTTGCCTCCTTATTATTACCTTGTTTATTGGCACTAAAAGCAAAAATTGTTATTGCCAAAATGCCAATTATCAAAACTGCTAAAATAATTGTTATTTTATTCATTGTCAATTGATTTAAGCAAAATTATTATCTCTCGTCAAATAATATCCAGCTAAAAATTATTTTTTCTTTTTGAGACGTTCGTTAGCATTGAGAATTTTTTTACGTAAACGTAAAGAAGTTGGCGTCACTTCCAAAAGTTCATCACTTTCTAAAAAATCAATACATTGTTCAAGCGACATTTTAGTTTCCGGCGTTAAAATAATAGAGATATCCGCACTGGCAGCACGCATATTGGTCAATTTTTTTTCTTTGGTTACATTGATTGTTAAATCATTATCGCGATTATTTAAACCGCAAATCATCCCGGCATAGACTTCGGTTTGAGGAGGAATAAAGGTGATACCGCGTTGTTGAGCAATATTTAAACCATAAACAACAGCCTTGCCGGCTTGATGCGCCACCAAAACGCCATTGCGCAATTTGGGAATAGGCGCGCCGACCGGATCATAACGCAAAAACATTGAATTAATTATTGCTGTACCTTTAGACGCTGTTAAAAGAACATTTCTTAAACCCAAGGTGCCGCGAGTGGTAATTTCAAAAACGAGTCTCACACTATCATTATTTCTATCTTGAGCATGCAAAACACCACGTCGTTTGCTAACTTCACTGATAACTGTATTTACGAATTCATCAGGTACATCGATGCTCATTTCTTCCATCGGTTCGCACAATTCGCCATTAATTTCTTTGGTGATAACCTCGGGTTTGCCCACTTGCAATTCATAGCCCTCTCGTCTCAAATTTTCGATAAAAACCGAAAGATGCAATTCCCCTCTTCCGGAGACAACAAAACTACCATCACTATCTACATTCAAACGCATAGAAACATTAGTTTCCAATTCCTTTTTTATCCGGTCAAAAATCTGGCGGGAAGTTACAAATTTACCTTCACGTCCGGTAAACGGTGACGTATTGGCGTAAACAGAGATATTTAAAGTTGGCTCTTCTATTTTAATCGTGGGCAAAACTTCGGGGTTGTGAGCATCAGCAATGGTGTAACCAATCATTACTTTTTGCAAACCGGAAATCGCCACGATGTCACCGGAATTAGCAACTTTAACTTCAATTCTTTTCAAGCCAATATTTTGCAATATCTTTTCAATTTTTCCGGTTTCCACTACGCTTTGTTCGTTAAGTAATGAAACACTCATCCCTTTTTTGGCTTGACCGCGAATAATTTTGCCAATTGCTTGTTTGCCCACAAAATTGTCATAGTCAAGAGCCGAAATCAACATCTGAAATGAACCGCTATCATCTTTTTTAGGAGCCGGGATATATTCGATAATTGCATCTAAAATTGGCTCCAGGTTAGCTGCTTGCGAAAAATCAGTTGGAAATTCTTTCCAAGATTTACCTTCACGACCAATAGCATAATAAATAGGGAATTCCAAATGCTCATCATTCTGCGCCAGTTCTAAAAATAATTCATAAATTTTATCAATCGTTTTTTTAATATCAACATTTTTTTTATCTATTTTATTTACAACCACAATAACTTTTAAACCCAATTCGAATGCTTTTTTAAGCACGAATTTAGTTTGTGGCATTGGGCCATCAGCGGCATCAATTACTAAAATCGCCCCTTCAGCCATATTTAAAGTTCTTTCCACTTCACCAGCAAAATCAGCATGACCGGGCGTATCAATGATATTTATTTTAGTATCTTTATAGCTAATCGTTGTATTCTTAGCCAAAATAGTAATCCCCCGTTCGCGTTCCTGGGCATTAGAATCTAAAATTAATTCCTGATTCATATAAATTTCGTTGTCGCGAAAAGTTTTGCTTTGCTTTAAAAAACCATCCACAAGAGTGGTCTTACCATGATCAACATGAGCAATGATGGCAATATTTCTAATTTCCATTTTATTTTAAATTAATTTTTGAAAATAAAATCATGCCCGGCTAAAGAAAACATCGCCTTAGGCACGATTGATATATCATACAATAAGATTATAAGATTGTCAAATAGATAATTCCGCCAACAAATAAAAAAACCCTAAATTTATAGGGCTTAAATTATATTTTGTAAAAGAATCTTTGGTGCCGGCCTTAAAACTGATCTTACATAAGCGTAGATATCTTGCACATTGTTTATAAGTATAGAAGCACCACAAAAATACCATTGGCAATTTTCCGGCTTGAAATCAGTAGAATGTAAAAGGCACTTTCTTTCTTCAGTATCAAAAAACCAACAATAGCCTTTTTTATTTAAACGATTGTACCTCTTAGCAAACATTATAAAACCGGAAGAAGTATCAATTACCCCCATCCCATAATTAACAATAATTTTATTTGCCTCTTCCAAAGTTAGAAAAGGAGGAACACTGCAGCAATTGCCGCAACCGTTGCATCCATTCAAAGACAAATAAAAAGGTTCCCCAAGCAAAATTTTTCGCAATGCTGTAAGCGGAACATAAAAAAAGGCAACATCGCGATCACAAGCTTCAATTAGTAATTCTTTGGGATTAAATTGCCATCTGCCACTTTCTAAAAGTTCAAAAACAGGCACGTCATCAATCCAAATAGCAGTCCCTTCCACATACTTATCAGGGTAAACAACCAAAACATTAAACTTATCACTAACAGCTATTTCTCTGGTCATTGCTTTTCCTCCTTGTCAAAATACATTAACGCTCAAAAGATATACCTAGCTCCCTGATATGTCAACTGATTCTCCAACTTCGCTATGTAACAGCGGTTGATTTTAGATAAAAAATAGATATAATTAAGCTATGCTTTTTCTAAAGTCAACAATTTTAGCACTTATTCAAGCGCTAACTGAATTTTTACCTATTAGCTCTTCCGGGCATTTAGCAATTGTGCAAAAAATATTTAATCTTTCAAACTTTAATTTGAGCTTTGATGTGTTTTTGCATTTGGGTTCGGCTTTAGCTTTAATTATCTTTTTTTATAAAGATTGGATACAAATATTCAAAGAAGCTAAAGACGATTTTAAAAATTCCTTATTTTTAAAATTAATTATTGGTTTGATTCCGGCTGCGATTTTTGGGTTTTTAATCAATTTCTATAATTTATCTTTTAATCAATCTCTAACTCTGATCATTTTCAATACAATCTTTTTCGCCCTAATTCTATTTTGGGCAGATAAAAACAGCGGCGAAGCTAAATTAAAATCTCTTAATTTTATGCAAGTAATTTTAATTGGCATAGCTCAAGCTCTGGCCCTATTTCCCGGCGTTTCTCGCTCAGGTATCACTATCACCGCTGCTTTATTCTTAGGTTTAAATCGTTCAGATAGCGCTCGTTTTTCTTTTATTTTGGCAACACCGGCAATTTTAGGCGCCAATATTATAGAATTACCCAAATTATCCAATCTCGCTCCTAATTTAATCTGGCCCTATATTTTGGGCTTTATTGCTAGCCTAATTTTTAGCTATTTAGTTGTGGCTTGGCTCTTAAATTATTTAAAAAACAACCGTCTTTTACCTTTTGTCATCTATCGCTTAATTTTGGGCCTCACTTTAATAATCCTACTTATAACCCATATCATATGAATTATTTGATTATTTTTCTTTTAGCGTTAGCACCTATTGCCGAATTGAGGGGAGCCTTACCAATAGCTATATTAAAATACAATTTAGCTTTTTGGCCATCATTAATTATTTGCGTTTTGGGCACTTTTTTAGCCGGAGCGTTAGTATTATTACTTTTAAATTATTTAGAAATTTTAATTGACAAATGGGCTTTTAGCCATGACATAAAAGAAAAAGTGTTCACCTACACCCGGAACAAACACGCCGATAAATTCGAACGATTAAAAGAAATTTTAGTTTTTATCTTAGCCGCTATTCCCATACCCTTTGTTGGAGGCAGCTATACTGCGGCTTTAATCGCTTATTTATTTAATGCTGATAAAGTAAAGAGTTTACTTTTTATTTTTTTAGGTGTAGTTTTACAAGGGGTAATTATCGCTTTTAGTTTAAAATTAATTTAACTCATTTATTTTTATGCTTAAATATCCAGAATTTATTGAAGAAAAAATAGGTAATACCTCACTTTTTTTAACTCCTCTAAAAAGGCACTCCACAGCCATCCAACTTTCTTTTGAAGTAGGTAGTTTTTTAGAAGATAAAGAACAAGCTGGAATTTCTCATTTTTTAGAACATCTAATTTTCAATGGCAGTAAAAAATATCCTTCTTTTTTGAAAATGAGCCGGGCAGTAGAAAAATTCGGTGGCATTATTAATGGTTTTACAGCCGAAAACCAAACCGCTTTTTGGATTTTTACACCAGCTTCAGCTCTTGATAAAACTTTAGATATTCTCTTCGATGCCACATTTAATCCTTTGGCTGTCTATAAAGAAAAGGAAATTAAAAAAGAGAAAAAAATTATTTTAGAAGAAATTAATGCAAGCAAAGATAACCCCGATCGCTATATCTATTATTTAGCTGATAAAACCTTAAACCCCAATCATAAAATTTCTATTCCAGTAATAGGTTTTAAAAAAACTGTGCAAAATATTGGCAGAGAAGAACTGCTTAATTGGTGGAAAAAACATTATTTATCAAAAAATTTAAAAATTGCTGTTGCTGGTTTTATCCCTGATAATTTGAAAACAAAAATCGGACAATTTTTACCCCAAAAAAATGATAAATTGGAACTCAATTTTCCTAAATATGAATCACCAAAAAAATTACGTGTAAAAACTTATTTTAAAAATATCGATCAAGTAAAATTTAGGTTGAATTTTGAATATTTAAGTAAAATCACACCCAAAGAAATGATTTCGTTAGAATTGATGCAGAATATTTTAGGTGGAGGCGGCAGCTCTATATTATTTGAAGAATTAAGAACAAAAAGAGGTTTATGTTATTCAGTTTGGGCACAAAGTGAAAATTATTATGATTTTTCAACTTTTGAAATCTGTGGTGGTTTTGATCCAAAAAGAATGAAAGAAACAAACAGGGCGATTGTAGACATTTTAAATCAAATTAGAAAACAAGGATTCGATTCCAAAAAATTCGCTGAAGCAAAAAACAATTATTTAGGTAGTTTAGAAATTAAGTGCGATGATACAGCAGAATTAACATATTGGCCGATTTTTGACATAAGACAATTCAATAAAGTCTTAAGTTTTAAAAAAACCATCGAAATTTTAAATTCTATCAATAAAAATGATTTAGACGAACTGGCTAAAAAATTATTCGATACTAGATATGCTGCTGCCACCACTTTAGGGCCTTTCCGCGACGAAGAATTTCTGTCAAAATCATTAGACAAATTGGCTTAACCCTGTTAAATAATTTTAATTATTTTTCTGAAAAGTATAAAAAACTAAGCAGAACAAAAATAAAGCTAATTGTCATACACAAATATTTATAAATTAAAATTACGACTTTGTCGTATTTAACAGGGTTAATCATTTCTCGACTTATTTTATCCCGAGCATTTCAACTAAATTCAGCGCAGTCTTGTTGAGGAACTCAAAAAATATTTTGTTGTTAAATAAACTAACTTAGCATATATGCAAAATGAAAGAACTTTAGTTTTAATTAAACCAGACTCTTTAAAACGAGGTATCGTTGGAAAAATTATTTCCCGTTTTGAAGAAGCCGGATTTAAAATTGTGGCTATGAAAATGTTAGAAATTGACGAAAAATTCGCTAAAGAACATTATTTATTAGAAGAAGCTTGGGCCAAAAAATCTTATCAAAAAACCAAAGAAATTCATGACAAAATTGGCCACAAATTACCCTTTAAGGACCATATGGATTACGGCCGCACTATCCAGCAATGGAATGCTAATGTTCTTATTGACGGCCCTGTAATTGCTTTCATTTTAGAAGGTCCCCATGCCGTAGAATTAACTCGAAAATTAATTGGTCCCACTGAGCCCAGGCAAGCTCCGCCGGGCACAATCCGCGGCGACTTTATGACTATAGAATCTTATGCCGTAGCAGACAAAAAACAACGGGCCCTAAAAACTTTGGTTCATGCTTCTGACTCCGTGGAAAACGCCCAAAGAGAAATTGCTTTATGGTTTGATGCCGAAGAAATTCATTCTAACTATAAAATTTTAAACGATTATTTGGTAGAATAGAAATATAGAATAAACTAGATATTATGCCCAAGAATTTATTTAAGATTATTGCCACCGCCGTTATTGTTAAAAACAATAAATTTCTAATCGCCAAACGTTCAGAAAAAGAAGAAAGATTCCCCGGCCTTTGGACTGTGCCCGGCGGCAAAATGGATACCGGTGATTATACCAAAGGCAAAAAAGATACTGCCCATTATTGGTATAACGCTTTAGAAACAACCTTAAAAAGAGAGATAACAGAAGAAGTGGGGATGAAAATTAAAAATATTCGCTATGTCACCTCTTTAGCTGACAATCCCAAAGGCAAGGATCCTTCAATTGTTCTGTCCTTGATGGCAGATTGGACTAGTGGTAAAGGCAAAATTTCTAATGAGATTATAGAATTCTCCTGGGTCGACTTAAAAGAAGCCAAAAAATATAAACTGATTGAAGGCATATACGAGGAATTGGAACAAGCTGATAAATTGTTAAAGGGCGAGAGGACTGTTTGGAAAAAGAAAAAATGATATACATATTAATCGGAATTTTAGCTTTTGTTTTAGCCCTTTTTGCTTATCCAATAAGTAAATCATTGGGCATACGTTTTAAAATTATTGATTCACCCGATGAACGTAAAGTGCACCAAAATGAAATACCACGCACCGGCGGGCTCATTTTCTTTGCAATTTTTTGGTTAGTGGCATTTTTAGTGCATTTTATTTATCCTGAAGTTCTACCTTTTGCCTTAATTGCAAAAATATTTATTGGCTCTTTTATAATTTTTGCCTTAGGGCTTTTAGATGATAAATTCGGTCTCTCCCCCTATATTCGTCTAATCGGACAGATAGCAGTGGCATTATTGCTGGTCTATTTGGGTATCCGTATTGATACTTTGAATATTCCGCTTTACGCCATGCTCCAAATTAATATCTTTTGGTCATATTTTTTAACTGTTTTTTGGATTGTACTTCTCATTAATATCATTAATTGGCTCGATGGTTTGGACGGCTTAGCCAGCGGCGTTTCCTTGGTCGCTTTTTTAGCAATTATTTACACTGCTTTTTTGCCTTGGGTGAGATCTTATGACGCCGCTCTTTTAGCCACTTTAATGGTAGGTGTGGTTTTAGCTTTTATGCCCTACAACTTTATAAAAGGCAATTTATTTATGGGCGATAGCGGCAGTAATTTTTTAGGTTATATGATCGCTGTTACTTCAATGTTGGGGGCAGCTAAACTGGCTACTTCATTTTTAGTTTTGGGTTTACCTATTTTAGACGGTGCCTGGGTGATTATTTACAGGATTAGAATGCACAAAAATATTTTTATGCCCGACAAAAATCATTTTCATCATCGCTTACTGCGCTTAGGATTAACTAAAAAACAAGTGGTAATTGTTTTCTGGACTATTGCTTTGGTCTTTGGGCTTTTAGTTTTCACTGCTTCCACCAAATTAAAATTCTTAGGTTTGATTGTTTTAATTTTAGCTTGTCTTGGCTTTTTTATATTTTTAGATATAAAAGAAAAAAGGAGCCGCTTTGAAAGAGCTTAAAAAAGTTTTTTGGATCATTGTGATTATAATTGTCGCTGTGGGCTTAATTTTACCTTATTTTTTAAGATAACATTCACCTGTCATTCCGATCCGCTGGTTGGCGGAGAGGAATCTCATCAAAATTTCCTCCGCTTGTCATTCCGAGCACTTCAAAAAATTCATTATAAACATGGCGAGGAATCTAATCCCCCCGTCATCCTGATCCCGCCTTTGGCGGGAGAAGGATCTCATCAAAATTTCTTAATATAAAAAATATGTTTGAATTAGAAGACGACGAACAAATAGTTTTAGAAATTGGCCCCCATTATTATTTTCTTTTTTGGCCAGTTTTTTGGAGTTTGTTTTTCTCTTTTATTATTTTAGCTTTCGCTTTAGTTAAAACCGGTTTTTCTTTTTGGTTTTTTGTCGCCTTTTTAATTTCCGCCGGTATTTTTTGGACCTATGCCATTTTGGCTTACAGCCGTTTCTACAGAAATCGGGCCTATCTAACTAATAAAAGATTATGGGCCAAAAACCAACAAAATATTCTAAAAACCAATGTCCACGAAATAAATTTGGAGCAAATTATTGAAGTTAGCTACACCATCAAAGGAATGCGCGCTGCTATTTTGGGCTGTGGAAATTTAATCATCAAAACCAAAGCCGGCAAAACCATTATCAAAAATGTCGCCAACCCGGAAAAAGTTAAAACCCAAATTATTAATCTAAGAGATCATTTGGCAAAATAAAAAAATGGGCTTATTATCATTCTGAGCCTCTCTTCCCCCGTCATTGCGAGCTTTTCATATTGCTCAGATTAAAGAAGCGCGGCGATCTCTGTGTTTAGAATATATAAGAATGATGAATTGTGAATGATTAATGATGAATCAATTTTAAATTTAGAAAAACAAAACAATAATTTTAGATTTTGGATTTACTTTAATATGATGCTTTCTTCCCCAAGCAAAGTTTTTAAATCAGAAAGAAGAATATCATTTAAATCCACTCCTTGTTTTAGGCGCATTTCTTTTTCAATCCCTTTATCATTAATCAATAAAAACACTGGCGCCGAACCTTCATTTTTAGATAAAAGCCCTTTAAGAGATTCTACAATTGTTTTGGAATAGGCGCTTAGGCGCAAATATAAATTGCCTTTTTTTTCTTTTTTGTCAGCATCCTCTCCTTGCCCCGAATCAGGTTTCTTATTAATTTTTATCTCACCGGCTCGGCGCGCTTTTTCAACAATAATCTTGGGTTCAGTAGTTTTTTCGCCGCGCTCTTTAAAACTTAAGCGACCGCGAACTCCAATCACTTCATCCAAAGCAAAAGCTTCAGCATATTCCTCCAAAACCTTAGGAAAAACCAAAAGCTCAACCGATCCGGCTTTATCTTCAAGCCGCACAAAAAGCATCACATCACCTTTGCGCGTATTCACTTTTTGAATATTGGAAATCACGCCAAAAGCCATCACTTCTTTGTTTTCGCTCATTCTTCGCAAATCATTAATGTGATAAGGAAAACTGTCTAAAATTTCCCCATAATTATCCAAAGGATGCACTGAAATATAAATACCCAGAAGCTCTCTTTCCCAAGCCATTTTTTCTCCTTCAATGGCTTCTGTGCTTGGCTCTAAATCCAATTTTTCTTCCACTAAAATCGCGCTGCCTGCACCAAACAAATCCACTTGATGATTATTACTTTTTTTAGCTAAAGCTTGAGCAAATTTTAAGATATTTTCTAAATTATTTAATAAATTTCCGCGCTCGCCAAATTGATCCACTGCACCGGTTTTTATTAAGCTTTCCATCACTTTTTTATTAGCAATCGGCGCCAACCGCTTTAAAAAATCTTCCAAATTCTGATAAGCTCCATTTTTCTTCCTTTCGGTCACAATTGCTTTAGCCGGTGTTTCTCCAATATTTTTAATGGCCGCCAAAGCAAAACTCAAATTACCCGTGCTTTTATCCACTCCAAATTCAATATATGACTTATTAACATTCGGTGCCAAAACTTCTATTCCCAATTGCTCACACTCGGTAATATCACGAGCTACCTTATCTAAATCCTCCTGATCGCTGGTTAGAAGTGCTGACATAAATTCACTGGGATAATTGGCTTTTAAATACCCTGTAATATAAGCAATCATGGCATAACCGGCAGCATGAGCACGGTTAAAGCCATAACGGGCAAACGGCTCCACAAAATCCCAGACTTTTTTAGCTAATTCTTTTTTCACTTTTTGTGTTTTAAGGGCACCATCAATAAATTTTTTGCGCTGTTCGGCTAAAAGCTCGGGTATTTTTTTGCCCACCGCTTTTCTTAGAATATCAGCCTCTCCGTAAGTGAAACCGGCAAAATCACGCGCCACTTGCAATACTTGATCTTGGGTCACGATCACTCCATAAGTATTTTTTAAAATCGGCTCAAGCGATGGATGCAAATATCTAATTTCCATTCGCCCGTGCTTGGAAGCAATAAAATCAGGAATGGCATCCATTGGGCCAGGCCTGTAAAGCGCCACCATAGCAATTAAATCTTCAAAAACAGTTGGCTTTAATTCTTTTAGGTATCGGCGCATTCCGCTTGAAGAAAATTGAAAAACCCCCACTGTATTGCCACGGGAAAATAATTTATAAGTTTTTTTATCATCAAGAGGCAAATTTTCAATATCTATTTTTTTATGATGTAGTTTTTCAATCACGCGCAAAGCTTGCTGAATAATGGAAAGGTTGGAAAGACCCAAAAAATCCATTTTTACTAAACCCAATTTCTCAATATCATGCATTTCATATTGGGTGATAATAGATTCATCGCCCTTAGGCGCTTTTTGCAAAGGCACAAAATTAGTGATTTTACCCGGGGCAATCACCACACCGGCAGCATGGATGCCCACTTGCCTCACCACACCCTCCAACCGCTTTGCCAAATCAATAATTTTGCGCACCTTATCTTCGCGCTCATACATTTGCTGCAAATCCTGCGATTCGCTCAAAGCATCGTCTAATTTCGAACCAAAAGGAATCGTTTTAGCAATTCGATCACCATCCAAATAGGGATAGCCTAGAACTCTTGCCACATCACGAACTGCTTGTTTACTTTCCATTTTACCAAAAGTGCAAATCTGCGCCACTTTATTTTTGCCATAACGTTCACGCACATATTGGATTACTTCATCACGCCTATCATCTGCCAAATCAATATCAAAATCCGGCGGGGAAATACGTTCCGGATTCAAAAAACGCTCAAAAATTAAATTATAAACCATCGGGTCAATATCAGTAATACCTAATAAGTAAGCGACTAAACTTCCCGCCCCACTACCCCTGCCCGGGCCAACCGCAATATTATGGTCTTTAGCCCAATTAACAAAATCAGCCACAATCAAAAAATAAGAATCATAACCGGTTTGAGCAATAACTGAAAGTTCATAATCAATGCGCTTTTCTATTTCTTTGGAAACTTTTATTTTTTTACTTTTTTTATTTCTTGCTTCTTCTCTTTTTAAGCCGCCATAACGCCAACATAATCCGCGTAAAACCATTTCCCGCAAATAAGTTCCGGGGGTATAGCCTTTGGGCAAGGGAAATTCGGGCAATAATAATTTTTCTGAACCTTTAATTTCCAAATTAATTTTATCCACAATTTCTTGCGTATTGGCTAAAACTTCCGGGTGGTCTTTAAACTTTTCGGCCATTTCTTTATTACCGGCAAGATGAAAATTATCCACTGCCATTGACATCCGATTAGTATCCGAAACAAAGGTACCGGTTTGCACACACAAAAGCGCTTCGTGCGCTTCTTTGTCATCAATATCAATATAATGACTATCTTGAGCGGCAATTACTTTGATACCATATTTCTTAGCCAATTTATAGATTTCTTGGTTGGCTTTAGCTTGATCTTCAATATTGGGATGATTCTGCACCTCCAGATAAAAATCAGCGCCAAATGTTTTTTTATAAAAAGCTATCGCCTCTTTCAATTTCTTTTTTTGTTTATTTAAAGCCAAACGGGGAATTTCTCCTTGCAAACAAGCACTCGTAGCAATTAAACCTTCTGAATGTGCTGCTAATAATTTCTTATCAATTTTTGGTTTATAATAAAAGCCTTCTAAATGAGCCTTTGTAACCAAATACATTAAATTTTTATAGCCGGTTTCATTTTTAGCCAAAAGCACCAAATGATAGGCACTAGCATCTTCTCTGGTACGACCATGCATTGATTCAGGCGCCAGATAAACTTCGCAACCAATAATCGGTTTGATTCCCGCTTCAATCGCTTTATTATAAAATTCAAAAGCACCATGCATCACCCCATGATCAGTGAGAGCTAAGGCCGTTTGTCCATTTATTTTGGCTTTAACAATCAAATTGTCAATTTTAGAAAGTCCATCCAAAATGGAATAATGCGAATGCACATGCAAATGAGTAAAATTATTTTTTGGTATTTTTGTTTTCTTATTCATCCTATTTTAATTTAACAAATTTTAATCCACAAAACAAAGTTGACAAATTTTTTCAAAAAATGTGCTACAATAAAAATGTTTTAAAATTAATAATATTTTATGGTAAATCAATTTGAACCCCAAAATCCTTGGCAGCCAAATGAAGAATGGTTAAAAGGCCGAAGAGAAGCAACCAAACCAGACGCAGAATTACAACCCGATATTGATTTAACTAATGCTTATAGGCCAAGATTAACACCAGATTTTGACGAGCTACCCTATGAACCAACCAATGATGAAGCGGATAAGCCCAATTTTATAGATGATGGCGCTGATGCCACCTTACCCGGCCCTGATTCAAATTTTGTTTCAAGACCAGACGAGGCAGAAAAACCTCTTGCTGATTTTGGAGATGGAAGACCTTTATTGCCATCTAACACTGATAATTTAGAAATTCCAAAAGGTCCAGATGCCGAGCTTCCTCCTCTTGGTCCAGACGCTTCTCCCACTTTCCCAAAACCCGGCTATGCTGACGCACAAAGAGATGAAATAAGACAAGTTGTGGAAGAAGAAAAAGGAGAGATGTTTGCAAAAATGGAAGAGCAACTAGCAGGCATACAAGAAGACTTACTTATTCACTCACAAACCGTAGAAAGAATAAGAAAACAACTAGAAGAAATAGAAAGAGAACAATGGAGAAAAGAATAAAAACATAATTGACATTGTCCCCTTATTTTGCTATTTTATTATAGCTCTTAGATATTAGACTCCAGCTACCAGTTATCTTAAAACTAATAACCAATTAACTAACCTCTAATAACTACCTTTTATGGCTCATAAATCATCTCAAGGTTCCACCAAATTAGGTCGCGATAGCCAATCCAAACGTTTGGGCGTTAAAAGAAGCGATGGCACGCTTGTTAAAAGCGGTGAAATTATTGTGCGCCAACGCGGCAGTAAATTTGTTTTAGGCGATAATGTGGCTTTTGGTCGCGATTATACTATTTTTGCCCTCAAAAAAGGCAAAGTAAAATTTTCCAAAAAGAAAAAAGCTAATTTCTACGGCAAAACCCGCACTAAAACTTTTGTGTCGGTGGAATAAAATAGTTATTAGATATTAGTCATTAGACATTAAACAAATACAGAAAATAAAAAATTGGGTGCAGAACCCAATTTTTTAATAATAATTCTTATTGTTCTAGATCAATACCTAATTTTAAGAATTTTTGCCTAATTTTGGACAATTCGCTTTCTCCCTCATCTTTAATTTTTTCTCTAATTTCATAATCGAGATCATACTTTTGACTGATAGCTTTTACCTGAGCATATAATTCCCTAGCTTTTTTTTCGTCAATTGAAAGGCTCGGCACATACTCATCACTCTTATAATAACGTACCTCTCTATGATTAGGATCTTCATTATTATCAAAAACAGGTTTCCAATCAAGCATTCTGTTCAACCTGTGAATAGCCAAATTATAAGCTTGGCTATCTGCCACCGCTTCGGGATCAATTTGTTTAATTTTATTTCTGAAATTTCTTTGCCCGCCCCTCAAAACCTCATCAAGAGCCACACTATAAGCTATCCCTAACGGATTGTTTTTTTTATCCTTATCTTCATCAATTATCAAAGATTCTGGCACTTTTACTGTGAATTCCAAACGAATGGGTATCTCTACTATTCTCTCCCCTTTCCATTCTGCAACTTTTAATCTTCTTAGATAATAGGACTTTTCCCAATCACAGTTAGTAGTTTTTCTGTATGGATCATAATCAGGATCCTCCACATATGCATCCCAATGATGCTCTACCTCATTTTCTTTACGTCTTTCAGAATTCCCAGATCGTTTAATTTCATTTTCAAGTTTTTGTGTTGCACCATGAGAAACATGCGGATATATCGATCTTGCATTTTCTCTAAACTGTGACGATCGTTTATCTTCATCCGTCAAATAATCTTCAGCTTTTTGCGTCTCTTCAGGTGTTGGTTGATAACGATCCTGATTTGTTTCATCTAACATAGATAATACCTCCTTTTATTTTTAAAATTAAACTCTATACTTCTATTTAACTCTCTCTCTCTCTGCTGATTTCAAGAGCTAAGGTGTGGATAAAATTATAGACAACAAACAAAAGTTATTAGATTTTAGATAAATACAAATACAAATACAAAAATTAAAAAATATATCCTCTAACTTTTGCGCAATTGCGCAAGTCTTTGAAAGATATATATTGGTTTTATAAAATATTTTCTATTATTTTTTTCTGCTATTACTATTATTTAAAATATTCTATTGATAATTGTGGTGCACCTGCCTAACATGCTGCCTGTCCGAATTGCTGTGCAAAACACTGCAGGCGGGCAAGACAATGTGGGGCGGTATATTATCTGTATTTTTAAAATACATGGATTCCCGCCTTGGTTCGACAGCGCTCACCATAAATCGCGGGAATGACAAAAGGTAGGCGGGAATGACAAAAAGAGGAGTGTTTCTCCCTCCTTTGCTAAGGCTTCGGGGGGCAGGCGATTCCGCTGTACTCCACTCGAAGAATATTTTGAAAAAAAGCTTCCAGACAAGTTCGAAGAATAAAAAAATAAAATTATTATCTTAAGATATTGATTTTAGTGGTGCACCTGCCCGCAATGCTTTCCGTCAGCTGACGGATGCAGGCGGGATTGCTACACAGATATCAATATTTTAATATAAGAACAAAAAAATAAATTTAAAAAGATTCGATAAAAGTAGCTAATTTTTATCACCCAAATTCCAACTTCAAAATTCTAGTTACAGAGATTCTTCGCTTACGCTCAGAATGACGGTGGGCAATTAAATCGTGATAATTTTCAATAAATTAGTGCTGCTTGGTTCATGTGCCGGGTGGCCGGCCAAAAGCACTACTTTTTCTTTAGGTTTAATTAAATTTTGTTTTTTAATAAATTCCACGGATTTTTGCAATAGCTCTTCAGCATCATTAAATTTAGGCAGCACAAAAGATTCCAACCCATAATAAAGCGATAACTCTTGAGCAATTTCTTTTTGTGGAGCTAAGGCAATAACTTTTAAATTGGGCCTGTGTTTGGAAATCAATTTGGCCGTAAAACCGGATTTGGTAATGGCTAAAATGGTTCTTGCTCCAATTTTTTTTGCCAAATCGCAAGCTGATAATGCTAAATGGTCAAGCTCACTTGTGAATTCTCGACTTTCAATAATTGGCTCGGCAACAGCTTTGTTAAAAACTCTTTGCATTTCCCGCACTGCATATACCGGATAATCGCCGACAGCGGTTTCATTGGAAAGCATACAAGCATCAGCACCGTCCAAAACCGCATTGGCGATATCACTGACTTCAGCTCTTGTGGGCAGGGGATTTTCTGTCATTGAAGCCAACATCTGCGTTGCCACAATGGTTGGCTTACCCAACAGCAGACATTTTTTTATCATTTCTTTTTGCAGCATCGGCACCCGTTCTCTATCAATTTCAATACCCAAATCGCCACGAGCAATCATAATTCCATCAGCCACTTTAATAATTTCATCAATATTTTTGATCGCCTCATCAGTTTCAATTTTGGCTAAAATGCGCGGCAGAATTTGACGACCGGAAAATTGCTTTATATATCTCTTAAGTTTCAAAATATCATCCGCTTTTTGCACAAAAGAAAGAGCCACAAAATCAACACCTATTCGCAAGGCAAATTTTAAATCTTCTTTATCTTTTTTAGTAATTGCTTTTAAATGAAGATTGGAATCAGGAAAATTAATTGAGCTATTGGGTTTAATTTCTCCATCGGAAAGGATTTTACAAACTACATTATTGCCTCTTTTTTTAACCACCCGCAAAACAATCATTCCATCATTTAGAAGAATCCTTTCGCCCGTCTTCAAAAAAGGAATAATGGGGAAAGCATCAATTTCTAAATCTGCCTCACTGCCACGGCCAATTACAATTTCCGGACCAGCATTAACGCTAAAAGGAGCTTTTAAGTTTTTAATCCTGATTCTTGGACCCTGCAAATCAGCCAAAATAGCAATATTTTTACCTAAAAGTGATGATAAATCATGCAGATTATGCGCCCAATCCTCGAATTCTTCATATTTACCATAAGAAAAATTAAAGCGCGCTACATCCAAACCGGCTTTAAGCATTTTTTCCTGAATATTTTTATTAGCACAACTCGGACCAATGGTAGCAACTATTTTCGCTTTCATTTCCCTCCTTTAATTTAAAACTAACTCATTATAGTAAAAATCAGTTCAATTCTAAAAACTTATATCTTTAAAAACTAAGAATCAAATTTCCTCAAAGCTAATTGCTTTAACCCACTTGGTTAAAAATTCCAATCCGGGCAATTTTTCCTTCTGCTCTTTAAAAACATTGTAAAAACCAAAGCCCAAAAAAAAGAAAACCACCAAAATCCCCAACAATGCTAAAATGCTCAAAATCGGCACCACCCAAAGGGAAAAAGCCAAGAATAAAATCATTAACACAAAAAAATAGAATAAAGCTAAACCCTGAATGGCATGAAATTTTTCGAACTTATCACTTTTCAAAAGAAATACCAAAAGTCCTAATGGTCCTAAATAATAAGAAGCCACAAGCAATTTATGTTTAAAACTCATCTGTGTCATTTCTTCCATAGTTATTAATTAATTGATAAATGATGTCTTGGCTAAAGCCGCGGGCGGCCAAATAACGAGAAGTTTTAATTTGCGTTTTTCTGCTGGATTTATTTTTTAATTTCCGCTGGTATTTTTTAAAGACTTTCTTTGCTATTTTTTCCTCATCTCTTTTATTATATTCTTTCTCTAAGATTTTTTCAATTATACTTTTTTTTACCCCTTTACGCCATAATTCCTGCTTAATATAATAAGGGCCAAAACCGGAACTCTTGCGATATTCAATTAATTTTTGGGTAAGCTTTTTATCATCAAGCAAATTAAGACCTTTTAAAAAAACACACGCTTTCTTAAAAAAACTCTCTTGCGCTAGACGTCTTAAATACATTTTTATTTCCCACTCACTGCGATCACGCCGCGCTAAGAAAAAAAATAAACGCTCTTTTGTAAGATGCCAAATTTCTTTTTTGATTTCTTGCCTGTTCGCCTCAATCTTAAACAAAGGATAAAGCTGTTTTAAAAAATAAGCGGTTAATTTAAATTGTCCTTCTTTGCTCTTAACTCTAAAGTATCGCCCTTGTTTTTTGATGTGCCATTTCATTGCTTCATTTTGGCTTCAATTTCTTTAATGATTTGATTGGCCATTTTCTTATCTTCACTTAATTTATTTAAGGCTTTTTCCCGACCTAAGTCTATTTTTACTTTACCGAAAAAATAAGTGTTGCCTTTGCGACTAACAATGCCTAAGTTTTCACCCACATCTAAAATTTCCGCATTCCTATCTATACCTTGGCCATAGCGAATATCAAATTCCGCTTTTTTAAATGGTGGCGCCACCTTATTTTTTGCCACTTTAACCACCGTATGATTGCCAATTATCTCATCACCTTTTTTAATCTGGGCGGCACGACGAATTTCCAAACGGACTGAAGAATAAAATTTCAAAGCCAAACCCCCGGGCGTAGTTTCCGGATTACCAAACATCACTCCAATTTTCATCCGCAATTGATTAATAAATATCACCATAGTTTTGGATTTGGAAATAGCACCAGTTAATTTGCGCAAAGCTTGACTCATTAAACGAGCTTGCAAACCAATTTGGGCATCACCCATTTCACCTTCAATTTCCGCCCTGGGCACCAAAGCCGCTACCGAATCAATTACTACCACATCAAGCGCATTGGAACGGACCAAGGTTTCAGCAATTTCCAGAGCTTGCTCACCGGTATCAGGTTGAGAAATTAATAAATCTTCCAATTTTATACCAATTCTCTTGCCATATTCCGGGTCAAAAGCATGTTCTGCATCAATAAATGCTGCTAAGCCACCTTTTTTCTGCGCTTCAGCTACCACATGCATTGCCAAGGTAGTTTTGCCGCTTGATTCCGGTCCATAAATTTCAATAATGCGACCTCTAGGTAAACCGCCAATACCCAATGCTAAATCAAGCGATAAAGAACCAGTAGGGATAGATTCCACATCCAAATGCTGTTGCCCGCCAAGAGGCATTATTGAACCTTTGCCAAAATTACGTTCAATTTGCTCCAAGGCCATTTTTATCGCTTCTTTTCTTTTATCTTCAACCATAGATAGTTATTAGATATTAGATTAAATATGAAAAATCAAAAATTAATTAATTTATTTATCATTCTGAAATTCTTATATAATTTTAAACCTAAAAATTAAAGACGTCAAATTGACACAAGACATTAGCTATTAGCAAAAGAACTTGTGTCATCCTGAGAAGTCCCTCACACAATCCGTGTGAGGGCGACGAAGGATCTCCTCAATTAACAATAATTTCTTTACAAAAAATAAACATATCTTTAAACTAAGATCAGTTAATCTTTGCAGCTTGAAAAGGAGAAAACAATGGAGACAGAACAAAAACAAACAGAAAAAAATTTTTTTGATACTGCAATGCAATCATATGCTCTACATTTTGCCATTAATCTAATTTTATCAATTGCTTTTCTCCTTCTTGTTATCAAATGGAATTTTTATTTCTGGCCTATGGAACCTATACAAAAATATGTCATAATTTCAGACATATTTCTTGTACTAGTTTGGCCAATTGCTGGATCCCTCGGATTCTTTTTACAAAATGGCTATTTTGATCAAGGCTGGGAAGAAGACCATGAGATGAGAAAACTAAAAATATTTGGTATTAGTTATTTTTTGATAGAAATTATTGTTTTAATCTTAGGCCTAATAAGTGCCAAGTTTATGCCTGAATAATAATTAGACGGCGGTTAATCCGCCGTTTTTTAATTGTAAAAATAAAAAATTAGCATTATAATTTGATTAGTACATTACCAATTTGAAAGGACAAAAATGTCCACAATCGCTATGACTAGAGAATTACAAAATGATTCCTTGGGATGGAAGAAAATTCGTCTTACTTCTTTGATGCAGTATATGGGTGAATGGCTAAGAATAGTTGCTAATAAAAGTATACCAGATTTAACCCAGTCTCGGATGTTTGACTCATTAGCACAAACACTTAAAGAAGTATCGTATGCTTTCACCCATCTTGGATTTAGCTATCTTTTACCAATTAACGAACTGCTGAAAGAAACCCAATTTGGCGAAGAATTAGAAATGCTGGCTCAAAAAGCTTCTAATCTTAGCCAAATAGACAGAGAAACTTTTGAACATATGCTTAGATTATATAATCGCATTAGAGAATTTCTCGATTGTTCTGCGGTTGATTACCAATTCCCCACCTAAAAGTGGGGGATTTTTTATTCTCTTAAAATATTAAAAACTTTAGTGGTGGTTTTGCCACTGTTATCGGTAGCTGTAATTTCAATTTTGTTCATTCCTTTAGCTAAAATCACTTCTTGGCTAAAACTACCTCCTTCTTGGCTGGCCAATTCTCCATCGATGTCAATAGATGCCTCTTCATCAGTAACGCCTTTAAAAACAATTAAAGAATTTTTAGTTATCATTTGCTCTTTACTTGGTTCGATCACACTTAGTTTCGGCCCCTTAGCCATACCAGCTACTTCATATGCCATAAAAGAAAAAACCGTAGCAATTAAGAATAACCCCAAAAGAATTAGACGAAATTTGGAACGCAAAAAACTAAAAAAAGAAAAATGCAATTCCTGCGGCGTTTTAAGCTCATGATTTTGTTTTAGAACATTAATTTCTCGCTGATACCAAAGGACCATTTCCTTAGTATTCAAACCCAAAAATAAAGCATATTTTTTGACAAAAAAAGAGCCATAAGGCTCATTAGGCAAATCTTTAAAATTATTTTTTTCCAAATCTTTCAAATAAGCTAAACGAATTAAAGTTTCTTTGGCCACCTGTTTTAAACTTGACCCTTTTTTAATTCTTTTTTTTCTAAAAACTCTTCCCAAACTTAGCTTATTACCAATATGTCTTTTCTTGAAACCAACAATCATAATAATTTTTATTAAACAAAGCCTTTATCTTTCATATCATTATAGGTATTCTGGTCCATCAAAATGCGACGCGGTCTAGAACCTTCTTGCGGACCCACAATGCCTTTTTCTTCCATCATATCAATGAGCCGGGCGGCTCTGGCATAACCAATACGGAGACGCCTTTGTAAATAAGAAGCGGAAGCTTTGCCACCTTCAATAATAATTTGAGTTGCTTGATCAAATAATTCATCATTATTACCTTCAGCACCAAAACCGCTGGTTCTTGGCTTCACAATTGCTTCATCATAATTAGGTTTTTCTCTATCTTTCAAAAAGCTGGTGACCCGACGGATTTCTTCTTCGGTAACTCGTGGTCCTTGGATACGTCTGGGCTTAGATGAATCTGCACTCAAAAAGAGCATATCACCACGGCCTAATAATTTTTCTGCTCCGGCTCGATCCAAAATGGTACGCGAATCAATTTGCGAAGCTACCTGAAAAGCAATACGATTGGTGATATTGGCTTTAATTAAACCGGTAATAATATCTGTGCTGGGGCGCTGGGTAGCCAAAACCAAATGAATGCCAGTGGCCCGCGCCATTTGAGTTAAGCGCACAATTGAAGCTTCCACTTCCCGTTTAGCTTGAGTCATTAAATCTGCCAATTCATCTACCATAACCACAATATAAGACAATCTTTTGTCTGAAGTTACCGAACGATTATAATCTAAGATGTTACGTTTGCCGTGTTCTTGCAAAAGCAAGTAACGACGATCCATTTCTTCAGTGGCCCAATGCAAAGCGCTGATAGTTTTGTCCACTTCGGTAATTACCGGTGTTAAAAGATGAGGTAAATCATTATAAAGAGTAAATTCCACTCTTTTAGGATCAACCAAAATAAAACGCAAGGTTTTAGGAGAATTACGATAAATAAAGGTTAAAAGCAAACTATTCAAGAAAACACTTTTACCACTACCAGTAGCACCTGCAACTAATAAATGAGGCATTTTGGTTAGTTCCGCTACCAATGGTTTTCCAGCCACATCTTTGCCCAAAGGAAGGCTTAATAATGATTTTTCAGCCGTATATTCTTCAGACTGTAATAATTTACGCAAACGCACTGTGGCCGGCTCCTGATTGGGCACTTCAATGCCCACTGCAGATTTACCTGGAATCGGCGCTTCAATACGAATAGGATGAGCAGCTAAAGCATAAGCAATTTCTTCGCTTCTTGAAACAATATTATTTAATTTGGTGCCAGTTTTAGGCTTTAGAGTAAATTGGGTCACTGTCGGACCGACATTAATATCTCCCATTGCTACTTCAATACCGTATTCCCCCAAAGTTTTTTTGATAATTTCGCTTTTCTTTTCAGTATTGCCGGTTTTAGCCTCTTTTTCTTCATTACCCAATAAATCTATCGGCGGAAAAGTCCAATCATTATCAGCAATTTTGAATTTTGCTTCTTTCACCGGTTCTTCATTTTGTGTCTCCACTTTACGTTTGCGCCAAGAGAAAAAAGAAAAACCCGGTTTTTTGGCTGTTTCTTCGTTTGCTTCATCACCCATCATTTCCGATTTTTCTTCTTCACGAAATCGACCGCTTAAAAGGGCAAAAGAAAGATTAAAATACATTAGAACGCCGGCAATGAACCAAATTGAAAGAATAATAAAAGTGGGCCAAACGCTGATCAATTTAGACAAAGCGAAAGAAATGGCGTAGCCGACAATACCGCCGCCAAAACCTTGAACAACAAAATCAAAACCGGCTTCTAAATAAAAAAGATGGAAAATAGAAGTTAAAGAAAAAACAATAAAAACCGTGCCCAAAATAGTATTTAAAGTAATTTCTCGGCCACGTAACAAATTATAAATAAAAACCGCCAAAAGAATTGGCAGAAAAAATGCCACTCGTCCGAAAAGGAAAAATAAGATTTTGTTAAAATAAACACCAAAAACACCGGCCGTGCCAAAAACCGAGAATAAGATTAACAAAGCCACCGCTAAAAACAAGAGACCAATCAATTCTCGTTTCTGAACAACCACCTTTTCTTTTTCTTTGGCTTCTTTTTCTAAAATTTCCTTTCTTTTTCGACCCATATAATACCCATTATAGACTTATAGTAAAAAAAACTCAAACAAAAACTATAATGGGTAATTTTCAATTATCAAATAATTTTATTTATAATTATTAAATAATTTGCTAAATAATATTTAGGTGGTATAATAGAAGAGTAAGCAAGCCCACATCCGTGGTGCCGGCCCTCCGGTGAAAGGAGGTATTTTGATGCCCACCATCAAGGTTTTTGGGGTGCCTCCGGGCACTCCAGAGCTTAGGAAGCTAGTGGGAAACATCAGGCAGGCGGTGACGAAGGTGCCGGGATTAGAAATCCCGGTAGGCGAGGTCACCGTTTTCTTCCCCTGCGACCGATTAGAGAATGGTCTGGGAGAGGAACTGATTGCCGAAGTTTCTGGGTTGTTTGATAAACCCGAGAGAACTTCGGCAGTTAAAAAGCACCTCACCGTCGGGGTGCTTAACGAGTTGGCGGCTTTCGCAGAGAGTATTCCGCAATGCCGCTTTGTGGAATGCTATATAACCGGACTGGTAAACCCGGCGGAGTGCTCCTCCGCCAGGCTGCGATGAACCCCCACCGCGCATCCTCGCCTCGCAGGCACTACTTGCGAGGCATTTTTTATTAAAAATTAAAATTATTTCTTAGAGATACTGTTATCAAATTGGGCGGACAAAAATTGGTAAGCGCCATCAACCTCTTTGCTTTTTGAACTAACCCCGGGCAAACGATTAACTTCCAATAAATATGGCTCTTTAGTATTACAATCAATGATAATATCCGACCGAGACCAAGATAGCCCCAAAAGATTATTGGCTCTTATGGCAATTTTTTTTATTTCTAAAGGAATTTTAGCTGGATCCACAAAAACTTCCCTTGCCCCATTACAAACATTATTTCTGAATTCTCCTTTCTGGGGATAACTTTTTTCGCCTGAGACAACCGCTCCATTAACCACTAAAATTCCCCAATCGTATTGGTTGGGAATATATTTTTGAAATAAATATTGGCGATGCTTGGGAAATTTTGCCATTTTTTCAAAAAGCTCTTCTTGATTGGCAATATAAATTGAATCTAACCCTCTTGAGCCCTTAATATCTTTTGCAATCAAGGGGTAGCCACAAACTTTCTTAATCTGCCCCAATTTTTTTCTAATATCTTGCGTTCCCAAAAATAAAGAATCCGGCGTTTTAATATGGTCTAAGCAAAAAGTCATCTGGTCGGTTATTTTGGAAGTGCTTTTTTCCACATAAGTAGAAAAGACATCGTTTTTGCCCAAATACAATTTAATGGCATAAGCCAGATCGCGGCTATCCCAAAGAGAAGAAAGCCAAACAAAAGAAAAATTTTTCAGATCAATCCCTCGATGCAAAACCTCAACTGTGTTTTCGTAAAAGATGAATTCTAAATTTTCGAAACAGCCTTTGGTCAAACTAATAGGAAATGAAAAATTAGCCAAAACTTGCTTGATATTTTTGACAGAAGGTAAACAAAGTAAAGAGATTTTCGATTTAAACATAAAAATAATTAATAGTTAAAATTTGCTGCTCCAAAAAAGTTAAATGTCTATTGTAAGAATCCCAGAAAATAAACCGAAGATAATTTTATGCCTCAATAATCACCGGCAAAACGAGGGGTCTGCGTTGAGTTTTGGAAAACAGAAATTCGCCGATTTTTTCTCTCAGCTCAATTTTTATTTCCGCCCAATCCATAGGTTTCTTTTTAGCATTATCCTGCATAATTTTACGCACTAAATTGCGTGATTGCTGAATTAAGTCTTCATGGGCGCGCATATAAACAAAGCCGCGGGAAATAATATCAGGGCTTGTGGTTAATTCACCGGTTTGGTGATCCACAGTACACACAACCATAAACATTCCTTCTTTGCTCATAGCTTGACGATCACGTAAAACCACATCTCCAACATCACCTACGCCCAAACCGTCAACCAAAACATAACCTGCGGGT
>Ga0265297_10003999_pt1 | contig 25077 bp, 53 predicted proteins | sample Munlanlwell13791_FD_192502 | JGI IMG/M metagenome (GOLD analysis project Ga0265297, IMG submission 192502) | Leachate microbial communities from a municipal landfill in Southern Ontario, Canada - Leachate well 137-91 | ecosystem: Engineered > Solid waste > Landfill > Unclassified | place... | reverse complement strand
AAGAGAAATAAAATTTAGGGGGAAATCACTAGAAACAGGGAAGTGGGTCTATGGCGGAATCCTCTTATGGAATGGAATGGCTGCAATTATACAGAATGAATTTTGCCTTAATGATAATTGGCAAATTAGAAAGATAAAAGTAGACATCAAAACTGTTGGCCAGTTTACGGGCATGTATGACAATACAAAATGGGAAGAGTTAACCAATGACGAAAAATATGAATTTTCAGGAACTTGTTATGACAGGAAGGAAGACTGGAAAGGAAAAGAGATTTATGAGGGCAGTGCTGTAAAATTAATATATTCCGATAACAGTTCAGAAGAATTTATTGTTGGGTATAATTCTGATAAGGCACGATTTGTCCTTTCTGATGTAGCTAATGAAGAGTGGGGGTTTGATGTCTCTTGTGAGATTAAAGTAATTTAAAAAGAAAATGGAAGCAAAAATAGAATATTATCCCACATCAGGGCATGTTGTAGAAATTGCCACAGAAAATGGAACATATCAATTGAGTCCAGAAAGAGACCCTTACAAAGCAGAATCAAACAAAGAAACAATAGATGAGCTTATAAAGGAGTTTGATAAGAAAGCTTCGATAGAATATGCCAGGCAATGTTACGAAAAAGAACTTGAGAAACTAGGCACTGTTGATTTCAGAAGGCAAATTGCAGAAGAAATGTCAAGAGAAGAGCTGATTGAAAGAATTTGTGAAATGAATGGTACAGTTCAGGCATTTGGATTTCTTAAAGAGAATAATGAGATTCAAAAGAATTATAAATTTGAATTGCCTGAAGGCTATTTGATTAAAATAATAGATACACCAACCGCTCAAAGGGGAACAGGATTGCTATTGGTACACAAAGATGATTACCCAAAAAAAGAAATATGATACTAGACGAAATTTTATCAAAATTTGAAAATGGCGAAGAGCGATATATGAAAGACCCGCTCGTTCACCAAGTTGTTGATGCTTTGATTTCTGGCCAAGACCCAATAGTTCTTATTAGTCAAGTGATAGAGCAGTTTAATGTTGTAAAAAAACGACTATGCAAATCATCTGATGAAGGCAGCTAGTCCAACATTTATTATTCCTCGTTTATTTGCCATAACAGCAGAAGATGGATATAATGAATTCCTGTTTGACAAAGACGAAGCAGAAATCAAAATAGAGAATGAATTTAAAAAAGACTTCCCAAAGACTCACTTTTGGGTCGAAGAAGTTCATGTGACAAAACCAAACAAATTTTAATAAATTAAGAAAATCTCTATGGCTGAAAAACTAACAAAAGAAGAGTTGATTAACGTAATTAAATGTTGGCTGCAGAAATTCGGAAATCGTGATAACGAAACGTTTAATATCGAAGTAATCTTAGGGGACACCTATTGGGATATCTCCCTGCAGTACAATTTTGATGAAGTCGGAAACCAAATCGAACCCAATGATTGGTGCAGAAGTAGTTTTAAACATGTAAGAAACAATTCTCTCTCTGATAGAACAGAAGATGAATTACTCGTTATTATAGACTTTTTGTATAGAAAACAATCGTCATATTAATATGTAAGAAACATATATGAACAAAGAAACAAAATTTAGGGCATGGAGTCTCGAAGGAGAATTGAAAATGCTATATGTTAACGAACTAAGCTGGAAAAAACACGAAAACGGAGCTGTTTATGTTCATTTTACAGGAAGTACAGAGTTTGGAGAGCATTCTTTTGAAGTTCATAGCGGATTTGGGAGGGTAGATTGTAGTGGACCAATGGTTTGGCGATTGATGCAATTTATAGGATTTCAGGATGAAGACAAAAATGACATCTATGAAGACGATATTGTCCTGGTTGATAGATATGATACCCACGAACTATATCAATGCGTTGTAGAGGATATAAGGCGTATTCCTGACATAATGTTTGGAAGTAGTGTAAACTCAATTAAAGTCATTGGAAATAAATGGCAAAATCCAGAGCTTTTGGAGTGGCCAGAAAATCAAAAAAAGATATGAAAACTAAAAAAATCTGGGATTATTTTGATAACAATATTGAATATCCACATGATGTTGCCGAAAATCCAATTCCCTATGGAGATGTATGGACATACATTTCTTCCACGTTTTTAAACGGGTTTGTTAACTATATGACTCCTATTTGTTGCTATGTAGTTAATAGATATACCAGAGAAGACGAAGATATTTCAGACAGAAATGTTTCTGTTTGTAATAAAGGAAAATTTGGAAATTGGGAAAAATTTAAAGGAACAAAAAAAGAATTAATTGATTTAATTGTCTCTGGAGAAAAGGAAATGTATCATACTGAATTGAATTGCTTTCATGATGATATTATCATTGTTGGGGAAATTGGAGAAGGGAAATATATGTTCTTTTGGTTTGATTGTGATGTTTCCGATTGCTCAATAGGAAGATTTAAAACATTAGATACGAAAGAGGAAATCATAGCTTCTGTAGAGAACTGGCTCGAAGAAGAATTTGTAAGCAATAAAGACCACGAAGAAGTACATGATGAAAATTCTGCTGGATATCATAAACTGCCATTGTCATTTATAAGAGGTTGGGTTTCATTTTAAAATTTGTTTTGAAATGTAATAAATTTTAGTTATATTTGCTTTAAAATTAAAAAAAATGTATAAGCCAGAAATAATTTAAAATATGATAGCAAAAAGATTAGAGCACACCAAAAAACAACATACCATTCCAAAATGTTATCTTAAGAATTTTTCTGAAGATGGGAAAAGAATATATAAAAAGTCAAAAACAGCGTATATTGATGGTAAAACATTGCAGCAAGAATTAAAAACCCCCATTTCTCTCAAAACTGCTACTACAGTCAATGATTTTTACACTGTAAAAAACTGCAACGAGCCTATGATGGTAGAGACTCTTATATATGCAAGAGAAATAGAAAATTGCTATCCAAATGTCTACAAAACATTAATTAATCCAGCAATCAAAGATTTTGGCATTGAAGAACGAGCAAAGATATTAACTTGCTTATTATCACTTCACTGTAAGACTCCAAAACAATTTAAACTGTTTTTTGAAACAATCAAAGAAAAAATTAATTCAGATGAATTAGAAAAAACAAAAAATGATTATAAGGTGGCGCATTTACACAAAATTTTGCCAAGTTTTATTGAAGCACATCAGTTTAAAATAATTAAAATATATAAAGCAATAGACAGCTCAGAATTTATAACTAGCGATAATCCAGTATTAATATTAGGAAGAGATAATTGTTTAAAAAATAATATTTTTAAGTCAAAAAAATATATGAATTCTCTTTTTAGTTTAATTAAACTCATTTAAAATGAAAATAAAAATAGAGTGTTTTGGAAAAGAATTAACATTATTTTATGATAAAGATGGTTACATACAATACGCTACAGATAAAGATGGCGAATATGTAACAGTAGAACAAAAAACCAAAGGGATTGGTTATGCCATTAAAGAAGAAAGCTCGATGATTGGTGATTGTACTAGCGTTTGCGATGCGAGGTATGTTAGACTAATGGGAACAGATTTTGATTTCTTTGCCCCAAAATTTCTTTTTATTAGAAATATAAAAAAATAAATATAATGGCGAACTTCTTTTTATTAGCAACAACATTTTACATAGTTTCAATGCTTGCAATATGGTTTGTAGGATGGATAGCCACAGACAGGGAAAAAGGCCATAACGGAAATAGCTCGTATCTTGAATTTATATTTAAATGGTATGATGGATGGATTGGATGGTTTTGGGATAGCCAAAAGAGACTCTTGTATATCTTCACGCTGCCTTTCTTTGGAGTTATAATGAAGTTTCCCGTTCCTGTCTCTTTAGTGCCGAAAAGAATAGGCAATTTGTTAATTGATATAAAAATAAGAGAAATGCTAGAATCAGATATTGATGATTGTGCCAAGCTTATAGTTGATGTTTACAAAGCGGAAGGGATTTGGCCAAATTGGACAATTGATAATACCATTAGAGATTTGAAGGTTGCATTTGATTCTCCCAAATATAAAGAAAAGTATTTTGTTGCAGTGATTGATAATGAGATAATAGGCATTGGAGGTGCAGCAGAGTCATTCATGACCACCAATGCTTTTGAATTATGCTATGGAACCATTAAACCAGAATATCAGCGAAAAGGCATTGGAACCGCTTTAACATTGAAAAGAATTGAATATATTAAATCCATCAGGAAACACGGTTATATATTTACTAGTGCAAGATACCCAAAATTCTTTGATAAATTAGGATTCGTTAATGTAATGGAGAAAGATGGGAAAGGCGATTCTGGAAGTGGTGGATTTTGCTGTTTAAAGTATTAAAATGAATTAAATATGGATAGAATTATTTTAGGATTTTTTATCAATTATATGCTGCCAATATTGTTGTTTGGATTGTTTGTTGTGATAATGTGGGGTATGATTACAGAAGGAGGGCAAAAAAACCTATTCAAGATTGTTAAAAAACTCAAATAAAAAAACATTATAAAAATAGAAAATTATGGGAAAAGTAAAAACAAAGTTTAATATTAAACATGAGCAGTCAAAATGCTATGGTTACGATTACAAAAAAAGCGTCTATTTAAAACACGTTAATAAAGAATTAATTGTTTTGTGTTTAGGTCGGCCTTGGGATTCTAAATATTTTAAAGGAGTAATTGTGTTTTGTGGCGGAGAAATGTCATTTAGAGCAGCTGATACTGAATGCAACAAAATAGAAGAGAGTAAGTTTGTTGAAAGTGACAAATCATATTGCAAAGCTGGTGATGTTTTCGACACATTCCCAACTGATGAATTTACGCTTTTCGAAGGTGTGATAACAATTGAACAAAAATTTGAAAATTTGATAAAAATATAATTATGTATAAAATTGAAAATTTAAAAGAGTCAGAACTTTTAGAGCTAAAATCTGAAATAGATAACCAATTAAAAATTATAGAGCAAGATAAGTTTGACATAATTAAACAAAAAAATGACGTAAAAAATAAAACTCAATTATCACAACTGGTACAGAATGATAGCATATTTGGCATTGGGTTTTCTTCTAATGGGTTGGGAGTTTACTTTATGGGTTATTGTGATGTTAGAAACTATACTGTTGTAAAAGGTTCTAATTATGATGATATAAGTGTTGGACACAAAACGGAGCCATTTGGCATATCAACATCAATTCGCAAAGAGCGTACAGACAAAAGTTACTGTTTATTCTTTTGTATTAGTTCCGTTTATTTTTTCACATTAAAGCCAGAAACGTGGCAAGGAGATATGCAAGAAGCATTATCATATCAAATCAAGCAAAAAAGGAAACAAACTCAAAGAGACATTAAAAATTTAAAGAAAGAAGTAGGTTTTGCAATTAAGGATTGTGATAAAATTAACAATTACATATCCGACAATTGTTTATAATGGTTGTAGGTAAATTTAATTATTAAAGATTTTGTTTTTTTATGAACTTTTTGCTATATTTACATAAATTTAAAGTAATATAATATGAATAAAAAAACAATTCACAACATTGTTCTAGAGGATTTAGAAAGACATGATTCTTATATACTTCAAATTTATAAAGAATATAGAATATTTGGAAGAATGTCAAAAGAAGTTTTCTATGAAAATTTAGATTCTGAAAGAAAGAATATGGCATTATGTATAGAAGATTTGCTGAAGAATAAACTTAAAAAATAATTTAATGGGATTAAATATGAATAAAAAAAATGTTAGAAAAAATTAGGTTAGATAGGCCTAGCGTTGGTTTACATACGAAATGTATATTACCATATCCATTTTCTGAATATGGGAAACTTACTGAAAAGGAACAATTTGAATGGAGAATGAATAATTAAAAACAAATATATGAGCACGGAAGAAATTAAAATGATTGGCGAAATTGATTTTCATGATATTAAAGTTAAGGTTTATTATCATCCAGACAACAAAGATAAATTGAATAGTGCTAACGCTGTTTGGCAAATGAGAAATCCAGATAGTTGTTATCAAGGGGTTATGTATATGAACAATGAAACTAGAAAATGTTCTTATCCAGAAGGTGCTGTAATTCCAGAACAGACAGACAAAGACAGAGAAATGCTTCCAAAGTTTGTTATTGTCGGGGAACAAGAACTTAATAACAAATTAATAAAATCAATTAAAATCCATATGGATTCAGAATATTTGCGAAGAAATAAAACAAACTTAAAAAAACAATAAAAAATATGAAATTCGAAAAAATAATTGTTAACAATGTTAACGAAAATGGAACCGTTGCAAATGATGGCGGCCAAATTGATGTTAATGGTGGCTTTCTAAATAGCGAAAACAATCCAAGTGGAGATAATGTGCCAAAACATTATGTAACATTGACAATGCCAAGAACTGATGACGGTATTGTAGAAGGAATAAAAGTTATGTTTGATAATTTGTCTGAAATGGAACGCTTTTTGTTGGGAGAAATTCCAATTGGCTCTGATAATAAAATGGTTGTTAAAGAAGATGGGTTGACAGACTGTGATGAGTGTAATTATTTAATTCAATACAGTGATGAAGATAAGTGGGGTGATGTGGCTTGTGGAAAATGCGGAAGAAGCAAAGATGACCTTGTAAAAATCCAAAAAAAGTATGATGAAAATTGTTTATTTGAGTTTAATCAAGCTTATAACGAAAGCCTTGAGTCTGCTGAAAACACACATTACAAAATGGATTTAAGTGAATTAGCTGGAGAAATTACAAATCTTCTTTTAAAATATTCCGAAGGTACAGGCATAAAAGATTTGAGTGTGAAAGAATTTAATACCCTTTCCTTTCTTATAAGTTCTATGATTAGGACTCCAAAGCGTCATTTGTGTTATAGAAAAGAAAAAAATGATGGCAGCAAAAAACGCCCGAATTTGTGCAACGATGGATTTTTATTCCCTGGTGTTTCTGTTGACTTTTACAATTCAGAAAATCTGTTTATGGTACAGCTTCCCAATGATAGTATAACCTTTATGGTTTCTGGACTTGGAGAGTTTACAATGCCAATGGATAAGTTTTTTGATGCTGTTGACGAATTAAGGTCTAAAATTGCCATTCATACCGAAGAAATGAAACATATTTCTAAAAACGAAAGCGAAAATATCTTTTGGGAAATGATAGAAAAAATAGGATGGAGCAATTCTACAGAAAGATATTTATATGAGAAAAAGGGAGAGTGGCTACGTGAAAATTATACTCCTCAAGAGATAGGGCAACTACAAGCATTTGTTAGAGTAAAAAAACAAATATTAAAGAAAAGACTCAATGAATTTTCCGACGATACAAAAGCTGGAAGAAAATGTTATTATGGAGTTTCTGATGATGGGTTCTGGGACTTAACAACTCATATTATTGGCCTTGGAAAAGAAGAGTATTATAAAACGTTAGATAATCCTTTACTCGCAAAAGAAAGAGCTGACAAGCGTGACTACAAAGAAAACTTTGAATATATTTTTAACGGATAATATGGAAAAACTAATTAAAAAGTGGGAAAACCATGTTGCTTTATTGCAAAGCAAATTGAAAAGATGCACCAATTATTCTCCGCAAAAACAGCTTCAACTTATTGCAAAAATAGAGCAGCAACTCAATGACATTGATGATTTAAAACAGTTCTTCAAAGGGGAAAAAGTAAAAATCATGATGAACCAAGAAATTGTTGATTTAATTAAAAATTTGCGAGCAGAAGAAATAAAACTCAATTCAATCTGTTCTAGTATAAGCGCCGAAGAATATGTCGTTCGATGGGGAAAAATTAATTCTATGATAAAAGAAATCGTGGACTTAGCGGGTGGAAATAAAAGTCTTATACATTATTTAGATGCTTTAGAAAATGCTATTAGCAATGAAGAATTTAAAAGGGGTGCTGAAATTGTTAGGCAATATGAATTCACGCAAAGAACATGTAAGCTTAACAGGCGCCCAAAAGATTGGTCAATAATACAGAATACCTCTTTTAAAAAATGTGAAGGTTGTGGGCATTATAATTAATATAAAAACAAATTATGAAAAGAACATTTAAAAATGTTGCGGATGAAAGACTTAGCAATGTCCTTTACAGTTCTTACGGGCACCGCAGGAAAGAATTAAAGCTCACAAAAGAGATATTAAGTGGTATGTCTTGCAAATATTATGGTGCTGGAAAAGAGTTAAATATTAATGACAAGATTCACGCCGGATTTACAATAAACTATGCAAATTTATATGGAAAGCCTTCTTCTGCATATAATTCAGATGGAATTTCTTTGTCACTAAAAATGTTTGTTGAAAAAGATGGTATGCTATATGAATTATATTATGATTTAAAGAAAAAATAATGAAAACAATAAAATTTATTGACCCAGAAACATTTGAAGAAAAAGAACAACAATTCGATGATTTCCATTATGAATTGGCAAAAAACATTGAATCTTTTCTCACTAACAACTATCAAACCAACTTAAAAGCAGCTAAAACAATAAAAGTATTTTCGAACAAAGAAGGAGATAGGCTTATTGCTGGATTAATTAGAAACAGAAATAACAATGAAATTTTTGCAGAAAAATATAAAATAACAATAGAAAAGTTTAATGATTACGTTGATGAAGTTGACATAAAAGAATTCCATGATAAATTAATGCATGGGTCAACAAACTTCTTCCTGAAGATTTGAGATTTAAATTATATGATGAACTAAAAAATAACGAAAGAACATGAGAGCACAATATACTATAGATTTCGTTGAAAGGCAATGTGGAGAAAAGCTGACATATCCTAATCAATATATTAGAGGAAGTGTAAATGAAAAGAAATATGAAGAATTAAGAATTTTTGGATGCTCAGATATTTGGGATGAATGTGGTGCGTGGCTTCATAGAGATTGCTTTTCAAAAAAGTGTAAAAATTGTAATTTTTACCCTATCGTAAAAAAATATAATAAGGAAAATAATATTAAAAAAAGTACTCCAATTGATTTTACTAAGTTTTATGTTTTTGTGGAATTTTTAAGTAAAATAAAAAATGGCAACGCACGCCTATAAAATAATGAATGGTATTGAAATAGGCGAGGGTATTTCTAAGCTAAATGGAGCTATGTTTTACATTGGGCTAATTTTATACATAATGAGAACAATATTGCATGTAGTGTTGGCTTCTGAATATTGCAGATAGACGATTTTTATATGGAAAATGAAGAACTTTATAATTTTATTAAATTTGAACGTATAAAGGGAAAGAGATTTAGTAAAGAAGTATTCGATTGTTTAACGAGGGCTATTGAACTTAATCCTTTTGCCAAAGAATTTGTCCAACAAATCTGCAAAAGAAAAATTGGAGTTTTTGATAGATTTAGCATATTCTATGAAACCGTAATTGACCAATTTCAAATTAAAAAAATAGAGGTTGGGTTTTGTGAGATAGAAATTGATGAATATTCAAAGTGCTATAAATTTTATAAAAGTTCTGGTTTGATACCGTATTTGATTAAAATTTTTGAGCCTGTTGTGAAAATTTAAATTTATATCTCTACCAATATAAAAATTATAAAAATTGCGTCATTGAAAAAAACTTATAAAGATATTTTTAAAAGAATATCATTGGTGAATACATCAACATGGAAAGCCACACAATAAGTTACTTATATATTATCAACCTACGATGTTTTGTATCGATTTAAGTATTATTCAATAAAAGTTTTCATTTGCAATTCTTATCACATTTCAATAAGCATTGCAAATTGAAACATTTGGAGTGTTTTTTCGTATAACACAGCAAAGTTTGTGTCTATGAAAAGTAAAAAACTCGAAACACTAGAAAGAAATTTAAACAATTCTAATGTCAAGCCATCAAAAGAAAACATTAAATTTTATTGTAATTTAATTGGATGTTCAGGCTTACGCAAAGAATGTTTATCAGGAGATTCAAATTGTGAAATCATTAAAAAACTTCTTCATGTCTTATAAATTCAAATACTTAATTTTCAGAGAAAAACCTTATAATAAAGGAGAAACTGTTGCTCAGGTCAATGTTTCGCATCTTAACAAAAAGGGCATTAAAGAAAGATGGGATGGACTTTTAGAACTGTATCCACTAGATAAATATCAGAGTTCATTAACTGAGTGTAATGAGCAGATGGCAGAATTTATCTCAACAGTTACAGTACCTTCTGAAGGAATGCTAGAAGTTCGTAAGATACTTGAAAATTTGGAAAAAAGCGGACATCAGGAGATAGAGCAAGTCCGAAATGACATTCATTGTTTAAGGAGAACCCTTGAGATACTCGGCGAACTGTGATTAAGCTCGTCATCAACTTTGCTGATATCAACATTTGGAGGCCAGCCCCAATAGTCTAGCAAGTCCTTTCCCCACACTCCATAATCTGTTTCAATGGTATTCTTCCAATTCTCCAAAGCGAAGCCTGGGTCTCTGACGTCAAAAAACATATCGCCAGACAATTCGTAAAGGTTTTCTGAATCACCACCCATTTTTCCAATAACTTCCTGAGAAAATTCATTACAAAGTCCGTTATTGATATCCCATAAAGAACATTTATTCTTTTTTCTATAATCGTTTGCAGTAGAAGTAATTATTTGAGATATTCCTATATTATCAAGAACCTCTTTAATTATTTTTCTTATTTCTTTTCGACCATCCATAACCATAAATAGTGGATTTTTTTGTATATTTATATACAAAAGAAGTCCAATGAGCAAAGAAATTATTAGGCAAATTATAAAAGAAGAAATAAATAAAATCTTTGGTAAAATGGCTGAAGGAATAGAGAATGTTAAAGATATTATTAATCGTTCTAAACTTCCACGAGAGATTAAAGACGAGGCGTTGATGCTTGTACAAAGTGGAACCGAAATGAGAAATGGGAAAGTATTTGACTTGAAAATTCACCCAGACCTCCTTAAAAAAATTAAAGAGAAATCTATTCCAAATGGTTTCTCTATGGGAATAGATAAAAATGGTTTTTTTATTTATACACACAGGGCCAGATGCCATTCTTATGAAAGAACTGATAAGATTCCAATTAAAGTAATTAAGTTTATTAATTCAACTGGATAGAAAATGAACGAAGAAGTACAAATAAGGAAAATGATAAAAACCATATTGAATGAATTGTTTGATGTTAAATTTAACTCACACAAATACAACTCCTTCTCTGAATTAACAGAAAAGGATTTATATGATATTGCGAAGTGGGGGCTTATGGGAGACTACTCATCGAGTGGGTGTTGGGATGGAGCAAACGGTATAGGAGAAGCTGCTAAGAACGCTATTGACGGGTTCAAAAATCTTTTAAATGATGAATTTCCAGATGGGTTTAAAAACATACCAGATATTGTTAAAATCTACAGATTTGTAGTCTTAAAATCTCCAGATGACTTGAATAAGGAAAAATTCGGTTATAGTTGGTTCACAAATCCTGATAGGATTGAAAGCCCTGATTTTAAACAACAAATGCTACATCTAAAAACAGCAGGACTGTATTTAATAACAGCTCAAACGCCACAGTCCAATATAGATATTCCTCGCAGCCTTTTTCAAAGAGATATGGTTTGGATAGAAAATGAAGTTGTTCTGAAAACCGACACAAAAGATAAGGTAAAATTAATGTACCTTCGAAAAATCTATTAAAAATTCTTGTTTTTTATATAAAGAAGGCTATTTGGAGTATGTCTTAAAAAAAATTATTTAAAAAAAGTTGTTTGTTATTAAAAAGTTTCTTACCTTTGGACGAAATTTTAATTTTACCTTGTCATGAATACAGAGCAAAGAATACTAGCAATAAAACTTTACGAAGAGAAAAGCAAAAAAGATTCCTCATATGTAGCATTTAGAAGGAAAAGAAAGTATTGTTTAAGCGTTGATGCCATTTGTGAATTAATGGAAGAATATGCCGCTGCACAACAAACACAGGTGCCAACGGATGGGGAAATTGCCTTGAGAGTATCGTGAAAAAGGATATGTTACATAGGCGGCCTTTTTTCAAAAGGAGCAGAGTGGATGAGAAGCAAATTAACAAGTATAAATGTATAAAACGACAAAATGGAAACAGAATTCAAAAATCAAATTGACCTGGTAGAAGCTTTTAAAAAAGCGCTTGAGATAACCAAAGACCACGATATGACCATTGGCATAACAAAACTTAATGTTGACTTAAAATTACATCCAACAAGCGAACAATCTCAATTTATACTTTTGACTGGATTTGATGGTGTTTCTAACATTACATTTGGTTCTATCTCCCAAGCAATAACCCAAGACGAATTCCAAGAATTGCTACAGATGGCAGTCACAAAAAGACAAAAAAAAGATACAGAAACTTTAAGAAATACGTTGAAAATATGAATCATTTCACAAACAAGGCAATAGAAGATTGGTTAGAAGAGAACTCTTCAAAGTCACAATTGGCGTGCGCCAGCATTATTCCAGTAAGGCCAGATTTGGGCTCATTCACAAAAGTGTTTGACATAGAAATTCCAGAAGCTATATACAAGGAGGAGTTCGATGCTGTCGTTAAAGCATACCTTTCTGTTCTAAAAAAACTTGAAGAGTATCATAAAACTTCAAAAAACAAATCAATAATGCGATATAAGCATAAAGACGGTCAAATAAACATAAGTGTTATAAAGCATCCAAAGTGCATTTCTAATGGAGGCAATCATCGTTGGGACACTTTAATAATAAGGTCTGATGATAACGAGAAGATATTAGAAGATAAGCCATATAATTTTTCTGTTGAAATTGTTGATAATTTCGGAACTATATGTTCTAAGTTTTTTATTTTAAACGTCTTTTCATATGAAAAAGAAGGAGATAATATAGTAATAGTTTTTGGTGATTATTTTAGGCATTATTAATAAAAAGCAACAATGAACATAACTGAAATTTTAATGACAATTCTTGCATATGCGTTTATATGGATTGCTGTAGATGTTAAAAGAGATGAAAATAGTAAAATAAAATCATTTAGCTGCAACTTATTTTGATTGTAACAGCAGCCATTGTTCTTGAAAACATGTACAAGTTTCGTTGATTATGAAAGCAAGGAGAATAAGAAAACTAAGGAAAAGATTAGGGAAAATTCAAACCTATTACATACGAGAATCAGCTTCACTTTTTGGAGACTTCTTTGGTTGTAACAGATTTTGCCTTATAATGGATGATAAAAAAATAACTGCAAGTTCCCCTCAGAGAGCAGTTCAAATTTATATGAAGAAGTATCGGAAAAAATATAATCGCAGAAATGAATATGAACGTGAAGAATATGTAGAGACTTCTGAACAGTGGGGTAATTTAATGGTCACAGACGAAAGTGGATTTATGAGGTTTTATCGCTAAAATTAAAAACAAAAAATGAAAAAAAACAAAAGATTCGTTTTTTGATTCTTTATCTCCCGAAGAAGTGGAATCAATGAAAAACGTGGAATATTCTGAAGAAAAAACCTTCAATTTTGATTACGAATGGGTTTTACAAAAATATGGACCTGAAGGTTGCTATGCTATTGCTCGTAACTTAATAGCCTACGCAAATAGAGATGTGGAAGAAGCACTAAAGCAAGCAGGGCAAGAAGAGATTTAGAACACTAATGAAGACAATTAAAAAAGTTGAAATAACGCCTGTTTACGTCGAATTTGTTCCAGAAACCCTGGAGGAAAACAAACTATACATATCAAAGGAATATAAATCTATTGTTCATCTTTGTTTGTGTGGATGTGGCAATTTGTCAGTTACTCCAATTAATAAAGATGGATGGATTCTGATAGAAGACAATGATAAAATTTCATTAACACCCTCAATTTTGAATGCCAATTGCCCAAATAAATCACATTATATTCTTACAAAAAACATTGCCAATTTTGTTTAAAATTAATATGTGTTTATATTTATAATAAAAAATGAAAATTATAAGAAAAACAATTAGAAATATTCTTAACGAAATATTTGATAATCCCACATTGCCAACAGATTTAAAATTGATTAAAGGAAGTGGTTCTCTTTTGTACAAATTTGAAACCGACAAAAATAACTATTGTGTTTTATTTGAAGTTTACAATACCTTTTCCAAAGATACCCCAACAGCACTTGCTTCGCTCACCAAAGATGATAGAATAAATGATATATTAATAGCTCACAATAACGCTTATTTTTTGAATTGGGGGCTGTGTGATGGAAGTTCTTATATTCCGTTTGACAATGTGAAAACAAATTCGGGAGAAGAAATATATGTGTTTAATTCTGTGTTTGCAATAATTAGCAATTTCTTTAAAACAAATGAACCAGATGTTGTTTTCTACCAGGCAATTAAAAAAAGAAAATTAATTTATGATAAAATGTTTGATAAAACAAATATGTCTAATTATGAAAAGGTGCATGGACTATCAAATACATTTCTAATAAAAAAAGACCTTATATGAGCGACAGAGGAGAACACCCACAAAAATATTTAACACGAGGAGATAGAAAGTGGCGTGTTATAAATAAAAAAAAATATCCAAACACGGGCATTGTTGACGAATACTTTTGCTGTGACACATTGCCATATCATAAAATTATTGGATATATGAAAGAAGATGTTTTGTGTTTTTATTGGGGCGTATGCAAAATAAAATTTGAAGCGGCGAACTGTAAAGAAATGATTTTTAAATTTCACAGATGGGCTTTCGACAAAATAAAAGAATGGGTGGAAACAAATAACTACCAAGGTCAAATTGGGTTTGAATTGTGCGAACTCGAACAACTCAACACAATTGTTGAATATATGATAAAAAGATTTGGTTACTCATGTATTAAAAAAGATGGGATTCTTCTTGTAAACAGGTAATTATAAATAGTATCTGTAAATAGATTTGATGTTAGCGCTTCTCTCTTTCGACCGTACAACGAAACTTGCGTAAACTTACGCAATTACGTTTTCTTGCTTCATAACACCACTGCTTCTTAGGGGATTTTCATCCTTGTCGTCCACAGTTGGGTGCTCCACAAGCTTAAATTCAGGCATACGTTGCCTTATTTGTTCTTCATATATTCTCATTCCTTCATTCTCAATGTTTAATGATGCGTTCTCATCTCTGTCAATAACCAATCCACAGTTTTCGCAAACAAACTCTCTGTCTGACAATTTTAAATTGTGTTTAACCCAACCGCAGCAACTACAAGTTTTGCTGCTAGGATACCATCTACTGACAAATATTAGGTTTCTGCCGTACCAATTGGATTTATATTCGATTTGTCTACGCATTTCGAATAAGCCCAATTCTTGGATTGCTTTGGCTAATTTATGATTTTTCATCATTCCGCTAACATTAAGGTCTTCCAAGACGATAATTTGGTTTTCACTAACAATTTTGGTAGTAATGTTATGGAGGAAATCTAATTTTTTGTTTTTTATTTTTTCATGTTTCTTTGCTAATTTTAATTTTGCTTTATATCGATTGTTGCTTCCTTTTTGTTTTTTAGAAAGTCGTTTATGTAGTTTCTTTAAAACCTTTTCATTTGAGTTTATCCATCTTGGATTGTCAATTGTTTCACCACTAGATAGAGTTAACAGGGTTTTTATTCCCAAGTCAATTCCAACAGAATTTCTTGTTGGCAAATTCATTGTTCTGAGCAAATCGCCATCGATTAGAATCGTTGCATAATACTGACCAGCTTTGTTTTTAGCAATGGTTATCGACTTAATTCCAGATTTGTTTTTATAAAGATATTGTTTATCTCTATCTGAACACTCAAACTTTAATCCTCGGATTATGGTCGTTAAGTTTAACCTCGAAGTATCTTCGTCAAATGTCTTAGAAGATATTGCTTCCTGTGGAAATCTTACCTTTTGTACATCATGTTTCGATTTATACTTTGGGAAACCAACTTTTCCTTTGTCCTTAACACCTCTGAAGAAGTTCTTATATGCTTGTTCCAAATTAATGATAGATTGCTTTAGAACCTTTGTATTGTGTTCTCTCAGCCACTCATATTCATTCCTTAAATCTTGGTGGAAATAATGTCCCAAATCAGATAAAGATATGTTTTTCTTATCAGCTTCATAATTGCTTATTTTATAAGATAAACAAGAGTTATAGATAAAGCGATATGAACCAAGCAGCTTATTTATCATATGCTGCTGGTCATCGCTTAAATATAACCTTATCTTTATCCCTTTTAACATTTATTTTATTTCTCCTTTTAAATCTTTTTCTACCAACTCTCTTATCCTTTCAGATAAAACAAACTCATTGTCAATACAATACTTCTTGTATTTCTTCCTTAGTTCAATGTCCATTAGAACATTTACTCTTACTGGTTTATTTTCAAATTTACTCATATACTTATAAATATGCAAAAATTTTGTAAAATCTAATTTATTTGTAACTATTTTAATTCTTTTTCGTACAAGTAATAAACAAAAATCACGCAATGAAATACATAAAATTATTTAGACCTTATAACGGTGAACAGCGCTCCATGGCACAAATTTACTGTGACCACTATTGCAGCTCATTTGAGCACATCAGTGAATTGGCAAATCAGCTGCGTAAAGACTTTCCTTTTATCAAAGATAAAGACATCCAAGTCCATGTATATGGGGGAAAGAGAATTAAGGGAATAACCTTTGTTGAGGTAATGCTTTTAAATGGCACCAAAAAACCAAAAGATTACAAGGAAATAAAAGAAATTGAATATATTCTTTAAAAATAAAAAATGAAAAAGAAATCGAAATTATTTTCCGACGAAGAAAGAATAAAAATTCTTAATGAAGCAATTACAGTCATTCAAGACACGAATGACTCTCATTATAAATTCATGTGTTGTGCAATAGAAAAAGCATGCAATGAAAAAATCTATCAAGACAAGGTTTTTGAGCACTTTCCTGAGTTATTGAAACACCAACCAAAAGAATGTTTCCCAGGAATAAAAATAAAATCTCCCACAGATGGCTGGTTCCCTGTATTTGGTGACGATAAAGAAAAATATCAAGAAAAAAGAGTTGAAATCCTTAATAAAGTCATTGAAGAAATTCAATCATCCCCTTCAACCAGATTTTTTAAGTTCAAATTGTTCTATAAAATAAGAAAAAAATGTTAAGAAAAATTATCGGATTTATTCTAAGCTTAATATTTCCTGGTTATAGCACCTGCGGAAGATGTGGCATGCCATGGAACATGGTTCAGGAACATACTACGATGTACCAAGACTTTACTGACCTTAAAGAAGCAGGTGTTGAAGTAAAATCCTCTTCGCCACTCATCATTGTTGGAAGTATGTCAAAGGGATGTTCCCCCCTTTGTCAACATTGCTGGGATAAGTTAAAAACTCCTGAAAAAAGACTTCCTTATTACAAGGAAATGTACGAGGGATGGACTTATAAGGATTTTCCTTTTGAGTGGATTGAAAAGGCGGTAATGAATGAAAAATAGTTTATGCTCTTTTATTTAAAACAATGAAAATATTTATAATATTATTTTTAATTACATTTTTCTTATCACTTTTTCTGCCAATTAAAGTTTTTGTTGCTCTTGGTTTTATAGTAGCAATTTTAGGCATTATTAAGCTTGTAAAATTATATCGCAAAAAATAATTTATTATGAACTTCGAAGATTTAAAAGTAGGAAGAGTTTATTCTTCCAAGAAACCCAAAGTGGTGGGCATGTTCTCAAGAGTATATGATGATAGACAAATTGTTTATATCTCCAGCAGCAGGTCAGTTGTAGACCATATTGACCATGGATATACAGAAGATTTCAAAGAGTGGGTGTCTAAACATACTTTAAGATTTTTAACTTCAGAAAGCGACCAAATAAAGTTTGAAGTTGAAACTGAGAGGCAAGCAAAGAACATTGAAACAATTTGGGATTACATGGTGCAATATGATTCTCCAACAGTGAAGTTGGGCAAGAAGCGTCCCATAATTCCTGCAGAAAAATTCTTAAAATGGGCAGACAAAGACATAACGGATTTGATGCCTGCAAATTTAGATTGGAGATGCGAAGAAAAGCAATGAAAAAAGAACCCGACACCTCAAGAGGATATATAACCAAGCCAAAACGCAGAAGGGGATATACAAGAGAGAGATACTACTGCGAGTGTGGATGTAAAAAAGGTTATTGGCATTACGTGAAATTGAAAAAGAAAAAAATCATATGAAAAAACTATTAATTATTTTACTTATTATCATTACTTTACTTGTTATCTTTGTATCTTGTGGTCATTATGAGCCAAGAACCAAAGCGACAATTTTGGAGCCAGGGAAAAGATATGTAATTTTCCAAGGGGTATTCTGGGATGATGGATATACCATACATTTTGCTGAATACAGAAGATGGGACACTATAGAAACATCAAATATTGATAGTGTATTGAAAATAAAAAAAGCAGAAACATCTAAAATGGCCGAAGAGTTTGAAAGGCTTGATGATTGACCCATAAATCAAAATAAATGAAACATAAAATTATAGCTCTTACCTTAGAAAGAAATGTCCAAGCTAAAGATGTTGTTAAAAACAATTATGGTTATATACTTGGAGAATTGGTAGACGAAATACTTCCTCCCACGTTGTGGAAGCCACAGCAAATTCTTCTTCTTAATGACAAGTTGGACCAGCCTGCTACACCCAAACACACCCCTTATTACGATGGGGACGGAAAGATTCGTTCTTTTGGCACTGGAAATATGATTGGGATAAACTCTAAAAACATTATCGCTGCATATCCAGAGATTAAGGGAATTTCAAAGTTTCAAATAAGATTTATTAAAGAATGGGTGAAAAACTTTGTTGATGAAGTTGAGGTAGAATATGTAATATATACACATACAGCGTTTTTTTTTAAAGATGGTGTGAACAGTCCTGTTAGTGAATATAAATTAAAACTCACCGAAAATAATGAAGTTATTTGTACAATAGAAACGAATTAATATGAAACATAAAATTATAGCTATTCCCTTAAAAAGAAAAGTGCAGCTTGGAGACATAAGAAAAAAAACAGCACTTAATCCCGACCACCAAATCCAACCTATTATAGGAACTTATGATATATCTAGTAGCAGTCATAACTATCAAGATTGGGAACCACAACAGATTTTGCTTCTCTCTGATATATCCTCATCTGAAGACATAAAAGATGGCGATTGGAGATTCTGCTCAGATAGAGTCATTAATGGAGAGGAAATAATGCGTTACGAAAAAGGAGAAAATCTTTGTGAAAAATGCCAAAGAATTATAGCCGCATATCCAGGATATGAAGATGTTCCGCAGCTTCAAGTAGAATTTCTTGAAGAGTGGTCGAAAAATCCTGTGAGTGAAGTTGAGATATCATGTTTTGACGATGATGGCATTAGAAAGCCATTAATAGTGCACAACTTAGAGAAGGGGGTAAATGAGGTTATATGTCATATTTCAGAAACAGATAAAAAAATGCCAGCATCAGATGAAGAAGAAGGTTCTACATTTGTAGGAAGAAGCGAGTTGTGGAATGAGATATATGTACAGGTGAAACAATTACCAAGAGCAAGCGTCGTTCAAGATGCTGTTGACCATCCAAGTCTTACCACCACATTGGAAAAAATGTTTTATAAATTTGCAAACGAAAAAATAATAGAATTTGCAAAATGGTCAAAGGTCGCTGAATGGCGGGATGATAAAGGAATTAAATTAATGTATATTAAAGATAATTGGGAGAAATACGTTAAAGCATTTTGGTCAGAAAATAAAAATCAAAAATAATATAAAAACCGTATGACAACTAAACAGGAATTAATTGTTGAATTAGATTCAACATTGATTAGAAAAGATTTTGAACCGTCTTCGCCAGACTGGTTTAATGAACAAGTTTGTGAAAAAAACAACATAACAGTTAGGGATTGTATTCTTGGACCTCATAGACACAGAAACTATCTCAATTATTTACAAAGAGCGTGGGGCAGTCATTATGGTATTGTTATATCACCAGACATCATCTGGCACATTTTGCTAAGTGAGATGGGAGTTCACATAAAGAATAACAGCGAATTTTACAGAACCCTTTTTACCGCCAGTGATAAAAAAGTCGAAATTGTGGTACCAACTGCCGACCCGCAATTAATTGACCTAAACCTAATAGTTACTGAATTAAAAAAATTAGTTCCAACTAATATTGATTTGTTCTTGCCAGAATTCACGTCAACAACTGCATCGTCTTCGCTTGCCTTTATGGCTGTTTTCGCTGATGCAATGACTCCATACTACAATTACTGTATGTATTTGTGCGGAATACCAAAAATAAAAATTCTTGGAGAAAAGTCTGATTGGGAAAAAATAATCACTAATTTAACCGAGATGAAAGTTCTTTTAAATAAGAACAAAAAAAATGCTGATTATTTTGATAAGGTCATAGAAATTGTGGAAAAAATAACTGGCAACTACGAAATGATAGATGTTGAGTTTTTAAAGAACATATTTTCATTGAAGAGATGCGGCTCTGGTGGCCAGGTTGAAGCAAGTGGCTGGGCAACAGACTTGTTTATGAAGAAGCCACAAGTTCGATACGTTGAAAATTACCCCACATGCATTTCAAAGGTTCCATATACACTTTTGGAGACACAGCAAAAATTCGAACTTTGTTATGGACTGTTCTCTTCTGTTGAAGAAGATGGTTTTATAATCCCCGACTTTGGTTTTATAATTAATGAAATAAAAACAAAATAATTTGACTTTCTAAAAATAATTTCGTATTTTTGAAACAAAATAAAAAGCTTTACGTATAAAACAACATACAAGCACAGAAAGTTCCTATAAAAACTCAATTGGTGAAATTACTTTCCGCTTGTTTTAATAAGGTAAAGGGCGTTCCTATTAAACGTTGATGCAAACTAACTACGCCTCACTTTTTTAAATTTATTGTCATGAAAACCTTAAAGCTATTCAACGCAGTTGTATTAAAAGAAACAAAAGACTCTCCCTTTATCTCAGAACAGGGATTTATTATTGAGTCAGGTGCCGTTTGGGCAAAGAAAGCGATTGTAGAATATTACACAAAAGAACAGCTGCAGGGCAATGACCTGAATAAAACATTCCACAAATCATGGAAGAAAATAAAAGACAGTTCAAGATTTGAATTGTACTTGGAACAAATCAAACATTACATTTCCACCTACGGAAGCGACTTCAAGGATGAAATATATATTCCCGATGAAGTTTTGAATGTTCCCGAATTAAAAATCGTTTACAAAGTTGTAAAAGCCTATTCAAAAGAAGAAATGATAAACAAATGTTTGTCGCTTCTTAAATCTGGTATTGCTTTGCAAGAAGAAACAATCAATGATGTTTTAACCATTCTTGTGGACGAACTTGGATATAAGTTTACGGGAGAAGAAAGAATAAGAAATAAGGAAGCTGTGATAAAAATAGCTGACCTTTACGGAGTGATTCCTGCGGACACAATGGAATTCTTCAGATACATTATCTATCGTGCTACAGGCAAGTCTTTGCTTATTAAGAACGATGAGATGATTCAGTTAATTAAAATCGCAAACTTTAATCCCGCTGTACAATTTGATAAATTTGGTTTAGAAAAACTAGCTCAGATTTTCAACAGATTCAAACCTCTTTTTCTGGCATTTAAAAAGAAATGCCCGAAAACCATTAATAAAATTGCAAAATTATCCAAGACAAACCATGTTCCTATGGTTCAAAATCCGCTTAACAAAGTAACATCTTCTTTGTTGGAAGAAAAGGATATGAAATGGTTGGATAACGCAACTCCATTCGCATTGTTCAAAGCCATATCAGCATGTCATACAAGAATGAATGGCCAGGATGCATTCGTTTATCGTATCCGTAATGGAAAATCATGGACAACCGAAGCTGAACAAGTCAAAGTAAGACTTGCAAAACAGAACATGACAATCTTAATCGCTTATCTTAAGTACAGATTTGACCTGTCGGGTAAAAAAATATATCTCCCAAAGGGTGTAAAATTTGCCTTGCCTACCTCGGAAAAAATGTTCGTTGGAAACATTCCAACAGGGACAAGATTTTATGGAAAAAAGATGGCTGTGGGCGTATATTGGAAAAACTCGTGGGGGGCTCATGATTTGGACCTCTCAGGACTCAACATTGGTGGTAAAGTCGGCTGGAATGCTTCATACAACCAAGATAATGGTTCCTTAATGTACTCTGGAGATATTACAAATGCCCCCAATGGCGCTGTGGAATATCTATATGCAGGAAAAGGATTAGAGATGCCTACACTTGTTCAGAACAACGTTTTTTCTGGCGACAAAAACTGTGAATACAAGATTATCATTGGGAAAGGAGATAAAGTTAGCAAAACCTTTATGATGGACCCAAACAATCTGTTTGCTGAAATAAAATGTAAATCCGTACAAAAAGAAACAATCCTTGGAATTTTAATACCCCAAGGGGAAAAACAGTGTTTCGTTCTTTTGAATTTTGGTTCTGGCACAGTAAATGTTTCAAGAAACTCCAGCTTGTCCGACCTGGCCACAAGAGCGCTCTACCAACAGTGGAACAACCCTTACGATTTCAACGAGCTTATTAAGTTGCTTGGTGCAGAAATTGTAGAATCACCCAAACTCGCTGATTATAATTTTTCTTTGAATAGCTTGGAAAAAGATAGCTTCACAAAGTTGTTTGAGAAAAAAGAAGAAAAATAATTGCTGAATGAGAAGCTTAGAAGAAGCAAACAAAAGAATCGAACAATTAGAAGAAGGGATTAAAACCCTTCTCCAAGAACCAAAGTTGCGAGACCAAAAAGGAATGGATTTCTTTTTTTCAGATGGAAATGTTTTTCCAAATGGAGAACTTACCAGTTTTTTATATGGTGCAAAAAAGTATCATGATTATCTAAAAATAAAAATTGATAAATTATTGTCGTTAGAGCCAACAAAAAAGCCATGACATTCTCAGAAATAAAAAAACTAAGACCAACATTCAAATTGTTTGGAGGTATGGAAATGGTTGAGTGGTTTGAGGTAACAAGGAGAAGCGGTTATTGCACCATTAGAAGCGGATTAAGACACGCTGATGGGGTGACCAAATCACCATTTCACTATGAAGACTGTCAAGGGGGCAAAGATGCTGCCAAACAATGCCTGTCAAGGTTCAATGAGTGGTGGACGTTTCTTAATTGTAATAAATAACTTTAAAATTATGAAATATTACATATTAGCTTATTATGTCATAGGAGTGGTAGTTTCAGTATATTTTATTTATTATTACAGAATATCAAACAAAACGAAATCAGCTCCAAAAAAAACTGACGCCATCGGTGGGTTAATTGGTCCTTGGCTATTTCCATTTCAAATAATTTTACACTTTTTTACACGAGGAAAATAAGAATTATTATGTTGAAAAAAATCCCAATCATCCATGAAGAATGGATAGATTACAAAGGCAAAGTTCTAATTATTAGACACGGAGAAGGAAACTCAGGGCGTTATCAATTTAATGGCACCATGTGTTTTCAGGGATTTGCCTATGGTAAAATTGCTGATGAATTTAAAAGCCGATGCAAGTGGTTTAATCCAAATTGGTGGAATAAAAAAACATGTTGGGGCGCTGAGTATCCAAAGAAGATATATTTTGCAAAAACACGCTGTACTCCTGTTGATAAATATGACATGGTGGCAAAACTTTCAAGAAAAGAATACGAAAAAATGTGGGATGATACAAATAAAATAGCTGATGAAATGGCTAGACCATCTGAAAACATTATTAAATCAATCTTAAAGGAAGTGCTAAAAAATACAGGCAAGAAATATGAATTCGATTCAGAGAGCTATGATTATGGAATTGATTGGTTCGAAGCTCATATTCCCCTTAAGTATGAAGGAGAAAGTTTTTTATTGACATGGGAAAATTGTGATTAAAAAATGAGAAAAACTAAAGAACAAAAAGCAGCTGAATTACAAGAAGCAAAAGATTCTTATGTTGGCACAATTTACAAGTGGGGAAGTTGGGAACAAGGGTGGCATGGACGTAACGTTGTAGTGGATATTGATGAAAAATATGTTTATTTTAAATCAGTCTACAAAACAAGAGATGAAATAGTTTTCATCAAAGACAAGGTTAAAGTCCTTGAAAGTGGGTGGTTTATAGACAAAGGAATGTCCTCTAAAATTACACATAAAGAATTTGAAAGACGTTTAAAAAAAACATATACCTTTGTTGAGGTGGTAAGTGATTTTAATAAATAAATCTATGAAAAAACAGATTCTTAAAATAGCAACTGCACTTGAAAAAAGAAAGGAGATACTTGGTTCCTTATTTTCTTTTACTGTAAACTATGAAGATGTAATTGCCAATTATAGAAAAAGGGTTTTGACAGGAGGATTTACAGACACAATAAAAGATGCAATGGAAGACTTTAAACAGGTTTCATCTTTTAGTCTTTCTGTTCATCTTGATAGGGGTATGAATTTAGACAGTGAAGATGAAAATGAAATGTTTTCCGAAGACTGGAAATCTATGAAGATAATTTTTCATATGGGAAAATTGGATGATAATGAAGAATTGGAAAAAATGGATTATTTGGAATATTGTAAATTTATTTTAAACACCAGTGGGCGCAGAGAAAGCATCAACACCGAAGAAAAGCTTTACGAAATCAACCAAAAAGACGGAAAGGTGATTCCACGAAACTATTTTAAATATGATGAAGTAGAAAAGATAATTGACCTCGCCATTCAGCTTGATGAAGTCCTGGACGAAAATTACAAAAGAGTCAAAAGGATATTGGATGAATTAAAATGTAAGGATGTTTAAACAAGTGGAATCATGAACAGAGATATTGTTGACGTACTCCCACGAATAAATTCGTGGGATTCTGGCTTTAGAACGGCAACTGCTCAAAAACAACATTGCTGTTATCCTCAAGTCTAACATCACCTATACCAAGAGAAGATGTCCCTTCTCTCAAAATGTTTTTTGCAGCGTTATGGTCTCGGTTGTGTTTTGTTCCGCAGATGGGGCAAACCCATTCACGAATGCTTTCATCCAACTTTCCAACCACATGCATGCATTCACTGCATATTTGGGTGGACGGAAACCATTTGTCAACAAACACAATTTTTTTGTTATATT
>Ga0265297_10003998_pt1 | contig 25085 bp, 36 predicted proteins | sample Munlanlwell13791_FD_192502 | JGI IMG/M metagenome (GOLD analysis project Ga0265297, IMG submission 192502) | Leachate microbial communities from a municipal landfill in Southern Ontario, Canada - Leachate well 137-91 | ecosystem: Engineered > Solid waste > Landfill > Unclassified | place... | reverse complement strand
CGTACGCTTCAGTTCTTTTTGTGCCCTGCTTTGCATCATTGAACCTTCATCCCACACAATTCAAAATCAGAATCGTTCTTCAAGCATCCTAGAACAAACGTTCTAGGATTGTCAAGAACTTTTTTTCACGATCCCAAATCCGGATTTCCGGTGGGCCATATTCCTAATACCCAGGTCTTTCAGATTCTAAACCCAGGTCATCGATAAATCTTGTACTTGTCAATGTAGTCAAGGACTTTCGCGGGGACCATCGTCCGGCAGAGTTCTGATTGCCCGATCTTGATGATGCCCCTGATGGTTGTGGAAGAGATGGGGGGAAGGTTGCATCGGATTTCCAGACCTTCGGCGGTGACGCCTTCCCGTCCAACTACTGCCACCTCGACGAGTTTTTCGATTTCATCCCAACAGTGCCATTTGTCCCGGACGTTCCACTCGTCGGCTCCCATGATGAGGACGATGATGTCGTCAGCAGCGATGTAGGGAGTGTCCGTCCGAAGATGTCTCAGCATTTCGATGGTGTAGGTGGTTCTCCAGAAGGCTTCATCAGGTAGGACCTTTACCTTGTCCCCGAAGACTTCGAAGGCTTCACGGCACATTCGATCCCGGTCCTCGAACCGAGACATTTCTTTGCCGAAGCCATGGCCCCAGCAAGGGATGACGAACAGCTTGTCGAGACGATGGACGGACAGGGCGTAGGCCACGGCCATGACGTGGGATACATGAGGCGGGTCGAATGCCCCTCCGTAGATGCCGATTCTCATCTGTACCTTCCTACCAAAGCCACAGGGCCTGGGTGGTTCTTCCTTCGACCCATTCGGAATTGCCCCCGTACAAACGGACGAAATCCGTAGGATCCCTTCGGCGCACGATGAACTGAGCGTACTCTTTGTCCCCGGCAGACAGTTCCGCATCCGGACCTGCCGCTTCGGGGTCATCCGAGAACGTTTTCAGGCTTTGCCAATCCGTCACCCCATCTGGGTGATCGAAATCGTAGAACCTTCCCCCGACCTCTACGAACGCATGACTCATGTTGCCCCACAGGCGGGCATCGGGGAACCTCTTCCAGAGGATCAGGGCCACGATGAAACACCACCCGTTGTTCACCTCGTCATGTCCCCTCGGGGAGTGATAGATCGGGTGGGATCTCGTTTGATCCAGGAGTTCCCGGAAAATTTCCTCGGGATCGAAAAGCATCTTTGGCCCCCACAGGAAGGCAACCCGTGGAAGGTAAGGGTTAAACCCGGGGTCAGAACATCCCACTGAACAGGGATGCGAACACACTGACCTTGCCGGGGGAGGAGATCATCCCCCCGGTCAGCGATCCCGAGCAGCATACTTGTCGTGGGTCAGGTCGAGGACGAAGTAGTCTGCCCCGGCCTTGTCCCCACCGGCAGCGTCCCGCCCGTCAACACGGTGGACGAAGAACTTGCCGTACAGGCCCCGCTCACGATTGTCCATCAGACGAGCCCCTTCGCACGAGCCATGCCCGCCCCGGTCTGGGAGTAGGATGCATTGGACACGAGGAAATCCCCCAGCCAATCCCACTCGTCCTCTACCAGAGTCCGATACTGACCGGAATCCAGGGTGATTGTGGTCCCGGTGTCCATCTCGAGCATCCCGATCACTGTATCGTACTCCTTCGTGTGATCCGAAGGAACACGCAGGTCGAAATGCAGGGCCACGATCCGGCCCTCTGCCAGCTGATCCATCCGCTTGGCCAGCGCGAGCTTCGCCTTCTCGACGTACCCGACTCGGGATTCTGCGACGATCTTCGCATGGTTCGCCCGGTTCTCCTTGAGCTTCGCCATCAGGGTTGCCTTGTCCACGGTCACTTCGATTCCGCCGATTGCACGCATGTTTGTTTCGTCTCCTATTGAGGTCCGTTCAGCAGTTGAACCTGAAGCCTGGCCCCACAGTGTTTGCACTTAACGATGACCGCCACCGCCAACCGGGCTCCTCGGGTGTCTTTCCCGACCGCCTTCTCCGCTACGAACTCACAGGTCCCTTGGTAGGTGCCCCACCATTTCCAGTGTTTCGGACAGGGATCTGTTCCTACGAAGACCACCCGGTCAGGCTGTGCGGGGGTCAGGGTTTGTAGTTTTTCCATCATGAAGATGCTACCCCGAGATCAGGATTCTCGAACCCCCGTCGCGCTGATTCCCTGAATCGTGTACGCCGGGTTGGCCAGGAAGTTAGAGAAGACAGCGACGAAGACCAACGCCACCGCCCCCAAGTGGGACTTGTCAGCAAAGAGGGCCTTCAGGCGATCCCGGCGGCCCTTCTTGGACCCGTAGATCTCGAGGAACATCCCGTCGAGCGAATGATCCTTCCCCGGACGAACAGCTGTCAAACCCCCCGACCGGCAGTAGTCCAGGACCTTTTGCGTGATGGCCCGTTGTTCATCGATGTCCACAGCAGTCGCGAACGTGTCCTGGACAAGATACTGGGCGATGCGGGTGCTGGCTCTGACTAGGGTGTTGTAAAGCCTCCGGGTTGTTCCTTCCATCTGACAATGTTCGGACCGCAACAGGGAAAGGAAAGCAGAGTTCTTGAAAAGATTGGCAAGCATCTGCACGCCTTCCTCTTCGGTAATCGGGACGTAGGAATCCGGGGCCGGGATTCCCTGAAAATCAGGGAGGAACAGCAGGTCGAACACGGTCCCGAACACCCCCATAGAAGGAATCCCATGGTGGGACACGCCAACATCGAGAGTGTTGTCTAGCCTGTCGGCCAGCTTGACCCGGATCAAGTCGGGCATCCTTCCGGCATGACCCATCAGGTTGGCAAGATACTGGCAATAGTCCTGACCTTCGCGTAGAGTCAGGATATCGAGGCGTTCCCCCAGATACCAGCAGTGCCTTTCATCCAGGTTTTGGACAAGGGCAGACATCTTGGCCTGCATCTCCGTCCAACGTTCTTCTCCTATCTCATCCCGGGTCAAATCCTCATCCCGGTCGTGTAGGAGGGCCGCCAGGAGGTCCATGACCGTCGGGTCTCGAGTCACTCGAGACAGGATTGCGGCAACTCGCAAGGGATGGATCGCCGCCAACGGCCCCATGCGACGACGGGAATCCCCGTAGCCCGCGACGACAACCGCGATGGCGTGAATCAGGATGGATTCACTGCAAGGGCAGGCGACGGCATCCTCCAGGATCAGGTCAAGGAGGGTGCGGGGATCGAAAGCCCTTCCCGACAGCCGATACGAGATGTCCGCCGACATCTCTAGGAAACGTTCGGGTGACATCTCATGGTGCATCTTCATCACCTCGGGGATTTCCTGGCCACTTTCTCCCATACGGAAGAATGCAACTTGTGGGAATCACTGTTGTCGATGTCGGTCAGGACGCCGCACTCGGGGCACTTGAACGTCAGATAGATAGTGATTTCATCTCGGGCATGAGATTCGGTCTTGAACAGGTCGTCCTGTTCCACCAGCAACTTGGCATTGCAACCCCCGTCACCAATTCCTTTGCCCGTGCAAAGGAATTCCCCCGCCCAACCCTTCTGCGGACGACCTTTTTCAAGAACCTTCATGGTCACCTCTTTACCTTGGCTTTCAAAGCATCCCAGACGTTCGGGGGCACCCACTTGCTGGCGTCACCGCCCATCAGGGCCACTTCTTTGACCATCGACGAACTGACGTAGAGATCCGCCTCATTCGCCATGAGGAACACGGGTTCCATGTGGAAGTACAACTGCCGGTTCGCCAGGGACATCTGGAACTCGTACTCGAAATCGGATACGGCTCGGAGCCCACGGAGCAGGAACTTGTAGTGGTAATCCTTCATGTACTTGGCGATCAGACCTTCGAACGTTTCGACCCAGACGTGATCGGGATTTTCCCCGAAATTCTCCTGGATGAGTTTCACCCGCTCTTCCGGGGTGAACATCGTCTGCTTGCGAATGTTCGTGCCCACGAGGACGATCACGTTGTCGAACAATACCAGTCCCCGGCGGATCATCTCGTGGTGCCCGTTCGTGAACGGGTCGAACGAACCCGCGTACACGGCGGTCCTGAATCCTGTTGGTCGCATCTTCATGGTGTTATCATCCATCCTATCCGAAGACGGCCTTCACTCGAAGCCACCGTCGAAGTCCCAACGCCTGCCGACGATAGTAGTCGGCATTGTAGAGTCCGAGGACCCTACGGGCGGCGTCCGCCCCGGGATCCCCTGAAGCCAACCGTTCCAGAGTGCCCACTAAACCCGAGAGGTTCAGGGCCTCCATCTCATTGGACTTGCAGGGTTCCGACAATTCAGTTTCATCACCTTCGCCACACTTCCGACAAGCGTAGCCCATGGCGTACTCTTGGATGTCATGGGATTGATGCGTTCTCATATCGTCCTTTCGTTTGCCGGAAGGTAGGCTTCGATTCTCATCAGGGCTTTCTTCCGCCGGATAATGGACCGTTCCGCCTTGGCGAGTTTCTTCTTGAGGTCCTCCTGGACTTCCCGGGCTAGTTCCAGGGGATCGTAGGACAGGTCCGATAGATACACCGTAGAGTCCCATTTATCGTTCGGCCCCCGAACCTTGACATGACGATAACGATCCCCCCAACCGTTTGGCTGGTCGATTCCCGTCACAATCTTGACTTCGATCTTCGTCGGCTTCGTGAGCATGTAGACTGTTTCACCAACCTTGGGCAAATCCGTCATGGGTGATCCTCCCGCACCAGCAGGGAAATGGCATGGACAACGTTCCTTTCGAGACCTTGCCCTCGGGCAAAATGGGGATCCATGATCCCGAATTCCTCGCAGACCGTTGAGACGGCGATGGGGTGTGGACCTCTCCCGGGGGCATTGACCGACATCGACAGGTGTTTCCAGAGGTTGCCGGTATCGTCCAGGTCCACGGAATAGACCGCCCGGAACCCGAATTGGAACTTGACGACGTGATTCGGATTGCCCCCGGGGGGCAGGCGATTCCCTTGGATGACCTCGAGGACAGGATTGACGTTTGCGGGATCCTCGGCAAATGCCCGGACTTGCTGAATCCTGTTCCTGATCGCGTTGTCGAGGATTAGGGGTCTCACAAACACCTCCGGATACTGCTACCCGATCCGGACGGCTTCTAAACCTACTTGGCGTCCCGAACGATCCACCCGATGGCCGGACGGATGGTGAGGTCGGCATCCTGACCGATCCCTACGAACCCCGCCACGAACTCCATCGGGAATTCCTGATCGAAGTAGAACCACTTGAACGGAGCCATGGACAAGCCTCCCGGGAAATTGCCCATCCCAGGCCCACCCATACGGGACTCGTACCGGAACTCGTTGCGGTAGTACTCTTTCCGCCAGGACCGCCACAGGTACGGGAACAGCCGGATCACATGCCCCCCGATGAAAGGACCACCCGAACCCCCGCCTTCCTTGAAAAAAGCCTTCCAGAAGGTTAGGTCGGGATTCCCGGAGGATGCCGCCACGAACTCGTCCAGGAGGGGCATCAGTTCCTTCTGCCACCAGTCGAGACCGTAGTTCCCGAGGTGCGTGGCACGCTCCCGGACCTTCTTCCAGTCGTCCGGAGTCCCCGTCAGGGTGAACCGGGGGATGCCACATGCCGTGTGCATTGCATAGGAGAAGTAGTTCTGCACCGCGTCCAGGAGGACGATCTCGGAAGCGGCCTTCTCGACCGGTCCCGTCGTGGTGAAGTCCCCCACGGTCAGGTCGTAGATGTCCCCGACAAGATGCTCACGGATCTGCCTTGTGAAATCCGGGAACGCCCCTTGCCAGTCGTTGTCCGGGCTTCCCTTCCTGAACAGGTCCCGGCCCACCCGGATCACCACTTTGCCTTCATGGGCAACGATCTTGGACCGCAGAGCTTCGGCGTTCTGGTTGATATGGCAAGCCAACCCCTGGGCGATCAGAAGGTTCACGTCGTCCGGGGAGATGGACAACGGGTAGTGGTACTGGAACGCCTGGTAGGCAGCTTCCATGAAGGGGTTCATCCCCATCGAGACAACCAGGTCGGGGTGATTGCAAGCCCCGGCTTCCCCGGTCTTCTTGCTGATCTTTTTCACCGAATCCCAGAAGGTAGTCCTGGGGATGACATGGGTTCCGGGCACGATTCCGGGAATGTCGAACGTGAACATGGATCACCTCTTTTTCAAACGTTTTGCTATGTTCCGGGCCGTTCCGGAATCTTCCCTGCCGGGACGCACCCAAGCGATGTCCTCATCGGAGGCATCCGTCATGGCCGCATCTTTCGCACCCTGCGAATCGAACCCATGACGGGTCGGGAACCCCGCGTTGTTACGCGGTTGCCCGTAGGCATGGAACACGATTGCAGTTGCCCCGTGCTCTTTGATCCACACTTGGGCTCGGGCGTCCACCCCCCAAGCGTCCCCGACCACGAATGTTGCCCCCTCCGCTAGGGCGGCTTCGAGCAAAGGAACGTAATGGGTCTCGAATTCCTCGTTCGAAATCGTGAGGTGCCCACTGACGAAATAGGTCTTCACTTGAGTTCCCCGTTGGTTGTCAAAAGGGCATTCCCACGACGGGGGCGAGCCCCGAGGTTTTTGGTCACAATCAGACGGGTTTGAGTTCCCACCCAATCCCCCTTGTCATTATGTTTCGCCATGGAGATCTCCCGTGTGGGAAGTCCATCTCCGCGTAGTCGTTCCGCTACGAGGTGTCTCAACTCCTGAGTTACAGCGTCGTCTTCTGTATCCACGGATATAGTCGGACGAAAGACTCCATCCCGTGCATCCTTGACGAGTTGGGCTTTGATGTTGTCATAGATCTCATCTAATCGGATCTTGGCCTCGATCAGAACACGTTCGGCCTCGATCTTCGCAAGACGTTTCCTCTCGATCTCCCCTGCCTGAAACTCTGCCCGAAGTTGGATCAGTAGCGGATCTCCCATGGTGCCCCCCTTATTTCATCTTCATCCGGTAGACCTTACCCCCACGGTAGAACAGGACGGTCCCACCATGCTTCGCGAGGCGCATGTCGGACCCCAGGACCTTGTCCTCGACAATCTTCATTGCTGCATGCCCCTTCGACGCCTTGAATACTTCAAGCTTTTCCTCTTCGGTCAGGCATACACAGATGCCCGAATCGAGGGTGATGAAGTTGAGACCTGCCGGAGTGATGTCGGCCACAACCCGCACGTCGTAGGTGTCATCCGGGTCAAACCGGAATACGAGACGGTCGTACTTCCCGCCCTTGGCCCCGATGACCATCAGGACGTTGGAGTCGAACTTCGCGTCGAGGACTTTGTAGTCGTCCAGTTCCTTGATCCGGACCTGCCTGGCAATGCCCGGACCCGACAAGAGGGACACGAACATGGACCCGAGCATGTTTTGCACCACGCAACCCTGATACAGGCGGGTTGCATGCGGCAAGACCTTGACCACGGGCTTTGTGGTCGCAATCACTGACGATCCGACATCCGTCAGGACGACCTCATGAACGTAATCCGATGTGCGAAGATAGATCCGCCCGTCGTAGGAAGATACCTCATCCACCTCGAGGCCAAATGTCACTTCGCACCGATCCGTCAGGTTGGACATCTTCGGCACCCGCGTATCCCCGTTCACCAGGATGGCACGACCCGCCCGGGGGGAAAAACCACAGGCTGCGGCCTTCGGACTGGCTGCCGTGGTCCGGCCCGAATCGAGCCATACGCCCTTGTCGGTCATGACCACGAGGTGGATTCCGTCACTCCACAGGCAGGAGATCGTGCCCTCGTAGGAGCCAATCTCCGTGATGTCCAGGTTGGCCGTACCACCTGCAAGGATCGCCTGTACGGTCGGGACGAACACGACAGCAGCGCCGAACGAGTTCGGGGGTGCCAATCGCTTCCCCTGGACGAACATGGCTTCGTACCATGCCCTGTACGCAGGGGGGATGACCGACATCGGGTAGATGCACGCGGGGGTCTTCACCTCGGGATGAAACACCGAGACGTTGTTCATCATCCGACGACGGGTCACGGCGAAGGCGTCGTCCGGGGAATCCGAAGGAATCTTCCCACGAAGTTCCTGCTTGGGTCCGTGGTACTGGCCCTTGAACGGGTGAATTCCCGTGAACATCTGGAACGACACGATGCCGAACGAGTACCAGTCCGACAGCTGGGTCCACTGGTGATTGGTCACGGACCAATCCCGAACGGACTCCATGAGGGCGGGGGCCGGGTAGTGCTGCGTCTCGTACGAATCCACGTCGATGAAATGGATCCCCCGGAAATCCTTGTCCACGAGGGCATTCATCTCGTTGAGGTCCACGATGAGGATCCCGGCTTTGTGAACGTTGCCGACGGTCTCCTGACCTTGCCGGACGAGTTCACGCATCATGTCATGGTCGATCTGTTCCCGATCCCGGAAAGCCTTGGGGAACAGCTGGCAAAGGACGTAGGCGTCCTTGACGAATTTCGTGGTGTACCCGATGGATTTCCCCGACGCATCCACGAGGACCTGCTCGGGCTTGATTACCCTCGGATCCGTGATGGCCTGGAGTTCCTGGATCTTGCCAACGGGGAGGGCATCCTTGGGATCGTGGTAGACCTTATAGGCTTGGCCACCCCGAGTATAAACAGCAGCTTGCCCCCCACACCCGACATAATCACGCTGGGTGAGATTCACCTCGACGCCAGTGCCCTTGACGATGACTTTCACGGTTGAACCTCTTTGGCCGTTTTGTCGCCATAGGGATCATTGACGCAAAACTGCACCCACTTTTCCCATTCGGCATCGGTCAACTCGTAGCCCGCCGCTTGGGAAGCCCGGTCCCGTGCCGTCATCTCGTCTTCGGGTCCGATAGTCTTGAGACAACCCGAAGGGACGGTGAGGCACGAATAGGGGTACACCGGATCCAGGGCTGTCGTTGCCTCCACGATGTAAACCGTGGCCCCCGGGAATCGGGCGGAGATCCCGCGAATGCGACCGGCACCTTTCGCCCCACCGCAGTCGAACACCACTGCGGCACCTTCGGGCAATTCGTGGTCCTGGTCAACCGGCTTCATGCGTCTTCCTCCGTCTTGACGGGCGGGTCCACGATGATAGCCGCCGTTCCGAAATCATCAGTGTGCTGCCACGACAGCTTCGGGCACGTCTTGGTCAGGAACCAGTTGTGCGCTCGTCGGAGGAAGGCTCCTGTAGGAACCTTGATATCCATCACATGCGGAACCACTTCGTTCAGGGGGACCTCCTGCTGGGTCGCCATATTCTTGAACGACTGGATCCCATCCGACGAGACCATCACGACTTGGTAGATGGCCGGGTCGAACCCCAACTCGAGTTTCATATCGATGAAGGCAGGACACCGGGTTCCGTAATGAGTCATCGCTGCCATCGTATCGGATGAGCCACCGTGCAGCAAATTGGTCTCTTCGCCGTTGCAGTAGTAGGTCACGATCCGACGGCCATAGCCTTGCTTCCGATATTCCACGAAACGATTGGCATCCAGCATGTAGGACATGTAGGTGGGGGCACCCTTCTGGTCGATGACCCACGTCTCCACGGTGCCATCCCATCTACGAGCCAGGATCACCCCGTCACCCGTTACCATAACGCCAATCATCCCGTCGGCCTTTTCCCAGACCATCATCAGGGTGGCGTCCAGGCAATGGGGGGACATGAACCCTGCCGTCGGCTGCTTGGCGAGATGAATAATCTCGTTGAGATCGAAATCGTCCCCCGACCGGGCCAGCGTCTGGATGGTGGCCACGGTCATGAAACGAGATCCGAAATCGGTGTCCGGGGAAGACGAACATCCGTCCGACACGATGGCGAAAGACCTCTGGGTTCCGGGAATCAACCCGTCCCGAGCGTAGTCCTCGCAGACCGTATGGGCCTTGCCGATGGCGAAGTAGGAATCAGACCGCATCGTGCATCCTCCGTAGTCCGGGAGACCACGGAGGATCCCCCGGACCCGGTTGCTATCAGAACGACAGGGACTTGCTTGCCCCGCCCGTCCCCAAGCTCTTGGACTGCGAGGAGATCGAGGCGGAGATGAATCCGCCGAGCTTTATCAGCTTCTCCTTGCTCGCGTCGGCCAGGGCGACGTACTGCTGGAACCCGGCGTCCCGCTTGAAGTCCTCGAGGTACTGGTTCAGGCCCGTGGATGCGTCGGTGTTGACGCCGATCAGGACGGGCATGATCGACTCGAGGGCTTCGCTGGACCTGGCGTCCACCATGGCCTGCGCCACCATCTTGGGCGTGACCTTGGACGTGTTGTCTGCACCGTCGGTCAGGGCGAAGATCGCCGCGTTGCAGGTGTACTGCTGGGCCGCGAGGGACTTCGCGTACTGGACCGTGGCCTGGATGCCGTTATAGCAGGCGTCATGCAGCGACGTCATGCCGCCAGGCTGGGGCTGGCTGTCGTAGATCGCCGGGTCGATGTCGCGGACGGGCTTGAAGCCGTGGACCTCGACCAGCTGACTGTCGAAGTAGAGGACGCGGAGCATGAGGTTGTCGGCCCGGGGGTTCTTCGGATCCGCACACGCTTCCACGTTGACCTTCAGGACCCGCTTGATGTCGTCCCAGAACTGGATCACGGAGCCCGACCCGTCCACGACGATGGTCGCGAGGGTGTACTCGGAGGCCCCGAGCGTGCCGATCTTGGCGGCCGAGAAGTGGAACGTGGTTCCGCCGATGGCATGGACATCCATGTTCAGATCATTGACATTTCCGAGGCGTGGCATGATGCCCTCCTATCACACCCCGCAAAAGCGGGGATTCCGAAAACGTAGTCCCACCAATGGCGTGGGTGTCCTACTCAACCCCGTTCCTACGGGGTAATCCTGTCAGGCCAGGAACTCCACGGTCGTGCTGAGCTTCATGCCCTTGGCGACCATATCCTTGACGAAGGCATCCCCCAGGAAATCGAATCCCCCGACGTTGCTGGAAGCATCCGTCAGCAGGACCATCTTCTCGATGTACAGGGGATCCGCGAAAGCCGCTGCAACATCCCGCCCAGTGGAAGCAACGCAATGGCTGAGGGCCTCGCCCGCAACAACGATGATATCCGCCGTTGTCAGGGTGGTGATGAGGCCTGTGTTGACCTGAGTAGACGGATCCGACGGGTCCGGCACTTCCGCCTGAACGCCGCTGAAGTGCTCCGTCCAGGGGTTGTTGCCCTTGGTCACGTAGTCCACGCGACCGAAAACGTCCCATTCCCAGTCGTGCAGGGCGGATGCGAGTTCCTCGACAATTGACCAACCCCAGGAGCCCACAATGCAGTGCTCGGTCCACACGACGTGGGGGTAGCGCCCCTTGGCCGCCAGCGCCTGGAGGTAACCGAACGCGCCCTTGCCCGTCGGGCCGCCCTGGTGAAGCATCGACGGGATGTAGGTCGTGTACTCCTCGTCGGTCGGATGCAGGCCCGAGGCGTCCGCCGTGAACTTCACGATGCGCTTGCCATCCGGGTGGACTCCCAGGATCGTGAAGGGGGCCGGGTGGGACCGGTCGCTGCAGCGCACCCACCAGCGGGGGCGCTCGATGCCGACCGTCTGATGGCTGTCGAGCGTGACGTGGATATCGTCCAGCTTCGAGCCGATGCGCCGGATCATGGTGGCCACTCGGCCCATGTCCTCGAGGGCCCCCGGAACCACCAGGGTTCCCTTATGGCCCTTGCCATCATCCGCCACGCAGAAATCGTTCTGAGGATCCACGATCAGCAATTGAATGTTCATGAACCTTCCTCCACGTCCGTTCGTATCTACCCAGTGCGCCGGGAAACCGGGGGTCCTTCGTCAAAGGGGCAGATCATTCGTGATCAGATCTGCCTCGATCATGGATTCCCGATCCGGACCCGTCTCGATCATCGGGTTCCACTTGTGGCGAGTCATCGCTTCGACCCGGCGAGCCGCACCCAGGAGGCGCCCGACCGTCACCGTATCGATCCCGTAGAAAATGCCACTGGCATCAGCGGCGGCCAGGAGTGTGTCCAAGTCAGGTTCGATTTCGTCGTTGAACAGGATGTCCTCGACCCGGACAGGATCCGCCCCGTAGAACCCATCGGGGTGACTCAGGTCCTTGTGGGGGAAATCGATCTCACGATCCAGGAAACGGTTCACCCTCTCGATCAGGCCGACGTTCTTGTACCCGCCGGTCTCGAGATCGAGGAACGAGTAGACCGGGATCGTGCAGTCCGACATCCCGAGGAACTTCTTCATCTCGGTGTCGTCGTTGTGGACTTCGCCCACGCCCCACAGATCCGGGGACGGCATCGCCTCGAGGATGGACTTGGGGGTCGTCGGGAGGGAGCGGAGCATCTGGTAAGTCTCGCCCTTGGAGAACATGCAGATGAAGTTCGTGTCCACTTCACCATCCCCGCCCTTCTGGAAGAACCGCATCCAGCGGTCCTCGCACTCGTTGCCCGTTCCGTGAACCATGCCGTTTCCGGCCATGCGGTTGGCGAGGCGGAGGCTGGGGGCACGGTAGCACGAACGATGGCCACCGAGGATGTCCGGTTCGGAAACGAGTCGCGCGTCGATCTCCGCAGCATCGTAACCGGCCGCGATCATCTGGGTTCGCATCTGGGCCTGATCGGACCGCACGGACTCGGTCCAGTCGCACTCGATGAGCTTGACCCCGATGTTCCGGCAGACTTCACGGGCACGCTCGAGGGCGGCGGGATTCGAGTTGATCCCCTGCCACACGGCAGTCACGTTCTCGGGGCCAACGGCCAGGGCGGCAAGCTGAACCATCAGCGCGGAATCCGCCCCGCCCGACACACCCACGGTTGCCCGCTTGGCATGGGCCTTCTTGTGGGCCGCCCGAATGGCAGCCACGCGCTCTTCGATTAGACCTTGGGCATTCAGCACTGGCATCGGAACCTCCTTGTCACGTCTGACCAACCTTTCGGGTTGGAACCCTAAACCCGATTTTTACTCGACTCCCAGGATCGTCTTGTACAAGCCTGCAACTTCGCCCGTGTTCTTGCCCACGTCATCGGACAGCTTGGCGACCTTGATCCAGCGACCGTTGACGCGGAAGGCCGTCGCCTTGATGACCATGTTCAGGGGACGGAACCCCACGTCATTCGTGAGGTGCGTCCCGATCCCGAACGCGATCTTGATCTTCCCGTAGAACTCCCGCTGGAGTGCCACGGCCCGCTTCACGTCCAGGGCGTCCGAGAAGATCGCCGTCTTGGTCATCGGATCGATTCCCATGGACTCGTAGTGACGGATCATCTTGTAGCCCCAGACCATGGGATCGCTGGAGTCGTGACGAACGCCATCGAACTGGCGGGCCATCAGGCGTCCGAAGTCCCTGAGGAATACGTCCGTCGTGAACGTGTCCGTAAGGGCAGTCCCGAGGCGGCCTCCGTACATCTTCATCCAGGCCTCGAGGGCCATGCGGTTGGCAGCCTCGACACCGAACATCGCTGCATGGGCCATGAACCACTCGTGGGCATGCGTCCCGATGGCCCGGACCTTGTGCTTGCGAGCGAGGGCCAGGTTCGACGTGCCCATGAAGGTCTTGCAGTTGGCGGCAAGGTAGCCGACCACTTCGTCCTGGATCTCGAGGGAAGCCCGACGACGGGTTCCGAAATCGGTAACGAGGCACCCCTCGGATTCGAGGATGTGCGCCTTCTCGCGAAGGGCCTCCCGGAAATACTTGAGGTCCGGCTTTTGGCCGGTCATGTTGAAGAACAGCTCGGAGATCACCGCCATCAGCGGGACTTCCCACCGGATGACCTTGTACCACGGACCCTCGAACTCGATGTCGAGCTTCCCGCCTTCCTGGACGATGCGGATCTTGTCGTACCCGAGTCGGAATCCCTCGAGGAAGTCCACGAACGAACGGGGGAGCCACACCAGCGATGGATCCGTGCGAAGCCACTCGGCCTCGCCCATGGTCAGCCGGATGTGAAGCATGTAATCGATCTGGTTTTGGAGGGCAGACGCGAAACCGTCCGGGAACGGCGTTCCCCCACGGTTGAAGAACGTGTAGCGAGCGTCCACTTCATCGTAGAATCGAACGACAGCCGCCTGCATCGATGCCTTGTATAAATCGTCGTCGATGGCGGACTGGATGATCGGATCGTTCATTTTACAACCTTCGGTTTCCATGTCCCGAAGGATCTACCCGAAGAGGTCGGGTTCTAAACCCATCAATCTTTCAGGGGGGTAAAGGTCAGAACTGGTTGCATTCCGATGGCGGCAGCTAACTTCTCAATGGATGACCAGGTCAAGTTCCTCCTTGATCCCGTTCCATGAACCATTTGGGAAATATTTGATTCGGAGACCCCTAGCCGTCGGGCGATCTCAACCTGAGGAATGCCCGATGCTTGGATCGCGTTCCGAATGGAAGCCTGGGGTTCTCGTTCCCTTTTAGATTTCATGACAACCCCCCGGACCCCAGGCGTGCTAAGTAGTTCACCTCTTCAGGAAACGAGCCGCCGTGTCCCAGCCAGCCGACAGGATCTTGAAGCTCATCCAACCCGTGCCCACGGGGGCGATCCACTTCTTGGTGACTGCGTGTTTGACGAAGGGGCTTTTGTCCCCGTCCTGGATCGGGACGGTTCCGTTGCCTTCCAGAACAGCGCCGCTGCACCAGCCCACCATCTTGGATCGGGTCATCTGGTCCACGAATTCCTCTTCGCCCTTTGTCATGGCTTCTCCTCGGGATTATTGTCAATCCGGTCAAACACGGCAGGCTCCTTCCTGAAGATCCGGGACAACCATGATGGTATTCTCATCTGGTCCTGTTGCATCCTCGGCACCCCGGATCATCACAGTTGAGACAGTCCCCCGCCCGTGCGGGGATGAAAATCTCTTCCACGTAGTTCAGGGTTGCCACCAGTTGGTCCGTCCGGTATGAAGAATTGGAATCCCGCCATTCCTCGAAACGGGTGTGCCCCTGGACCTCCGCCTGTTTCCGTGTCCGAGCTTCATGAAGGTGAATGACCACACAAGGGGAATCATTTTCCCTGATTGGCAGGATCTGAAGGGACCATCGACCTTTCATCCTTTACCTCCATAAGCTTTGACTGTGATGATCCCTGTGAGGTTCCATTTCACCCGGCTGATGGTCTTTCCGCATGTCGGACACTGCCCCACGGAGCAATGGACCTCTAGGGTTTGGGCAATGCGGGGTCTTTCCATGACGACGACATCAGAATCACAATCCGGGCATTTGACGTTGAAAGTCTGACGCGGGGTCATGGCAGCGTGATCTCCAGGGTTTCGAGTGTCTCGAGATGACCTTCGGGTACGTCCTTGGTACTGGTCCGTGTACAGAGGCACTGATTTCCTTCGGAAGAAACCAAAGACTGGGATTTGGGGTACTCGAGTTTCGCGCAGGCAGCTGAACAGGCCTGACGGGTCGGTCGATGTGTCTCGAGGTACGCCGCGAAGCCACCGAGAATACTTGCCGCAACCAGGAGAAACCAAAAACTTTTCCAGTACGCCTTCACTTCAAATCCCCTGGAATCACGGCATCAGCGGAAGTCAGAGTAGATACCTCGGATCCCCCGAATCCCGCCACCTGCTCTTGCTGACGCACGGCTTTGTCCATGTTGGAAGGGGGGCGGGATAGGAGGCGTTCGTACTCCATCCACATCCTGTCACACACCCCGGGGGAGTGAAGAGCCAATCCGAAAGCCACCCGTTCCTTCTCGTACATCTGCCACAGGTCGGGACGGTTTTCCCAGCACGCTCGGATATTGGCAAGACGGTCGGCCAGTTTCACCCGCACTGCGTCCCACAGCCACTCGGGGAGGGCATCGAAGGAATACTCGTCGATCTGTTGGCGCATCTTGGCGTAGGTCGCCGCCTTCCGAGTTCTTCGGTTTGGATATCCGGGAAGGTCCGTGCAGAACTTCACAATGCGAGATACATGAACCCCGAACTGGTCCGCGAGTTCATCGAACTTGATCTGGGTGTCCTCGAGAACGTCATGGAGATAGGCCGCGTCCTGGATCCCCTGGTTATCGTAACCGAATTCCCGAAGGATCGAAGCCACGGCATCGAGGTGAACGACGTAGGGTTTATCGGTTCCGTACTTCTGATCCCCGTGGGCCTTGATAGCAAAATCGCGAGCCTCGGTCATGATTTCCTCAGTGTCTTTGTTTGATGAGCTGCCATGACCCCCTGATATTTCATCCAATTGGTGTCATTCCGTTTTGCGTCGAATTCCGCCCAAGCCTCATCGACTGCTTTGGAGGCCTCCTGAGCGGAGTCGATCTCAATGATTGCCGTCTCTAGATCATAATTCGTGTAAAGGATCGGTTGGGCCAGGTCTAACCGCCATCCTTTCTTGGGATCCCAGAAAAGAGCTCCTACCCAGGTCTTCGGGAAATCCCCGAAAGCATCGGGGATGGTTCCTACTTTGTAGATCTGGATGGCTCGTTTCCCATTGATCTTGCTGGCGTACCCTCGTTCACTAAGAATTCGCCCGATCTCTTCAGCAGAGTTCTGGAGAAGTCGTTTTCGATCTTTGGCACCCGCCATAGGAACCTCCAAGGTTCCTACCCCAAAACCAGATAGGTCTAAACCTACCCTGTGTGGGCGTGAGAACTTGGGTCAGTCACAGTCAAAGAAATCGCCCACGTCGCAGTCGCAGTCATGGTGGTCCACATGAACGTCGATGTCCCCTATTCCCGAGGACCAGCCTCATCCGAGTCCCCGACGTGAACGATGGTCTCTCCGGATAGCCAGGATCACGATGCCGACACCAATCCCGGAAACAATGCCCAGAAGGATCCAACCCAGGTTCTCGTACATGAGGGCCTCCTTCAGTGCGGCCAGTTGGCCGACGGCTTGGGTTCCATCTTCGACCAGGACACCTCGATGGAAAGCTCGCGACCGGGGTTGTCCGCCAGGTGCATCGGTTTGACAACGAACCGCATCACGTCCCCCTGGACGAACCCGCATCCATGGCGGGGAATGATCTTCTCGCCCTTGCGGTCGGACGCGACACCCACCAGGATCGGCCTTCCATCCGCGACCTTGTAATGCAGCGCCCGGAACATCCGAACCATCCGATCCTTCTTGTACTCGAAGCAGTCGAACGATGCCACCAGCGTATCGATCTTGCGGCCCTTCCAGTCCCAGAAGGACAGAACCATGTCGTACACGGCCCCGATCCAGGAGTCCCGGTCCTCGAACCGCTGGCCGGACAGGATGATCATCTTGCGCCCGGTCCGGTTTACCGACGGGAACGATGTATCGTCCACGAGGGTCAGGCATGCGGCCTTCCTGGCTTCCGTGCCGCTCAAGGTCCACATGTCCCGGTGATCCGCCGAGAAGGCCATCACGCCGATGACCGTCACATCGGTCTGGAAATCGATGCCGACGACGTTGCAGCCCCAATCCGTCCAGCACGAGTCATGGTCCTGGATGCAGGACCATCGAGTTCCGTCCGCCGTGACCACCTGACGCTCTTCCTTATGGAAAATGGACCACTTGGCGAACGCGGCTGGGTGATCCGTCCAGACCTGCGTGTAGTTGGACGGGCGATACACGACCCAGTGGAACAGCTTATCAAGGATCTTGACGGTGAACTCCATGGCGGTGTCGTCGTCGCCCCGCATGAGAACCATGTCCACCAGCGCCCGACCAGCCTTTTCGAATTGGCTGAATTTCATCTAATGCCCCCTTTCCACAGTAGATCAACCCATGAAAGTGATTCCTTAAACCCTCGCGTGATGAAACTGTGGGTTTAGAGGTTCGGATTTATGGGTAGTCAAAGCGTTCGGGGTTGGTGAAAGACTCTATGAGGTGAATGATAATGCAGGTCGTAGCTGTCCAGCGGGACGTGAAATCGGGCGGGGTCGAGGCCCAGGGGATGTTCGCCATCAGCGCCACGAACCAGGCGCACATCATGGCGATCCTCCGTGAGGGCCTCTACACCGACCGAATCCTCGCGGTTCTTCGTGAGTATGCTTCGAACGCCTGGGATGCCCATCGCATGTCGGGCAAGGCTGATTTGCCGATCAAGGTCGTGCTTCCCACGGACATGAATCCCACCCTGATCATCAGGGATTTCGGCATGGGCATGTCCGAGGACACCATTTTCAACGTTTTCACCCAGTACGGGGATTCAACGAAGCGTGACAGCAACGTGGGCGTCGGCATGCTCGGCATCGGTTCCAAGTCCGGGTTTGCCTACTCGGATACCTTCACCGTGATCTCGTACCACGGCGGAAAGAAGCGGACCTACGTCGCCGTTCTCGATCACACGGACATCGGGACGATGTCTCGCCTGTGCGAGGATGATTGCGGCGACGAAGTGGGGATCGAGATCCAGATCCCAGTCAAGCGGCAGGACCTCTGGCTCTTCAACGAGAAGGCCAAGAGCCTGTTCCGTTACTTCGATCCCAAGCCGAACATCAATATGTCGCTCCCGACCATTGGCCGGACCACGACGAAATCGGGCTTCATCAACGATGATGGAAGTTGCTACAACAGCGAATGGATTGCGGTCATGGGTTGCGTTCCCTACCGCGTCAACATGTCTCAGATCCAGGCAGACCTCGAGAAGATCAACATCTATCAGGCCGTTACCAAGATGTCCGGGGGGATCTTCTTTGACATCGGGGACGTGCAGATCTCTGCGAACCGTGAGGAACTCAAGTACACGGATGCAACGAAGAATGCTCTGGTCGAGAAGCTGGCGAAGGTCCTTCAGGAGTACCTGGTGACCCTGATGAAGGATCTGAACAGTGTTGCCACGACGGACTGGGAGAAGCGCATCAAGGTCATGTCCATTGCCGCCCGGTGGCAGGGTTCGTCTCTGGTACTGCCAGATGCGGATCGGGGACTGTCGGGTGAACGTGTGTTCCTGTGGAACTCCAGTGACTCGACCAAGCATCCCAAGACGTTCATCATGCTTTCGCCCAAGGAGGAGTCGATCTCCGGTATCCCTGTGGCGGTCGAGACTCGTCTCGTTATCAAGGATGATCCCCGGACTCTCAAGGGGTGGAAGGGATCCCTGTCGCGATGTGACTACGTGATCCGCCCGAACAAGAACGCGAACATCGCAGATGTCCGGGCAGAACTCGAGGCCCTGATCACGGCATCCCGCCTGACGGGGATTGAGACCGTGGATATCTCCACCATGACATGGCATCAGTATACTGCAAGCAGTGGCCGAAACCCGTACGGCATTGACTCCAGCGTTTACTACACCAACCAGTTCCGACTGAAGACCAACGGGAACTACGGTTATCCTTGGTCCTCCTGTTGGGAAACCGTCAAACGTCAGCCTGAGGACGATGATGTGTTCGTGGTCATTTCCAGTTTCCTCCCCCGGGGTACGGGCCTTGGCGGGACTGCCTGGTTCCAGGGCTACCAGCGGGATCAGAAACTGGTGACGACCCTGGGGGGTGTTATGCCCCCTGTCTACGCTTACAAGACGACAGACTCGGCCCCCGTGGATGAAACGAAGTGCAAGGGGATCCCCTACGCTCAGTGGCGCAAGGATTACATCGCGTCCCTCTCGATGTCGCCCGAGATGCAGGCGAATTTCGACACCTGGCAGTGGTCGAATGCCTTGGAAGAGTGTTGGCGTTTCGACCGTATCCGGCGGATCCCTGACGTATGCCTGGCCGAACTGGAGAAGGAACTGGGGGCGACGCACCTCATCACGGATCTTGTTCGGAAGTATCTGGCCGGTACAGCTGGAATGAAAAAGATGTCTGCCGCTACCAGGGAGATGCTTCCGATGCTGGCCGATATCTTCAAGGTGTCGAACCGGGCCAACATGGTGGATACCACGCTGAAGACCATCCGCAGCACTTATCCGCTGTTGGGCACCCGGAATGACAACATTCATCAGCTGTGGGAGGATGAACGCACCGCCTGGTGTCAGTACGTTCGGATGGTGGATCGCGAGATCGCGGATCCCATGGTTGTGCCCATTTCGACCAAGGTTGTTTGAAAGGTGACGGTTGATGGGTTTAGACCTTTCAACCGTCGGGTAGAACTTGTGAAGGGGCACCTTGCCCCCAATTGAGGAGGGTTCCATGAACGCACCGAAGTATTCCCTGACCAATTCGTCCGTGACCGTCGTCTTCGAGGGCAAGGCTTACACCTACCAGGCGGGGACGCCGAATTTCACGTCCCTGCGGACGGCCATTCTCAACGAGAAGTGGGACGACATCCCGAAGTGCCTGACCGTTGCCTCGTCCATCGAGCAGTGGGCCAAGGGCAAGTTCACCGTCAACGGCGATCTGGTTTCCTACATGGGCGACCCGCTGCCCACGGCGCTGAACTCCCGCATCCTGGAGATGGCGTCCGGCGGCGAGGACCCGACGAAGCTTTTCCTCTTCTGGGAGAAGCTCCAGATGAACCCGTCGGCCCGCTCGGTCGACTCCCTGTGGGGCTTCATGTCCCACATGAACATCCCCCTGGACGATGAGGGCAACATCGTTGCCTACAAGGCCGTCCGGTCGGACTTCAAGGATATCCACTCGGGTACGGTGGACAACAAGCCGGGTTCGGTCATCGAGTACCCCCGGAACAAGGTCTCGGATGATCCTCGCTGCCCGTGCCACGAGGGCCTGCACGTCGGTGACCTGAGCTACGCCAGGCAGTATGGTGGGAACGACTGCCTCCTGCTGATCGTCAAGGTGGACCCGCAGCATGTCGTCTGCGTGCCCTACGATGAGTCGGCCCGCAAGATGCGCGTCTGCAAGTACGAGGTCATTGGCCTCTACACCGGACCGCTGGGCAACACCTCGTTCGACAAGGATGACGCCCCGGACTACGAGGACGACAACTACGATGACGATGATGGGGACACCTCGGACGAGGACCCCGATGCCAAGGGCAAGGCGAAGGTCCGCGTCAAGAAGGTCAAGGTCGTTGCGCCCAAGGCGGGCATCCCGTCCTACACCGACCTGGACGGTATGGACGAGGATCACCTCCTGGAGATCCCGCTGGGTGTCCTCCGCAAGTACGCGGCCAACCAGCTGAAGATGGTCGGGGCCTCGAAGCTCCCCGGCGGCAAGACGATCCTCATCAAGAACATCCTCGAGTGCCGCTGCAAGGGCAACTAGTCCGTTCACTTACCGAACCGCCCCCATGGTTCGGTAAGTGACCTGTTTCCCTCCGGGAAAATTCCCGGAGGGAAACAGGATTTTCTTTTAGGGGTTTTCAAATGCTTCGTTTCATCCGAGTGCTGATATTCTTCGTGATCATGGGTTGGGTTTCCCAAGTGGAAGCCAAGCCCTTTGGTTATGTCCAGACGTCTTTCCAGGCGCAGGGGGGCGGGACATGGATCCCGATCCTCGATGGGTCCATCGGATGGGCTGTCCCTCAGACCAAGGATCAGTTGGGGTTCCTAGCCTACACATGGGTCCAGCCGGATTGGGCACAGATGTACTTCGGTCCGACCTACAATCCGTCGTGGGCCCCCTGGTTGACGGTGGGTTTTCACATCGGGGCTCAGCAAGACTTCGGTGGGTCCAAGACATTCCTCATCAAGTACGCCACAAGCCTTCAGGTCTACGTTGACAAGTTCGCTTTCCTGGGGTTCGTCGAGTTCGACAACAAGAGTATGACGGGCGAAGATCGCCTCGGCATCATGTACGACCTGACGGCCAAGTACGGAATCTTCGGAATCATCAAAGCGGAACCCACCGGGGACAATCCCCAGTTCACGATTAACGTCGGGTTGAAGGCCCATCGCTTCTGTGGCATCGGGCCTTTGGTCGAGTTCCAGGTCCCCGTGGCCTACATGACTGTTTGGTTGAACTGGGCACCGGTCGAACCCGAGGGTTGGCAGGTAGCAGCCGTCAAGGGAAACAAGTTCAACCCTTCCCGTTTCTGGACCGGCCTCGCGGTGGGTTTCTAAAATCCCCTATTGGGGTAGTATCCCCCGTGGGGGTTTTATGAAAGAAGTCTACATCAGCATCGACATTGAGGCAGATGGTCCGATCCCCGGGGATAATTCCATGTTGTCCTTCGGGGCCGCAGCATTCACTTTTGAGAACTCGACAGCGGATTCCAACTGCCCTACTCATGGATTCGATAAAGAGATTGATGCCGACTGCATCTGCCCCCGTTGGAAGATGATCGGAACATTCGGAGTCAATCTTGAGTTACTTCCCGGAGCCACACCCAACCCAGACACGATGGCTTGGTGGGCGAATCAACCCAAAGCCTGGGCTGAGTGTCGGAAAGACCCGATCCCACCCGACTTGGCGATGACAACCTTCGGTCTTTGGCTTCGGGAAATAGCCAAGGAGGGTCCCCTCGTCATCGCCGGGTATCCCGTGACTTTCGATTTCAATTTCATTTACTGGTACTACATTCACTTCTGCGGATTCCCGGCCCCGTTCGGTTTCCAGGGGTTGGATATCAAGACTTTGGCGATGGACCGGATGTCTTGTGCTTACAAGCATGCGACCAAACGGAACATGCCGAAATCCTGGTTCATTGGGTCTCCGGCTCATACCCACAAGGCTCTGGATGATGCCATTGGGCAAGGCGTTCTCTTGATGAACATTCTCACGGATAACAAGGTGAATCGATGATCAACCTGACCAAGTACATCAAGTCTGCTCATCAAAGGTTCGTTTCTGATTGTCTCGATGACATTGTAGGTTCCTTCGTCCCATTCAATGCCCGATCCCGCCGGGGTTACTCGACTGAGATTTCCGAGAAATCGGGGATGATGGCCGCATCGGGTGGGTGTGCTGATGAGGGATGGGGCATCGTTGTCGCAACAGATGGCGACAACGTAATTGTTAAAGCAGTTCTCTGGATTCCCGAAGTTGTCAGCGAAGAGTGGGTTTTTGATACCTCGAAAGTCATTGATACGAAACCCATCGAGATCTGGCTGATGGAGAAGGGGGTCAAATCAGATGCCACGACCGAATGATGTAGGGGTTGGGATCGCCCTACTGATCATCAACGACCAGGGGCAGGTTCTGATGCTTCGTCGGCAAGGGGCTCATGGGGCCGGAACCTGGTGTCCTCCAGGTGGATGGGTAGATAGGACCGACTCGTCTTTGGAGAAAACCTGCGTTCGGGAAGCCAAAGAGGAACTGGGAATTACAGTCCCTCTTTCGGGGGTTCGTTTCCTTACAGTGTCTACCGAAGATTTCCCCGATTTCCGATCAGTCACAGTTTTCTACTGGACCCGACAATTCTTCGGAGATCCCGAGATTCAGGAACCCGACAAAGCGACCGAGTGGGCTTGGATCGACCCGCACAATCCGCCAAATCCGCTCTTTGGTAGCCTGCCAAAAATTTGGCCTTTACTCGTCAGCAATTTCTGGATTTGTTGCTGAGCGGGCGGCATTGTCAAGACTTGATGCGTAGCTCCTTACGGAGGTCATCAGGTCAGCGACGGGCCGCCCGCCCAGCATCTGACAGTACCCGATCACCAACAAACTGAACCCTGGGGGTATATAAGATCATGGAAATTTGGAGGCACTCATGATCCATGATCCTTTGGCTTTGGACGACCTGATTCAAACGCTCAATCGGTTCGTGGCGGCAGACCCGCAAGCCATGTTTCACCTCGTGGAAACCCGTGTTGATTGCAATGATGTCCTGGCCACTGACCCCACATGTCAGGTAGTTGGTGAGGGATCCTCTTTTCTTGTAGGCCTCCTGGGGGTTCTGAACGGCGTCTATGGCACTTACGATAGCGGGCCGAAGAAAGGATGGGGTCCGATTGCGGGGGTCTATTCCGACGATGGTGGAACCCTTATGGGTTTCCGCAAGACAATCATCCCTGGGTACATCATCCCCAAACAACTGCCGGATGCAGTGAGGACCAAGTTCGCAGCATTTTTTGAGGACAAATCTAGAGATGCTTTCACCATCTGCGAAAACGATATCGGTTGGTTCCTTTTCTCCCTTGGAAGAGAAGGTCTCGAGGATCCTATTTTCGCGGTAGCAAAAGATCTGTAGCCCCCAAATCCCGTCTCAACGGGTAGATAGATCGGTGAAGGATGTCTGTTAATCTATCAAAACGGGGCAGTGTATGGCAAAAGATGTTGCTTATTTCCTTGCGAAAGGGAGATCCCTTAGTGGGATCGAACGTTTCCGATCTGACTATCGAATGACAGGAGAAGCTCATTCGGCTTTTGCTCAAGAGTTCGGATGCTCGAGGTGGACTAGCGAGAAGTTTGAGGATGGCTGTCATCTGACAGGGCTAGAGTTTCCTGAAGACATCGAGCCAGATCCAAAGATGTGGCGTCGATACGTCAAAGCCCGAAACCCCCGTGTCTTCTGTCCAAATAAGACGAAGCCGGAAGGGAAAGCTCTTGCTGAACGAATGAAGGCAATCCCGCCGGTCCCAACCGAATGGCAACTGATCAATTACGTCATGCCCCCCCAAGATCGAAAAAACACCCTGGTATGGTACATGGACCATAAAGCCGCCAGGTCAAGATGCAGCATGGAACTCATTGGGTCAACCTGGGTGATCGGGGTTCACCATACCGATGGTGAACCTCCAATAGTGTCCCCTCTTGATGCGAAGTCCATCAAGGACGACGACCTCATGTTGATGCGGGAGGAGACGAATGCGGGCTGACAGGGCTGTAGATGCCGCTAAACGAGTCGTGGATCTGATGGCGGCCAAGTACCAGATATGTGATGTGGTAGTGGTCTTCGATGGCACTGATGGATCGGATGACCTCGAAGATCAAGTGAAATGGCACGTCGAAGTGAAAGTCTACTTCGAAGGTGGGAAACCCGCCCTCCCCTGTGGTTGCGAATCCCAAGACCTTGAAGATGTCCCCGACAGCAGTGTTCAGTAGGGTTTAGCCTCGATCACTTTTGGGTTGTTCCTGTGTGGAACGCGGAGAGTGATCATGTCCGATACAAGCCTGATCGGTTCGGCCATCCTGGGGGAAACCAAGGTCCTGATCTACAGGGACAAGTACCGGATGCCTCCCTTCAATCTCGCCATCGCGGCCAATGTTGACGAGGAGTACCAGGAACCGTTCGCAACGATCTCGGTCAACCTCGGCAATGCCATAGAGGAGAACGAGTTCGTCGTGAGCCACAACGTCCAGCACTTCGATGCCGATCTGCTGGCGACGGGGTTTTTCGAGGACACGGGCAAGCGGGTGGACTACGGGTTCGTCCGCCAGCGCCCCATCTGGCGCCTGAAGGTGTGACGATGGACCGAGATGGCCTGAGCAACCTGCCTTCCCCTTTGTCGGATGAAGA
>Ga0265297_10003997_pt1 | contig 25105 bp, 25 predicted proteins | sample Munlanlwell13791_FD_192502 | JGI IMG/M metagenome (GOLD analysis project Ga0265297, IMG submission 192502) | Leachate microbial communities from a municipal landfill in Southern Ontario, Canada - Leachate well 137-91 | ecosystem: Engineered > Solid waste > Landfill > Unclassified | place... | reverse complement strand
TATTATATGGTATCCGGCCGCTGGAGCAAGGACTGGATATCTTGTCGACTCACTTCACAGATTCCCTTTATTACGGGTATTTTTCCCCATCGAACCTTCGCAAACTAGGACCTTCAGCTACTCACTTGATCAAATACTCCTTGCGCGTTCGTGAAAAATAGCATACTTTAGAATCAATACGAAGTAGTAATAACACGTAGAAAAAGGTCTTTTTAGGAGGATTTATGGCTAAAAAAGATAAGCCTATTGTTCAAGTCGCGGGCACAGACCGTGAAACTATTATTAGCATCATTCTTGGTGCTATCGTGGTTATTGTCATCGGTGCTTTGGCATTTCGCTATTTCCGCAACAATGACGATCAATTAGCCGTTACTCCCGTCGATGAGAGTCAACTTGAGAATATTGTTGAGGTGAAGGACCTTCCACAGCAGATTACTACTCAAGAAACCGAAAATGGGGTTGTTCCCACCAACTTGCCCGCTAAATACACGGTTAAAGAAGGTGATTCTACCTGGAAAATTGCTCAAGCTTTCTATGGTTCTGGATTTAACTACGTGGATATTGAGAAAGCCAATAGCCTTCAACCTGAGCAAGATCTTTCCCCTGGCATGACCTTGACCATTCCTAAAGTGGCCGTACGTTCAGCTCAGGATGCCGCTCTGCCCTCAACCGTTGAGGTTAAAGAAGGTGAAATGCCTAAAAATCAAGTTGGTGGTCCTATTAAGGGTGACGATTCTGCCGCCCAAGCCGTTATTGGTGAATAAACCAAAAATTCTTAAAGAATCAAAAAAACCGCTCTCGTAAGAGGGCGGTTTTTGTTTTTCTGAGTGGGGAGTCTGAGCTTGCTCGGACATTTCAGAATAACTTCGTTATTTCCTGATTGCCCTCCTTCCTGCGAAAGTTGAGCGAAGCGCGCCTTATTTCATCCTCCTAGTGATAAATGTGAGACTTGCCCTGCGGGCTTCGCAATTACAAGTCTCACATTTTTTTAATGGAGCCGACGGTGGGAGTCGAACCCACGACCTATGGTTTACGATACCAGCGCTCTACCAACTGAGCTACGTCGGCGCTACCTTTTGAGCCATTTTGTGGCTCATCCGGAACACTACAAATTGTATCATTGGCAACTTTGATTTATAATCTGGAAATCTCCAGTGATGAGAAGCCCTTTACCGGATGGTGAAATGGTATCACAGAGGCCTTTGAAGCCTTTATTCTAGGTTCGAGCCCTAGTCCGGTAACCCAAGTTATTTGTTATGTGCGCGGAAACAACTTTCGCAGAACCCACTCCACCAGTGAACCAACCAGTTCCTCCAGCCAGAAGCGAGAATCGTCCTCACCACGCACCCAAACACTGACGATGATCCACTGTTGCTCCTTATTGGGCGAGGCAATCACGTGGAGATGTCGATCGTTCTGTCGAGCGAGAAATTTATAACTTCCCGCTGACTTGGCCGGATAAATTTTATAAGGGTGCAAGAGCACATCCACCACCGTCGATTCGGGAATGCTTCGCTTTCGTGTTCGTTCTCGAGCATGCTTGGTCCAGATGATATTACTGCGCGAAACAACGGGAAGACTCGAGGAAGCTACGGCTGCTGATTGCTGATTGTGTCCCATAACAATATGATGCTTTTTGATGTCTTTATTGGTGTTGTGATCTTAATAGAAATGTTGCTATTTCCGAATATACACTGATTTATCAAGTTTTTTTGTGCATTCAAATCTATTAGCAATCAATTAGATCAACTGCTAATTTTCATAATCTCCGCAAGTTACCAGAGAATTACTAACGCAACTCGAAGATCACCAGGACCGACTTACTCACGGTACTCGTGCCAGGTTCGACGGCCATGGGGGCACCGCCACCAAAACCAGCAGAATCGCGCATCATCACGGGGTAACTTTGTTGGGTCAATGTTTCATCGACGGTCAAGATCTTACCGAGACGAGCACCACTGGCGTTGGCGACACCTTGGGCTTTTTCGCGAGCGTCTTCGATGGCGCTTTGTAAAAGCTCATCTTCGGAGCGGACTTCATCATCCAGACGGAAGTTGGGACCATACACATTAGTGGCGCCACTGCGAGCCAGGATATCGGCCAGTTCATTGGCTTTGGTAACATCACGTAGAGTGATTTCGATGGAGTTATTGGCGGCCCACTTAACCTGAGAACTCGGATTATTGAGGTTATAGGCATCATCAATTCGGTTAATCGAAATATTCTGAGTCTGGATATCCTCTTCAGGAATACCAAACGCCTTGACCTGTTCTAAAATGGTATCGACGGTGGTGTTCACCTTGTCGATCGCTTTTTGCTTGTCAGCATCCACTTCATTGACACCGGCGTTGTAACTGGCGATTTCATTGGTGCGTTTTTCTTGAGATTGACCATAAACCGTCACGGTTCGAGCGGGTTTCATGGAAAAACTACCCCATTCAATGGGTACAACTGCCATGATGGCAAAAAAGAAGGCCACCGACAGGACACAACTTAAGGGGAAAATAAGAGGAAACCATCTATTCATATAGCGTTCAGTGTAAAAGAAAAGGGCTCAAAACGAAAGCCCTACTCCGCACTTTCCTTTCTTGCATTTCTGAAAATTTGGTAACGCAAAGTCCGAACGCTCAGGAAGGCCAAAAGGAGACTTAGAAACAAAATCCAGGCAGGAGGTTGATTTGTGGGCGTTGATCTGGTGGTAGCGACACCCAAAACTTGACCTTCATCCGCCTGAGCTGTTGGGACAATCGGTACCGAAATGGGTTGCCAGCTAAAATTAAAAAGTTTGGGTTGAACTACAAAAGAAGTTTCTCGTTGATTGGAATACACCCGTTGGCCGTTGTCTAATTGACCACGGAAAGCTGTTTTTGAGTATAACTGCAGCGGTTGAGTAAGAGTCATAGGTGGAACCGTCAAGCCGAAACTCAAGCGACCCTCCTTGTGCGCGGGCAAGTTGCCCAGAGGGAAGACCATCGTGAGTAGTTCACCCTCACCATCGGTTAACTGATGAGTGATGGTGGCGTTATGCAAGGGAGCATCTCCCATGTTCTTCACTTTGACCCAAAATTGGACCGTGTCCCCTGGATAAATAAAGTTATTGACGTTGTTACTCACTTCCAACTCAAGAGGCCAAAGTAACGGTTCCGCACTCGATTGATCAGCGTTATTTGAGTCTGACGATGCCTGGAAAATCATTCTCTCTTGTGGATCACTTGCTGGATTTTTATCATCCTCGCCAGAATCAACGGAAAGCGAATATACCGTAGTCGTGAGACTGGCTTGGTTAGCCTGCGTAGAGCTCTGTTCATCGACGGTTGATATGGCTGTGAAAACTGTGAAATGTCTTGATTCTTCTGCAGCTTGGACAATCGGCACTAATCTGCCCCACCATGACGAGGCTGGCCATTGTTGGGCCTGCAAGGTCGACCAATCATGTACCTTCACAAAAACCGTGATGCTACCACTCTGTCCTTTGGTTAATTGACCGAGATCCCAAATGACGACGCCATTTTCCATTTTCTCACTGGGAGCCAATGAGGAAGAAAGATATTGGGCACCGCTGGGGATCTGAAAGGCCAAACTCACGGCATTGGCTTGATCATGCCCCTGGTTTCGATACTGGATCGTATAGGCTAGCTGATCGCCAAGGGTCACGGCAGTTTTCTCAGAGTGCAAGGCAACACTCAATTCTGGACGAGCCATGAGCACGCTCCCTTGCCAATCGCCTAAGATATTCAAAAATCCAAGAAAAATGCGACTATTGGTGATGCGAGAATTGAGCAAAGTCACGAGATTCACCAAACTGATCGCTTTACCGGTCTGCATGGCTGCTGAACCAGAAGCATGCAATGAATTATTACCGGTATTGGCGAGAACGGAAACCGTGTTTTGAACAACGGCCCCATTGCTTACCTCAGATGCTCCACAATCGTTACTTTGACAATTGGAGCCAGAATCTGGCGTTTGGGTCTGACCGGAACCAGCCAAAACAGCTGTTTGGTAAGGGTCATACTTTAAAACGCTGCTTCCAGATTGCCAACTATAGACGTATCCACCCCATTGTCCGGCAACATTCAGCCAGAGAATGTACCAAAGGGCATCACTCACTTCGGAGTTGGCCAAAGCAAACACGTTAGCCGCAGCAAAGACATCGCCAGTCTCTCCATAGGTACTCTGGCCACTCATTTGATTGAGACCGGTATTGGCAGTGGAATCAACACTATTTTGGAGTTGGGCCTGATTATTGAGATTTGGCGTTCCGTTCAGAGAATCGTAACCCGCTGATTGGCGAGCAATCATTTCGGGAGTTGGCAGAATAATATCGCCGTTAAATGAAGGTAAAAGGGTAATGAATAGCAGCCAAAGACTGGAGTCAACGAAATTCAAATTCATAAGTTGTTGCAGTTGGGCCAAAGCAATGGCATCACCGGTGAGAAGAGCGGCATCGCCAGCACTTGTCACCTCATTGCTCCCTGAATTGGCGACCACGGCTAAATTGGTTGTATCAGTGCCAGTATTTTGTTGAGCTGCCGGATTTGATGCTTCTGCTGCTTCAGGTTCAAATTCAGGAGGGTCATTACTCAACTGTGCATCTAGAGTCGCCTCATTGGCAGCTTCTGGTGTATCGACACAGGCAGGATCAGAAAAATCACCGCTATCACCATCTTCAAGCTGCACTGATTGTATTTTGAGGCAAGAGTCTTGCAGTGAGACATTGCTCACCGAAGTGATGTCAGCTGTCGCCAAAGAGTCACCGGTTATTAACAAACTCGCTGAGGGTGTTGCATCAGCAACATCATTCGGTTCTGAGATTTCCGCTGAATCAGTGGCCGTAGTCAAAGCGGAAAGAAAAACTTCAGATTCTACAGTGGGAGTTGGAAATGGAGATGGAGATGGAGATGGAGATAGAGTTGGAGTTGGAGTTGGTGTGGATGCATTGTCTAAGAGTGTGGGTGAACTTTCTGGTTGAGAGAGGGATTGCCCAGGCGCTTCCGACCTTGGCTCATCTTCTTGTTCACTCGGTTGTGGAGAAGGTGTCGACTCCTGGACAACCAACTGAGCGTCTTCAACCAATGGTTGAGTTGCCTCTTCAGCCAGAACAATAATTGGCGAAAAAAGTTGGATGAAGTACGAAAAGGTGATCAGGAAAGCGACAAGTTGTTTCATTTGTAATCATTTCTACGCTTTGAGTGGGTGGCAGGTGCCCGAAAGCACCTGCCCACCCAACAAGCTGTTTATTCCATCACGTAAGAAGAATTAACAAGATTCCAAAGATCTGCCGTGGCCAAGACATCACCCGTTTGCATGACGTTGCCACCAGCAACAGACCCAGTGCTCGCAGGAGCGATTGGGGTGTGATGGTGTCGGAATGACTGCACCATCATGGCCGGTCGGATACCGACCGATCCGGTAGTGAGTTGGAGGTTGCCGCCAGAGTTGGCGTTAACTTCGACATCATTCTCGATATCCGCCTCGTTTTCCACCTCTGATCCTGGTGTACAACCACAATCGTCACCAATATTGGCCATGTTTTGGATCATCGCTCCGGCCCCGACATCACCGGTAAGCATCTCATTCAAGCCAATAACGCTCCCCGTTCCGCCGGAAAAAAGACTGACACGACCAAGAGTGGTTTGAACATTACCGCCAGAGTTGGCGTTGACCACAACATCATTCTCAATGTCCGCTTCATTCTCGATTTCTGGACCTGATAGGTGAGGGAAGCCCGGCATGTTAAAGGCCGAAACAGGGCCACTTACCAGGAGTAGTAAGGCTACACCAGTCAATCCAGAGAGAAGGTACTTGTTCATACTTCTTCCTTTCTTTGTTTTTTATTTTTCCACTCTGTCGTCGTCTGCTGAAAACATCAACTTTGCCGCTTCGAAGCGTCCCCCGAATTGGTAAACAACAAAAAAGTGGTGCCAAAAAAAGGTTGAATCTTGCTTGAATAGAATCAAGTTGAAAGCAAATGGTCGACAAAAAAGCTAATGGAGATTGACTCATAAAGGTTTTTATTGCTTCTTTTGTCAATAAAAGTGAAAATTCCACTGCTTTTGTTCTTCTCAACTTAGAATGATTTCGTGAGATTCTCGTAAGAGATTGGCAAGATTTGGGGCTGAAAAAACTCAGCGTACAATAAAAGAATGTCACTTCTGACAGCTGATACAACTCACCAAACAACTGATATCCATATTCGTCGTGCTCATCGCGCTGACCTGCCTGAACTCCTAGACATGGGCTACGAACTCTATCTGGTTGAAAAACAGTTCGAACCGCTCATGACTTTCTCCAAACAAGAAGCTCAAGATCGGTATGATCGGCAAATAGATGACTCCACTTGCCTTTTTCTCATTCTGGAAGTTGGCGACCAAACTGCCGGTTATTTGTATGCCCATCTAGATCACTTAGAGTATATGGATACGGCTCAACCAGAATGTGAGATTGAAGTCATTTATATTAAGCCTGAATTCCGTGGACTTAGAGCATCAATACTCCTCATTGAAGAAGCGGTTGTCTGGGCAAAAAGTAAGCATGCTTGGCGAATCAAAACAGAAATATTTGCCGAAAATAGAGCCTCGCTAAAAGCCTTTAAACAGCATGGATTTAATAACCATCACATTACGCAAATACTTGAATTACCCCAAAAACGAGAAGGCTAAAACAAGCAATTTTTTATTTGACTAGACCAACAACAACCACGTAATTTTTCCCATATTTTTTGGTACACTTGGGACAAGTGGTATACCACATGTACTGTTTTTGCACAGATAATCCTTTTTTCCTCGCTTGAGCCTCAAAGTCGGCACACCATTTACCGGTGTCTTTAAAGTCACCTTCATATACTCGACTGAAAAATTCGCCCGAAAGCACCACGTTCTGTGCGCCCGCCACCGCATTATCAACCGCTAGATACACATCCATATTCCACTTGGAAGTATGCTCAGAGAGACACAACCAGTCAGGCATATTTACGTGAGCCGATTCCACTTTTTGAAACAGGCGCGTCATGACCTGTCCGAAGTTAATAGGCATGTAAAAAAACGTGAAGACCGAATCTTTGATGAATCTTTTGTTACTCCATTTGAAAATCTTGTCGTCCCACTTGGTGGGATCAAACTTTGGACAGCATTGGGTTTCGGTGGTGGCCTCTTTCATAATGTAATCGTAAAACTTCTTTTTTTATTTAGCCATGGCCTTTTTCCGCAGTATCAAGAAGGAGTAGATTGGCAATTTAGGGAGGATTTGTTGAGAATATTGAGCAGGTAAATATTGAATTTCGGATAACCCAGAACGAACCTGGAAGTTGTAATTATTAAATGACATAATCAGCTCGTGTCACAAGTTGATCGCTTTAATCCCGATGCTAATAATTGGGAAGCAGTTTCCACAGACGATGTCCAGTTGCCTGCCTGGCTGGAATATTCATCACATTCTGGAAGAGATACGTTTGGCAATCGAGTTGTCATTTCCCCGTCTATCGACGGCACTACGAAGGCTACTGCTGATACCCAAACTCAAGAACTTGAAAGAAACCACATGATAGTTTCGCCAGCTGGTGAAGCATTAATGCAATCTCAACGCGGTCTCTTATCGGCTATCGACAGTGCACTCCAGGCTTTTGATAATTCTTTTCAGTCAGCAAGTTCTATGGAAGCACTTCAAGAATATGCGTTTTTAAAACAAAAAGCACAAGAGGTTGTTGCGGTAACAAATCCGAAAACACATCAAGAATTCGGTACCTTAAGAATGCTTTCAAAAACAGGTGACTTGGGTGGTGGCCAATCGAGAGTCTATGAATTACAGCTCAAGAATGGTGAGAATTTTGTTGTTAAAACAAAGACAGCCGTATCTAATGAAGATATAACTATTCCCTACTCACAACTTATGGAAATGTTTCAAGATGCGGAATCCGATCCGGAAGTTCAACGAGTGTTTCAGGAGCAGGGTTTTCGGTTCCCGTCGATCCTGTTGGCAAGTCCTCAGATGCTTATTCAAGAAAAAATTGACGGTCCACATCCAGAAAGACTACAGCTAGATGGAAGTGTAACTGAAGGCGGATCAAGAATAAGAAAAGTCGAAGAAGTCCTAAAATCCTTCTTAGATCGGAACAAACAGAATCCATTGTGGAAAGATATTCAACCAGATTTCAGAGTCTTTTTTGATCAGTCTAAGTTGAGATTCGACAACTTCATGTTGGGAAAAGATCTGGGAAAACGTGACTATCGAAACTTTGGAGAAAATTTCCGCGAAGTGATACTCATTGATCCGTTCATAAAATCAAATGATGAAAATCGAGGAATCGATTCTGTCTCGAAAACTTTGATGAATCTATTTGAGGATGAATATTAGAACTTTGGGAGAGGGCGAGATTCACCCGCTCAGGCTCATATCTTAGAAGTAAAGGATTCGCTCGAGCGAGTACCATGCTTCTCATCTCGTTTCATGCTTAACAAAAAACCGCCAATGGCGGTTCTTTGTTAAGCGCGGAGAGGGCGAGATTCGAACTCGCGGTGAGCGTGAACCCACAGTAGTTTTCAAGACTACCGCACTAGACCGCTATGCGACCTCTCCAATCGGGTAATTGTAACATCTGGTGATAGATTTTTGTTCTTTTTGAGGAGTGAAATAGCCTTGTGACTCTTTTGGATGTGCTTTTCCCGCCCGTTTGTGCCGGTTGTCACCGACTAGGAACGTGGCTTTGCGAGCGTTGTCAAACGCATCTCACTCGCCTCAATCCAAACTGGGACCTGATCCAATTGCTCAATCTACCAGCAGAACTCCAGCATGTCTGGTCGGCGGTGGAGTATCGCGATGTCGCCACCGATCTTGTTACACAAGTAAAGTACCAGCGAAATTATTGTTATACCAAATGCATGGCTCACATCGTGGATCAGCAACTTGGAGAACAACTCATGACCCAAAACTTTGAAGCTCTTGTTCCTATTCCTCTTTCTCCTGCCCGACAAAGGTGGCGAGGATTTAACCAAGCGGAAAAATTCTCACGTGAGATAAGTAAGCTCCTTCATATTCCCACGAACACGCATCTTCTCTTTCGCCAGGGGAAAAACATTTCCCAGGTCCACAAAAATCAAGAACAACGACTGGACTTTGCCAGTCAATTTTTTATGCCAGAAAACATTCAGCTTAAAGGTAAAAAACTTTGCCTTGTCGATGATGTCATTACCACTGGCACAACGCTCAAAGAAGCCTCTTTGGTGCTCCAACAAGCTGGAGCACAAACGCAATGCCTCACTTTTGGAGCCAGTATTTCAGGAACTATAGCTAATGATCCATAATTTTCTTGTCGAGCATACAAAAACTTTTCTGCAGACCCAAGGTAAGAATGATAGGCTAAGGACATGTCTCAAAAAGTAACTTCAGCAAACAACAATGTTCGCAATCTCATTTTGGTACTCACACTATTGATCGTTTTTCTGGCGATTTCCTGGTACCGAAAGCAGTCATCTCCAGAAATCGAAAACCCTCAACCACTTGAGACTCAAACCCAGCTCGGAGCACATCCTGATGATTCGAGTCAAACTTCCACGACCATGAAACTCAAAATCCTCATCCCTGGTGGATACTTCGTAAATCAATGTCTCTCTGGAGAAGAAGGCTCGTTCGATGATGATGGACAACTGAGTATCACTTGGGGAAAATCATATACACCCGATTCTCAACCTGACACCAATGCAGCGATTGCCCGTTGGAAAATTGAAGACGACTCTTTGATCATTGACAACACAAAAATCAGCGATGGGAAATATTCCATTTTCCAGTATTTTGCCCAGAACGATTCCCTTATCATTGATACGAGAGAAAATAAACAGGGCTGTGGCGTAATCATCGGGTCGAGCAAAACTGCGGTTGAATCATACCTTCAATAAGCATTTGTAAGGACTTCTCATTTCGAGAAATCTCACACCTCTAGGTGTCGTTTCGAGAAACCAATTTGCTTTGAAAAGTAGCAATAATTCCAAATTGTGACAAAGGTAAGACCTGCCCTAGCGGGCTTCGTATGTACAGGTCTCACCTTTTAACTGTACAAAAAGAATGGGAGTATTTTCGAATGTTTTTGGCTTGAGCCAACGCTGAGAAATCTCATACCTAAACAAAGAAAACTCTTGAAGCATTTCTGGAATGCCTCTGGCTCCTAATTGCTATATCCCTCTTCTTCTTTTCGAGAAATCTCACACCGCTAGGTGTCGTTTCGAGAAAAGAAAGAAGACGGAGATTGTGGAGATGTCGGGCAACGAACCCGAGTCCGAAAAGGATCATCAACCAGGACTACGCGTGTAGTTACGCTTTTGCTTACGTAACGAGAGGAAAGCGAACCAACCCACTCATTACGCCGGAAATTAGGCTTGATTTTGACCGACTTCCGAATCGAGTCAAAACGGCACATAAACTGGGTTTATGCTTCAACCGCAGCGCTTATGAGACCGCTAGCTGAAACACCATTATTTGTTTTTAGGCAAATGCTGGAGCCATGGTACCGAACACGAGGTTGGCAACTTTATTCATGACCTTGCTAATATTGTTAGCATGTATTGTTTTTCATTGATTACGTCAATGATTCGACGCGCCCTTGTTCACGAACTCTTCCCGTCAAAGCGATACATCCCCTTAACGTAAGACCGTTATTATAGCATTTTTTGCCCTTTGCTTCATCTCGCCTTGAGCTCAGAAACAAATTCTCTTGGGTAGCTTTCACCTTAAAAAATCGCTACACTGATCATTAGTATGCCAATTGCCCCTGCTTCTGCCGACTCCTTGTGGAAAAAAGTACACGCTTTTGCTAATCGCTATGAGGTGTTTTTCGCTCTCTGGCTTTTGGTCATTGTTTTGCGACTTCCTTCCCTAGCTGAACCCTACTGGTATGGTGATGAGGCCATTTACCTGACAATCGGCAACGCTCTGCGACATGGTCAGGACATGTATGCCCAAATTGTGGATCATAAAACACCGTTCATCTACTACTTCGCCATGGTTCCCAACCAATTCTGGTTCCGAATTCTCATGACGAGTTGGATGATGGCAACTACGAGCTTTTTCTATGGCTTAGCCCACAAATTCTTCAAAACTCCCTTGGCAATTTTTTCCTCTGTTGTGTTTGTTCTCTTAACCAGCTGGTCATCACTCGAAGGCAATATTCCCAATGGGGAACTTTTCGTGATGGGTTTTATCTTGGCTGGTTTATATATTTTTTCCCAAACCACTTTTTGGACCAATTTTTTTCAACATGAGCATAAAAAAATAAATGTTGGTGATTACAGAGTGAGTTTCCTGGCTGGTGTTATCAGTGCTGGTGGCATTTTGACCAAAGTTCCGGGAATATTTGATGTTCTGGCTTTAGGATCCGTTTTCATTTGGCTTTTTGCTTTAGGACTTATTACCTGGTTTTTCCGAAGACCAGAAAGAGCTCCGGAATGGAAATCTTCTCTCTTAGGGGGAATGGCTGCTTTAGCTGGTATTGCGCTGCCACTTTTGTTGTCCGTTCTCTATTACACTTTCCGAGGTACTTTCGACGCGTATCTCCAATTTGGTCTTCTTTATAACTTCCACTACACCGGAAACTGGACACTTCCCTTCGCTCACATTACCTGGTTAGCTCAACTCTTTACCTTGCCTGGTAAAGGCCTCTTGACCATCATTTTCTTTCTGCTTTCATCTGGAATTTTACTTAAATATCCGGATCAGCGTCGGGCTATTTGGCTGGCCTGGTGGACTTGGCTTGCTCTTTTTGCTTCCTTACTTTCGAACCGCCCCTATCCACACTACATGCTCCAAATTGTGCCTCCATTGGCCTTACTTATAATTATGCTCTGGGAAAGAAAAACTCGGTGGCTTTCCAAAATTATTTTACTTATTCCAGTTATGGCAACAATCAGTAGTCTGTATCTACTCGATTTTCAGCTGTATCCTTTCCTCCCGTACTACCAAAACTACGTCAAGTTCATGACTGGTAGAATGGACACGCAACAATACGCTCAGAGTTTCAACACTCTTGTAATCCAAAATGATGAAGTGGCCCAGGCGATTGTTGACAATTCAGATCCAGAAGATCGACTGTTCATTTGGGGAACAAACCCAATGCTCTACGCCCTTACAAAACGAGTACCCGCCTGCCGTTTTACCGTCGCCTTCCATATTCATGACCTGAAGGTCTACGACCAGACGCTCTCTGAAATTAAAACCGCGAAACCTGAATACATTGTGGTGATGAAAAACGAACAAAAGTGGCCAGAATTTTCTGACTACTTGGAAAGTCATTACATCTTTTCTTTCGAAACAACCGATATGCTCGTGTACCGCAAAAGCTCGCTCACCAGCTTATTGTTGCTACAATAGGGTCCAATACTATGCGCTGGCGCTACTCCATCCATCAACATGACCAAAAGCTCGTTTTTTTGTTTTTTGCTCTCTGGGCGACCACACTTTTGCTCAGTGCATTGGTCTACCTGTTTGGGCCGCCACTCGTTCCACTCTGGTATTCGCTTCCACTGGCTCGAGAACAGCTTGCTGCCGCCGAATACATCTGGGTTTTCCCAGGTCTCAGTGCGGTAGTAACCATTATGAGTCTCTGGCAAGGCCGAAAATCTGACCTTGAGCACGAGCGTTACCTGGCTCGTCTGTCCTTAATTAGTGGTCTAGCTCTTATGGTTTTTTTACTGGTGGCTCAAATTCGTATTTTGAAGATTATCTTATGAACATCTGGTGGCTCATCGCCTGGGGAGTGAGTTTTCTTGTCGCTGTTCTCACCGCACCATTGGTCATTCGTCTCTACACTAAGATCGGCTGGCTCGATAATCCTGCTACGCAAAATCATCCTAAGGTGGTTCATACTTACCCTGTTCCTCGAGGCGGTGGCCTCGTCGTGGCGGCTGGTATTGCCGCTGGGCTCCTCCTAACCGCCGCTCTCCGACCAGAACTTTGGGGGGTGATACTTGGCGCACTGATTCTACTGATCAGTGGCACTCTAGATGACCACTACGATATTAGTCCTTATCTGCGCTACTTTCTTAATTTTTGTGCCGCTGGTCTGGTTATCGTCAGTGGCATTGGCATCAATTTTGTCACGAATCCTTTAGGCGCCGGTGTACTTCACCTCGATATCTGGCAATTAGTAATCCCCGTTCTTGGATACAGCGTTTCGTTTTCCTTACCAGGCGATCTGATCGCGATGATCTGGATTGTTTGGAATATGAATGCCGTGAACTGGGCAAAGGGTGTAGATGGGCAACTCCCTGGATTTGTCAGTATTGCTGCCATCTTTATTGCCCTGCTCAGTCTCCGTTTTATAGGAGACACGAGTCAAACAACCGTTGCGCTCTTGGCTTTGAGCGTCAGTGGTGCCTTTGCAGGCTTACTCGTCTGGAACGTCTACCCGCAAAAAATGATGCCTGGTTATGCCGCCGGTTCTTTAGCTGGATACTTTCTCGCAGTATTGGCGATTTTGTCTGGAGCAAAAATTGCAACTGTCTTACTTTTGCTGGCCATTCCTACCGTAGATGGCTTCTTTGTAGTCACGCGCCGGTTGGCAAAGGGAAAATCTCCATTCTGGGGAGATAGAAGTCATTTGCACCACCGCATGCTTGACGCTGGCTGGGGAAAACGAAGAATTGCCGTGTTTTACTGGGCCGCCACCTTTTTATTCGGAATTGTCTCGTTACAACTGGATTCACGAGCGAAGCTCTATGCTATGATTGCCATAGCCATCCTATTTTTGGCCCTCGTTATATGGTTCAGACGCTCTATTACCTCCTCAAAACCGCCCGACCACGTCAGTGGTTGAAGAACTTTGCGGTCTTCGCTCCACTTGTTTTTTCTGGCTTTTTTTTCTACCAGTTTCCGCTGTACTTCCAAAAGGTGCTGGAAACCTTCATACTCTTTTGTTTCCTTTCCTCCTCGATTTACATTATTAATGACATCGTTGATCGAGATTCAGATCGCAAACATCCCTTTAAAAAGAAACGCCCCATTGCTTCAGGCAAACTCTCACCAGTTATCGCTGGACTCGTAGCAGGCTTAGGGATTACCTTTACTCTCCTCATTTCCGCCAAACTCTCGATTTTTCTGTTTGGTATCATGGCACTCTATTTCATTCTGCAGATCGCCTACAGTTTTCAGCTCAAACATATTGCGATTCTCGACGTACTCTCGATCGCAGCTGGTTTTATCCTGCGAGTTTATGCCGGTGCAGTGGTCGTCAACCTGCACATGAGCGTCTGGTTCCTGTTAACGGTTATTTCGGCCTCTCTTTTCCTGGCCGTAGGCAAGCGCCAAAGTGAGCGCACGCTCCTTTCTTCATCACCAGATTCTAAGGGATTCAGCACCCGTAAGTCACTCGACAAATACAGTACCCGCTTACTCGATATTTATACCGGCATGTTCGCCAATGCTTCCTGGCTGACCTATGCTTTATTTGCCTTCCAGCAAGATACGGCCATCGATAGCGGCAATATTCCCACCATCTTAGCCTACGTCCCTCGAGCCTTTAGTGCCCAAAAATGGTTGATGCTCACCGTGCCGCTCGCCATCTATGGCGTGATGCGTTACCTTCAGTTGGTCTATGAGAGTAATCAAGGGGAATCACCCGAACGAGTACTCTTGAACGATAAACCCTTGCTCGGAACTGCGTTGCTCTGGGGAGCCTCGGTTATGGTCATCATTTACGTGCTCGATGCCATTGCTTTATAGGTACTAAAAAATTTCGGGTATCTGCGGTGAAGACGCGCAGAAAAATTTATTTTTGATTCTTTTTCAGTTGAGAAAAAATAAGCCAAACGACGAGACCAATAACCGCCCCACTCCAAGTTACACAACGCATTTGAGCCTGAATGAGAGGGGAATATTCCAAGTTATTCAAAATCCAAGGAACAACTCTCCAAACACTCGTAATGCTGAGACCGATGAGCATAGCCTTCAACCAGCGCCACTTCACAAAAGGCAGAAAAGCTAACGCCCAAATAAGATACCAGGGGTGAAACCACTGAGAACGACTTGAAAACAACGGTAACAGTAAAAACAAAGTTGACCACTCCGCCCAACTCATTGCCAGCCAGTCAATCAGTTTTAACCACATTTTCTGCTTCCAAATCTTTTTCAGCCAAGGCTCTAACCATAAGCCCACTAGGATGGGTAAAAGCACCACACTCGCCCACTTGATGGAAATGGAAAACAGCCAAAGAGACACAACCATCAAGAATGTTTTCACATTCTTCTTTCTATTCTTTATTAACCCAATGGCCAAGAGGGCTGGCCACATCATCCAGACGTCATTATGACCATTTACAACCGTTTCTATGAGCAGCAACGGATGAAGTGCCAGTAAGGCAAAGCGTTTATCTTTGCAATCGAGCTTCTCTTTCCTCAGAATCCACCACGCAGTGAGTAAATAGAGTGCAAGACCGAGAATCATCCACATTTTCATCAAAAAGTAGGCAGACAAAAACTTGCCAATACTGAAAACAAAGGGAATAAGCGAGACAAGTGTCCAGCCATATCCGTAGGGAGCTGGAGTATGAACATTGTGCATAAATCGGACCCAGGGATCGTAAGCAAAATCCAAGGCCACTTGGTGATGGGGATTCGCCTGAAAAACCACTACCATCTTGGCATTAAAAAGATAGTTAAAAATGTCATGGGACAAAGCGTTATACGTAAAGAGAAAGATCAGGATAATCGGCACAAGGGTGACTATCCACTGCGAGAGTGAAAATACTTTTCCTGTCGTACGAGATTGAAAAATTGCCCAGACTCCCCACCACGAAAGAGTGATTCCCAGATAAAGAGACGCGAGAAGCAATCGATTTGCCCCCCACTGCCAATACCACTGTTGCAGTGCGAACGACCATTTAAAAGGCAGTAAAACCAGATTAGGATCGACCAAAGTATATGACCAACACAACAAACAAACGGCAAGAAAACTTAAAATGAGACTGAACCAAAAAAGTTCACTTTTTTTCACGGTAGTGCCCCAGCAAATCAGTCCCTCGAATCTTGAGAATGTCGAAAAACATGCGAATTGAGTCTTTGACGGGGTTCACTCTATCTGACTCGTTGTGCATCCACAAAACAGGAACCTCAGCAATCGAGTATTTCTTCTTCTTGGCCAAATAGAGGAGTTCAACATCGAAAGCACCCGTGAAGGCATCTTGACGCTGCTTACGGGCATAGACCACCAGTCGCGGGAACAAGTCCTCAGTTGCCTGCTGCGAAAAAAGCTTAAAGCCGCATTGGGTATCGGAAATTCCGGGAAGAGCAAAAATCTGGACAACAAGGTTAAATCCCTTGCCCATGATATGACGATACCAGGGCTCGTCGTCACGTCGCGCACCTTGCACTGCTCGAGAACCAATGACGATATCTTCCCCATCTTCAATATAGGGCCACATTTTTTCGATATCCGAAAGAGGTGTCGACTGATCAAAGTCAGTGTACAAACGAAACTCACCTTGAGCGGCGAGCATTCCTGCGGCCACGGTTGGACCCTTGCCACCATGAGGATTGGAGAGAAAAGTCACATTCTCATGCTCGTTGGCAAATGTCTGCAGAATTTTTTGTGTTCCATCGGTCGAGCCATCGTCGGTGAGAATAATTTCCCAGGTGTAGGGCTGCTGTTGCAGATATTCCACAACCTTTTCAAGTACACCCCGTTCAATATTCTTTTTCTCGTTGTATGAGGGAATCACTACCGAAAGAAAGGTCTTTGCCATACTGGTTTACTCTATCATTTCACTGGGTTGTTTGTCTGCCAATAAAGTAGAGGCTTGGACCGTTTTCCAGATCAATCTTTTCCCAACCACCCCGTGGGTAATCCTGAATTTCATACGCCGGTGAGTTAAGTACAAGTTCTGGTTGGGTGGGATTTTCCGCGACGACAACCAGGAGATCGGCTTGAGCAAATTCTTCTAAAGCCACAGGTGGATGATCCGACGCCACTAAAAAGTAGCGATAGTTCATACCGCGATAATCCCGGAATTCACTTAAGGAAGCGAGCGTATACGTTTTGTCTTTTGGCAGGCGGTCCTGAATGATCTTGGCTACTCGCTTCATATCGGTGATCTGCCAGCCCATTGGTTGCAAATAAGACATCTGTGCAGGCTGAACCTGGATCCAGCTGATATAGATAAAAAGGAGCGAAGCTAAAACCACACCTAACCAGCGTAAGTTTTTCACCATGGAATACATCACCAGACCAGAAACATAATAAGAAATAGGATACAAATAGGTGATGTAGTGGTGGTGCAGGGTACCTGAATAGGTCGCCAAACCGGAAAGGCTTGTCAGGAAAAAAAGAACAATCAGCCAAAAGCCGCTGTGAAACTTGCTGCGGCGGTACCATGGCCAAAGTAAAGCTAAAAATAAACCGTAAGCACTCAACAAAGAAGAGTTAATTTGACGATACCACTGCGTCCACTCGGCACCCCAAATTTCAAATAAAACGTGCATCCCTCTCCCCTGATGTTCGCGGAAAAAGGCCGTTACGCGTTGGGCAAGAGGAAGTTTTTCGGCTGTTGGATCACCATCCAGAAAATCAACAAAGCCTTTTACAATGACGTGGTGGAAGCGGAAATCAAAAAGTATTAAGGGAACAAGGGAAAGGAAAAGTAGCCCCAGAGAAGCCAATAAAGTTTTTCCCAAAATCAACAGACGAGCTTGATCTTTAGCCTGCAAACTCCGGCGCAAATCAAACAACCAAAAAAGACCAAAAGGCACTGCCGACAGTAAGGCCACATAGTGCAACTGAATCATGATGAGCCAACCTAGGGCTACACCGACCCACCACCAGGCGGAGCCCTTCCAGGCCTTCCAGCCGGCATAGAGCATGGCTAAGGTAATTATTGGAGCGGGATTAGGATTCCAGGAAAAGCGGGTGTACACCAAAACATACGGTGCAAACGTGTACAGCAGTGTGGCCAGAAAAGCGGGTGCCCCACCAATGAGCTTTTTGCCCACAACATACATCAACGGAACCGTCAGGATACCAATGAAAGCAATGGCATAAGCCGGTCCAAGCGGATTGAAACCACTCAGCAGCAACCAAGGCGCCATAAAGTAGTAGTACAGCGGCCCCAGAAACATGCTGCCCACACTGGTTGACGGTCCCACTAGCGTGAAATCGCCATGCAATATGCCGTAGGCAATGATCGCGTCACGACCTTGATCCCCTAAAAACTGTAAAGTTTCCGGTAAATACGCGAGACGATAGGCAGCACCCAAAACGGTGGCAATCAGGACTCCAAAGATTTGCCACTGCGCCACCGTATCTTGGTGTTGCCACCAAGCAGCGTACTTCTTCCAATAGTCTTGGAAAGATCTCATCACCGTTATTTCTTTCTCCAAATCACTTTACTGTACATCGTAAAGTTCCAGACCATCCCAATCAGCACGCCAGCAATAAGGTACAGGTTATCGCTGCTGATGCTGAAACCAGCGAGAGTGAGGACAGTGAAAATACCCAAGAGACGAACGGCAGATTGCATCGTAATATACTGAATTACCACCGATCCCACCGAACTCAAATTAAAGGTCAAAAACTTAGCTATATGCTTCCCGACTCCTTGAATCTTGCGATCCTTAAAGGTCCAGAAATTGCTCCATAGGTAGTTGGAAAAGATGGCCACTTCTGCTGATAGAATCACGGCTAAACTTTCGTCCGAAATCAAAGAGCGAAGCACCCCATTCTGCAAGGTAATACCAAGACTTTGCGACAACTGAGTCCATAATTCCAAGGCATTGAACAAATTATAGAAAATGAGGTTTACCAGAAAACCAAAACCACCGACCATCACGAACTTGAAAAGTCGGCTCGCTAGCAACTCTCGAATACGAGCAAAAAGAATAAAGCGTAGCGTGTTCACAATGTACTCCGTTCCCATTTTGGAAACGCCCTCTGTTCTGTCAATAAAATGGAAGGGCACTTCCGTTACTTTATAACCAGCTCGAAGAGCCTTGAGTAAAAAACCAATTTGGAAAGTGTACCCAGAAAATTGATCCGAGGATAAACTTTCCTTGACGCTTTCGTACACTTCCTTGCGGATTGCTCGATATCCACCGGTCCAGTCCTTGACCGCGGTAGATGCGAGAACAAGCGAAATAAACCAGTTCCCAACTACACTGAGGAATTTACGGTGTAACCCCCAATTTGCCGGAATAGAACCGCCCTTGATATAACGAGAACCGAGGACCATGTCTGCCCCATCATCAATGGCCGCTAAAAAAGCAGGTACTTTTTTGGGATCATGAGAAAGATCAGCGTCCATCTCAAAAACCACGTCAGCCTTCATCACATCAACGGCTTGGGCCATGCCCTTGAGGTAAGCACCACCGAGACCAGCTTTTTGAGCATTTACAAGCAATTCGACGAAACCATATTTTTTCTGCAGATTTTTTACTTCCTCTGCGGTGCCATCTGGAGATGAGTCATCCACAACAAGGAGCTTTACTTCCCAGTTTTCAATTTTACTGATCACTCGATCAATGGCTGGAATGAGTTTTTGGATGTTAGGTCGTTCGTTGTACGTTGGACTGATAATAACGGCCAATGGTTTCTTTGTTTTGGGCATATTTGTTCCTTATTCTTTAGAGACGGTTTCTAAATCAGCTTCAACCATAATACGAACGAGTTCCTCAAAAGATGTTTTCGGTTTCCAACCAAGTTGCTTTTGTGCCTTGGATGAATCGCCAACCAAGAGATCAACTTCAGCTGGCCGAATGAACTTAGGATCGATTTCTACCACCGATTCCCAATCACTGATTCCGGCTACTTCACAAGCTTTCTGCAAAAATTCTTGAACAGAATGGGTTTCACCAGTGGAGATGACATAGTCATCAGGTTGATCCTGTTGGAGCATAAGCCACATGGCTTCCACATAATCTTTAGCAAAACCCCAATCGCGTTTGGAGTCGAGGTTACCTAAGTGAATTTTATCTTGCAGACCGTACTTAATTCGGGCGATGCTGTGGCTAATCTTGCGGGTGACAAACTCTAAACCACGACGAGGTGATTCATGATTAAAGAGAATACCAGATACGGCATACATATCGTACGATTCACGGTAGTTCACGGTGATCCAGTGACCATACACCTTGGCGACACCATAGGGAGAACGAGGGTAAAAAGGAGTCATTTCTGTCTGGGGAACTTCACGCACTTTGCCAAACATTTCGGAAGAGGAAGCTTGGTAAAAACGAGCTTGAGGACAGGCCAAACGGACGGCTTCTAAGGCGCGAGTAACACCGATGGCCGTGAACTCACCGGTGAGAACGGGTTGTTCCCAACTTGTCTGCACAAAGGATTGGGCAGCCAAGTTGTACACTTCGTCAGGATTAATATCTTTCAGGGCTTGGGTAATGGAGTGCTGATCAATGAGATCTCCGGAAACCAAGTGCAAATTCGGATTATCAATAATGGCGCTTAAACGTTGAAAATTTTGAGTACTGGTACGACGAGTCAAACCATATACGTCATATCCTTTTTCTAACAGCAGTTCCGCTAAATAGGATCCATCTTGGCCAGTTATACCAGTGATAAACGCTTTTTTCATGCTTGCTCCTTTAATTTTTCTCGTTCAAAGTTGAGGACATCTTGTAAAGTTTCGGTGAGTTCACGGGTTGGTTTCCAACCGAGTGCTACCAGTTTTGAGTTATCGGCGATAAAGAAAGGTACATCAGAGGGACGAAGTCGATTGGGATCAACCTCGACCGGAATATCGGCCGTGGCGAACTGGGCAAATTGGTCAACAATCGCTTGCATCTTTGTCCCGCGTCCCGAACCCAAGTTGTAGACTTCTCCACTTACGCCTTGTTGCATGAGTACTTCAAAGGCAGCAGCGGCATCACGGACATCCGTGAAGTCGCGAGTCGCTTCTAGATTTCCCACCTTCAAGGAATTTTGCTGACCAGCTTCGATCAAAGCCACCTGATGGGCAAAGGAGGGAATGGCAAAGTCCGTACTCTGACCCGGACCGATCATGTTGAAAGGTCGAACCATAACAGAATCAAGACCATAACTATAAAAATAAACAAGCGCTAAGTATTCTTGGGTGATTTTTGATACAGCGTAGGGGTTTTCCGGTTTAAAGACCGTGGTTTCGGAAAGTGGTTTTTCACCATTCTCAACGGCAATACGGCCATAGGCTGCGGCCGAACTAATAGTGATGAGTCGGGATTGCGGTGAAAAACGCCGAACGGCTTCCAGCATCACGATTTGCAAGTGAGCATTCGTTTGCAAAACCAACCAAGCCTTTTCATAGCTTTCGTTAACGGACGGACGGGCCGCTAAGTGGAAAATGGCCTTTGGTTGGAGTGTGGTGAGCAGTTGATTGACGGCCTCTTGATCTTCAAGATCAATCTTCCAGGCATGATCGTGACCAATTTTTTCTTGAAGGCTTTCGATGTTGCGGAAACCAGTTCCATGAATGTTGGTAAAACCAGATTTCTGAAGTTGGGCCACAATGTGAGTCCCAACAAAACCTTCAGCACCGGTAATGAGGATAGCGTCGTTGCGTGCGATCATTGAACTCATTGCCTAACTCGCTTTCGTAGTGAGACACCACTGGTTTGAGGAAAAAAGGATTCATTTTGACGAAGGACTAGCTGGGCTAATTCGAGGAGAAAGGAATCCTTTTTTACCAAACCAGCGTGTATCGTAATAGAAATGGAGTTATGCAATGGGTTCATACTATCGACCTATACTGATATAGTGCCACATTTCTGACTGGAATGCGTCTGGAGATACTTGATTACGGGTATCGATGAACCATCTCGGTTTTTGGGAAGCTAACGCTGGCAATTGGGTGTAATCGAACTCGATGATTTCTGGCCATTCAATCAGGAGCATTACCACATCTGCCTGAGCGCAAGCTTCTTGAATATTTTCAGTGAAAGTAACATTGGCTGGCTCGCCATACCACTGCTTGTAAACGGGAATGGCCATGGGGTCATAGGCCATTACCTTAGCTCCATCATGAAGTAACTGCGGGATAACTTTCAGACTAGGAGCTTCGCGCAAATCATCAGTGTGGGGTTTGAACGACAAACCGAGAACAGCCACGGTCTTGCCAGACCAACCGCCCACTTCCTTGGAAAAATCAGCAAGCTTTTTGAAGATACGGTTTTCGTTGAGTTCGTTAATTTTGTTAAAAAGATTATCGCCTTGATTTACCGAACGTGAGTATGCGGCTAACTCACGCACATCCTTGGGGAAGCAAGAACCGCCATAGCCCAAACCAGGATACCAGTAGTGACTCCCGATTCGCTTGTCGTGACCGATTACCTCGATCACTTCTTGCACATCGGCTCCATTTTCTTCGCACAAATTGGCAATTTGGTTGATGAAAGTAATGCGTTGCGCCAAATAGGCATTAGCTGAATACTTACCCATTTGGGCACTTTCCGCTTTAACTTCCACGAGAGGTGCCTGAAAAGGCTGGTGCAGCTCGCGCAACACTTGTAAGCCACCCTCATCATCACAGCCAATAACGACGCGATCAGGATGGAGCGTATCGGAAACGGCTGAGCCCTCGCGCAAGAATTCTGGTAAGGAAGCTAAAACGAAAGGTGTGTTGGTCAGCCGTTGAATCCGCTGACGGAAGTTTTGGAATGATCCAGGCGGGACGGTACTTTTAATACAGATCACGGCGTTTGGCTTGATGTGCGCGGCTAAGGCTTCACAGGCTTTTTCAACGTAGGTCAAATCGGCGTTACCATCTGGAGCCGAAGGAGTTCCCACGGCCACCATGATCACGTCAGCCGAAGGAATGCATTCTTCGTAAGAAGTCGTGAAATGGAGTTTCCCGCCTGCCAGTTGCTCCTGTAACAACTCGGTCAATTGTGGTTCATGAAAGGGAACCTGACCAGCTTGCAGACTGGCCACTTTTTGGGGTTCGATATCCAGACCAGTCACTTGATTGCCGAAAGAGGCTAAGACCGAAGCCGTAACGACACCCACGAAACCAGTTCCAATGACAACTACTTGCATGGAGTCATCCTATCAGAGAACTCGAGGCAGGAAAAGGTGTTTGCTGACGGCCCTTCCCTCAATACTGATCAATGAAAAAATTTTAGGCCAGCAGAAACAAAATTCGTTTTACATCCCAAAAAGGCTCTCTTGAACAGCGCTCTCAAACTCATCTTTGGGGAGTTTCTTCTTGAGTGATTCAAAACCGTAATCGGTGAAAAGCTGCAAGGCTTTACTTTTATCGTAGTCATCCAGCTGAGCAGCCTGCAACGAAAAATCGACCTCTACGTTCGTATCAATTCGAGCAAGCGATTGCGAAAGCCAGGCATTCGTTTGTTCTTCCACTAACTTCTTTAAAACGTGAGGACGAATTTGGGCTACAGCTTTCAGGAGATTCGCCATTTCCACTTCGTCGATCGATACAAGTTGTGAGTTCGGATCTAACACCGTTTCCACCTTCCCGGAGGCTTTGAGAGCGGCATACAACCGCTGCAAACTCCCAAAAAGCTGCATCAAGTTAGCCGCTGTTTTGGGGCCAATACCTCGAACCCCAGGAATATTATCCGAAGCATCGCCACAGAGCGCTTTGTAATCAACAATTTGGTTGGGGAAAACCTGCATTTTTTCAACCACTTCCGTTTGACCGATCACTTTCAGATCACCGCTGCCATCTCTCTCTGGCCAGAGGACGAAAACATTATCATGCACTAATTGAAAAGCATCTCGATCAGAAGTAAAAATCGCTACTTGGAGCTCAGCATTCTCGTGGGAAAGCTTTTCGCTGAGCGTCCCAATCACATCATCAGCCTCAAAACCATTCACCCCAAACGTAGGAATATTTAAAACCTTCAAAACTTCATGCATCATCGGAAACTGCAATTTCAACTCAACATCGGCCTCTTCCCGATTGGCCTTGTACTGTTGATACGCGACGTGACGGAAGGTGGGTTCTCCCATATCAGTACCAGTCACCAAATACTTGGGATGAATTATTTCTAAAACACGCAGCAACATCCGAGTAAAACCGTAGACCGCGTTAGTAATTTCGCCCGTTGGCGAGGTGAGACTTAAAGGAAAAGAATGATACGCCCGGAACAGTAATGAATAAGCATCCAAAATTACGACATCAATGTCTTCAAGCCGAGGGGTGGGAATCACCGGTTGATTCATGTTTTTCCTTCACCAAAAACTCAATTTTTTTCTCGATTCGATCTAAACGATGCGAAAGGTCATTAAATCTTTCTGACTCACGACCATGGTGAACATCATCTTCACGACGGTGTAAGGCATTAGCAATAAGACCAACCACCAAACCAAAAGAAAGTACGCCTGTTATTTCGAGAATAATTCCCACCATGCGACCAGAGGAGGTTACGGGAAAAAGATCGCCATACCCCACACCAGTCACGGTCGTGGTTGACCACCAAAGACCATCCCATAACGTCCTAATATTACCCACCTCTGCTTCAAAAGGAACAACAGCTATACCCAAAACAAGCGACATGAGGATGAGCCCAAAAAGGACCTGACGGAAAATGCGTTGGGCAAAAAGTTGCTTTTGTAATGGTCGTGACATGTCTTTATAGTACTCGGCAATGAGATCATTATCTCGGTTACTTTTCCAATTGCTTCAGCTCAGCCTTGTGTTTTGGTGAACCAATCACCGCAATAAATTCTTCCGCCTCAAGCGTTTCCACTTCCAAAAGTTTATCGACGATGGCGTCCATTTTATCGGCATGCTTGACAACTAATTCTTTAGCTATCTTCTCTGCTTGAGCCACCAAACGTTGCATTTCAGCATCGACTTGAGCCTGCATCTTATCGGAGATACGGTAAGGTTCGAACATGGCTCGACCATAATCGCCCATTTCATTTTGGGGACCAAAGTTGAGTGGACCCAACTTACTCATACCATAATCCAAGACCATAGCTCGCGCGATTCTCGTCACTCGATCGATATCACTGGCGGCGCCACCGGTAAGTTCACCAAAAAAGTGATCTTCGGCAATGCGACCACCGAGCAGAACGGCCATTTGGGCCATGAGTTCGGAAAAAGTGTGCTGATACTTATCCTGATCAGGCGGAGTCAAGGTAAAACCAAGCGCCTGACCGCGAGAAACGATAGAAATCCGGTGGACA
>Ga0265297_10003996_pt1 | contig 25108 bp, 15 predicted proteins | sample Munlanlwell13791_FD_192502 | JGI IMG/M metagenome (GOLD analysis project Ga0265297, IMG submission 192502) | Leachate microbial communities from a municipal landfill in Southern Ontario, Canada - Leachate well 137-91 | ecosystem: Engineered > Solid waste > Landfill > Unclassified | place... | reverse complement strand
CGGTATCAAAATACCCGCGCGAAAGCGTCTGCGCGCCGTTTATGTTTGAGCCGAAAGAATCCATGCCGAACGACACCGCCGGCAACTGGAGCCGGGCGCGGGCGCCTTCCTGCCCGCCGGAATCAACAGCCGATACCTCGTAGACGGCGGCGGCTCCCATCGCATAGGCCGGGTCGCTGAACTGGGCCGCAGTTACAAGGCCCTGGCTGGCGAGCGCGCCGTCTTTATAAACCCGGTATCCCGCCATGCCTGCGGCGGGGGCGGTCCAAGAAATCAGCGCGCCGGCGCCTTCCTGCGAGACAAACACGACATTCTGCGGCGCGGCGGGAGGCAAATTCAGGGTAAAGTGTATCGTTGACGTGCTGGTATTGCCGGCAAGGTCGCCGGCGGTTACGATGAGCGTGTGTCCGCCGTTGGCCGTTATCGGAACGCCGGAAGCGCAGGGCGAGCCGTCCAGGTTCAGGCTCACCGAAGCCAGCCTTATATCCGAAGCGGTAACCAGCGGCAGCACTGCGGCGTTATATGTCATGCCTTCGGCTATGCCGTCCACCGAAAGCTGGGGCGGCGTCATGTCCAGCGTGAAATGCACGGTCTGGGTTGAGCCGACGCCTGACAAATTGGCCGCGTACGCGCTGAGGGTATAATTCCCGTCCGCGGACACTCCCGCGCCGGAGGCGAAAGGCTGGCCGTTAAGCAGCCCCGACACCGTGGCCGTGTCCAAAGCCGGATCCGATGCGGAATAAACCGGATTAACCGCATGATTGTAAAGCCCGCCGTCGGAAACCCCGCCTATCGTCACCACCGGGGGGGCCTTGCCCCAGTACGTATCCGTTGAAACCGAAAGCGGGGATTCGTTGCCCGCAAAATCCACCGCGCTTACGCGGTAATAGTACTGTCCGTTGGATTGCGGAGTGTCTATATAAGGCGGGGTGCTGGCCGCGACCGCCGCTATCCCGGCGGATGAGGCGAAAACCCATGTGGCGCGGTAAATCATGAAACCGGTAACCGCGGGGTCATAAGCCTCCTGCCAGCCGAGTTCTATGCGCCCGTATTCGTTGAAACCTATTGATATATCTTCCGGCGCACCGGGCAGCGACGCCTTCGCCATGGCATGCGCCGGCTGGGACTGCTGGCCTTCGTTTCCGGCGGCGTCCACTGCGCTGGCATAGTAGACATAGTCGCCATCGGGCAGGGTTTCGGAATACGCGCCGCTGCCGTCCGGCTTTGGCTGCAACTCAACGGCAACCGGGATACTGCCGCGGTATACCGAGTAATGCAGCGGAGCCTCGCCCAGCGGCGCGCTCCATGAAAGCTGAACCGCGCCGTTTTTCTGCGATACGGCCCGGGCAAACAGCGGCGCGCCGGGAGGGGTAGTGTCTACAATAAAGGTTGCGCCGGAGGAAACGGCGGACGCGATATTACCGAGGGTATCCGTTGCGGAATAGACGAAATACGCCGTCCCGTTCTCGCCGGACGGGACGGATATTTGCCCCTGCCAGTTCCTGCCGCCGCCGGCCAGGATTACCGGCAGGGATGCGGAAGACGGCAATACGCAGAACAGGGAAGGCGTGGAAACCGCAGTCTCGGTAAGCGTCACGTTGACCGTTACCGTTCCCGCCCTGACCGGCGAAACCGGGGATATCGCAATGCCCGCGCCGGGGCCCTGCGTGTCTATCTCCAGCGCGGAACCGGAGGTTATGGCATGGCCGGTATTGCCCACGAGGTCCGTTCCCTGGAAACTGAAGCCCGCGACGCCGGAAGGCATGGCGCCTGTCACGGTAACGGTGCCGGTCCAGACAGTCGGGCTGGAGGCGGAAAGATCCACCGGCGCCACCCCCTGCCCCGCGGGCGCGAAAAGCAGTATCGGGGCGGACGCCAGCGCCTTTGAAAGCGTCAGCGTAACGGCATAGCTGCCCGGCCCCAGCGGAGGAACGGCGCCGACGGCCACCGCGGCTGACGGGACAACCCGGTCCGACAGGGCGGCCGCAGGGTCGCCGGAGCCGCTTTCGTTGCCGCTCAAATCCGCGGCGGTTACGCCGTAGTAGTAAACCCCGTCCGACGGCGGCAAGTCGTTGTAAGCCGCCGCCGCGACGCGGCCCGCCACAAGATACGCAAGCGACGGAACAGCGGATGGGGAAAACGCCGCCGCGAAAGTGCTGCGGTATACATTGTAATAGGACGCGGCCTTGCCGTCGCCTGCGGACCAGGAGAGGCCTACATGCCCTCCGGGAAGCGAAGCCGCCGTCAGCGCAGCCGGATTGGGCGGCGCGCTGATGTTGTAATAAACCGTAAGCGCTGAACTGGGCGCGCTTGTCCCCGCCGAATCCCCGGCGGCAACCGCCAGCGAATGCGTGCCTTCGTCGGGCAGCGTAACCGGCAACTGGAACGACCCGTCAGCTGCCGCAACGGCCGTGCCGGCGGCGAAACCGTCGATCCGCGCCTCCACCGTGATGCCGGGCTCCGCGGCGCCTGTTACCACTATATACGGGCTGGTGGTGCCGAAATTATTGGAAGGATATGTTACCACCGGGGTCGCCGGCGGCGCATAGCGCAGGTCGTAAAGCGCCTGCATCTGGCCCGCATTGCCGATAGTGTCGGTGGAACGTATAACAAGCCGATGCTCCCCGTCGGCATAGGCAAGCGTGTTCCAGAAAAAAGAATACGGCGCGGCGGAACTGCTGGAAACCAGCACGCCGTCCAGGATGAAATCCACGCCGGACACGCCGGATATATCCGCCGCCTGCACGGAAACGACCGTCGGCCTGGAAATCCTGACCGAAGCGGACGGCGTCAACGCGGAAAAGACCGGCCCGTCCATATCGATGAAAGCAAGGTTGGACACAGCAGATACATTCCCGGCGGCATCCCTGGTTTCCAGCGCGAAAAAACGCGTCTGCGCGGTTGAAAACTGCACCGTGAACGTTTCCGTGGCGCCTGCCTGAAGCGGAGCCGGCAGGCCCGCTATGACCTGCGCGGAGGAGAAATTGGCGGCTGTCAGCGCATATGTGGCGGTTGCCAGAATATAACCGGCAGTTCCGCTTACAGCGTCGGACGGAGCGGTCCACTGCAATACCATCCCGCCGGGAGTTATCTGGGCGATTGCAAGGTCCGACACCGCGGTAGGCGAAGTTTTGTCTATAGTGAAAACCGCCTGCGCCGTCGCGCTGTTGCCGGCCAGGTCCGTGCAGGTAAAGCTGGCAATATGCACGCCCTCGGCTGAATACACAAACGGCGGCAGCCTGCCCTGTGAATCGCGTACAACAAGCCTGTCGGCTGCGGTGAAATCGTCCGTGGAGGAATAAACCACCGTAACATTGCCGTTGATAATGGCGCCGTCCGGCGGGTATGTTATGGATATGGCAGGCGACGACTTATCCACAGTAAACGCGACGGATACCGACGAGGTGCTGCCGAAATAATCCGCCGCGGAAACGGCGAAGGCATACGCACCCGGCGCGCTTACGGTGGAGCCGGCCACCCATGGAACGCCGTTAAGAGCGGCCGTCGCCGAATAAGAGCTGAAATCGGACACCGCAAACGACGGATGGACATCATGGTTATAATGCGCGTTGGCGGCTATGCCTGCGACCGTTATCAGCGGCGGATGAATGTCGTATGTAACCGCCGCGGAAGAAAATGAGACGCTTTCGTTGCCGGGCACGTCCAGCGCGGTAACAAAATACCTGTAGACCGCGTCGTCCGCCGGTCTGTCGGTAAGCGATAAAACCGTGGTTCCGCTTATCAGCGGGGCGAGGAGCTCTATACCGGACGCTTCGTAAGTGGCCCGGTAGATGTTATAAGATGCTGCGCCGGAAGAGGCCGTCCAGTCCAGATACACCTCTTTGCCGAATATGCTGGCGATGGCGCCAAGCCCGTCCGGGGCGGCAGGCGGGGTGCGGTCCGAAATGCCGCCCGCCGGAGCGGAAAGAGCGCTTTCCTTGCCGTATATGCTCACCGCGGTGAGCGCATAATAATACCCGCCATCGGCAGGAGGCGTATCCATATGGCTCAACGTCGATATATTGCCGTTCAGCAATTGCGCGCCGGAAGGCGCGGTAAACGCCCAGGTCGCGCGGAAAATCCTGTAATGTTCTATCGCCTCCGGCGGAGCCTGCCAGCTCACCCCGACCGCACCGCCTTTGCCGGTTATGACCGATGATATGACAGGCGGCGCTGGCGGCGGCATATCCAGAGTATAAGCTGAAGCGAAGGCATATCCGGTGGACGGCAAGTCCAGCTGATTATATGCCAGCACCCGGAAATAATACGTGGTGTTGTAGACAAGCGGGCTTATAATGGTATGGGTGCTGTCCGTCACCGGCATGGCATGCAACTGCCCCGAGAAATCTGGCGCCGTGGAATATGAAAGCGCATACCGCGTTCCCGCCGGGTTGGAATTCGGCTCCCATCCGGCGGAGATGGCGGAAGTGGACAGCGGAACGCCCCATGCGCCTGCCGGTGTATTGGCGAACGTGATGGCAGAGCCGGCAAGCGCGTAATAAGTAGCCCCGTCGAATACCGCGCCAACCTGGAATGTATACGAAGTATTGGGCAGCAGATTGGAGAGCAGCAATTGCGTGCTGTGCGCGACAGCCGTAAATGTGCTCGCCACCGCGGTTCCCGCCGCAAAGCCGGCGCTTGAGGCGCGCAACTCATAAGCATCCGCATTGATATCGGTCCATTCGGCCGACACGCCGCCGGCTGATACGCCGTTCACATGCGGATCACCGGGCGGGCCGTTGCGCGAGGTCTGAACCGCGCCAAGCAGAACATAATTCGTCGCGCCGGCGCTGTTGATGGAACCGGCGCGTATGTAGTATGTGGTGTTGGCAAGCAAATCGCCCACCGAGGCCGATGCCGCGGACGGGGCCGCAACCGCCCCCGATAAGGTAACCCCGCCCGGAGACAGCGCGCCGAAACCGGTAGTGGACGCTTCCACCACAAAACCGCTTGCCGACGCGGAACTGGGACTTACAGGCAGTTCCGTCCAGCTTGCCGTAACGGCATTGGCGGTAATGCCGGAGACGAACGCGCCGGACGGCCTCACCGAAAGCGTCATGGCCGAGCCGAGAGCCGTGTACGGCCCGGAGGAGCCTTCCACGCTGACATTAACATGCAGATAATATAGGGTATTGGGCGAAAGGCCGTCTATTGTCCCGTATGTGTTGTAAGTCGCCGACGAGAATATGGTAAAAAACGACGGTTCCATAGAGGCTTCATACGAATACAAAGTGCCTGCGGGGTTTCCGTTCGCGGTCCACTGGGCGGAAACCGCCGTTTCGGTTATAGCGGTATACACCGGATTGGCAAGCCCGGGCTGTATGAAATTCGGCGTCACGGTGGAACCCATTAACGCGTAATTGGCAACCCCGTCCCAGTTTAGCGAACCCACGCGAAGGTAATAGGTAGTCAGCGAGTCCAGGCCGGAAACCTTAAGGACATTGACGCCTATGCTGCCGGTGGCCGACGAATAAACCACCCCGCCCGGGGCCAGCGCGCCGAAATTGGTGGAAGACGCCTCCAGCACATACCCCTCCGCCGTCGCCGTCTGCGGCGAAGCTGGCAAAGCGTTCCAGGAGGCCTTGATAAACCCGCTGAAAGATTCCAGAACCGGCTGTGCCGGGAATGTCACCGTCTGCGCAAGCGTGGAACGCGAAGTTGCGTCGGTCGTGGTGGAGGAGATGCAGTTGTACGCGGTCAGTTTGCGCGTATAAGCCGTATTTGCCGCCAGCCCGCCCTCGGAAAAAGATAACACATCGCCGCCAAGCAAAGGCGACAGGTTCCCGCCGGTGGACGAAATAACACGATAATTTGACGCGCCAGCATCGGTCCAATTCCACATCAGGCTTCCGGTGCTGGCCATGGCGCCAAAAGCCGGAGGATAAAAATTTTTGTCATACACGGTCCCCGGTTGGCCGTTATGGTATCCGGTCCCCCCAAAAACGGAAACATCAATGCTTTTAGGACACGATAGCCCGCCCACCGCAATTCTTCCGCCGCCTCCGCCGCCCCCCGCACCCACAACGCCTTTATTACCGCCATTCGCCTGCAACACACCGTTGCCGTAAATAGAATCTGCACTGATGCTGATAGCCCCGCCAGCCCCCCCGCCACCGGCTGTAACATTTCTACTACTGCCATCTGTACCGTTCGCACTGATTAACCCGTCTATGTGCGCCACACCCCCGATATTGGCTATCAGCAATCCACCCCCACTGCCGCCAATGTTTGAATTAACGCCGCCACCGCCACCACTTCCCAAATCCACAGGGAATAATAAGCTATCGTTACTGCTTCCGCCCGCACCTAATTCCAACCAATCACTGTCACCACCACTACCCCCGTGTCCGCCACCTCCGCCTTGACTGTTAGAAGCGGCTGCGCCTCCGCCCGGACCATTACCCGCACCGCCGACAACACCAGTGTACCCCAACCCGTCCATGTATACCGTGGCGCCGGACTGTAAGGTAAAATCACCTGTAGTCCTAATATTGATAAAATACTGTTTCGCACTGATATTTGCAGTATGCGTCAACTTGCCGCCGGAATTTATGGTCAGGTCCGAGAAAACCAACTGGGGATTGCTGTTCTGTTCCAAAACCGCATTGTTATTGATTGTAATTGCGCCGATGCTTAAAGTGCCTGTTGAAAGCGCCAATTTTGGGGTGCTGGTTCCGCCAAGCGTCAAAGTTTGGAAAGCAATAGGCGCGCCACTGGCTGTTACGGTTACTGCGGAATCTATGGTCACATCGTCAGTCGCAGTCGGCACAACTCCGCCGCTCCAGTTTGATGCAACCGACCACGAGCCGCTTCCGCCAATCCATCTTATTGACGCAGCGTTAACATCGGAAAGGAAAAATGCCGGCAAAATCACTGCCGCCGCGCATTTGCACGCAGAAAAAAACCAGCGTCTGACGCTTTTGCTGGAAACGCAGTTCAGCCGGGATCGCATAGCGCAACAACTCATCATTCCTGTATTCATTCCCCCAAAGACAAGCTGATTGCAATCGATCACCGCAATAGAGATGACCTAACTTAATAGTATGATACCGAAAATATGGAGGAGAGTCAACGCGCACACCATTATCTCCACCCATTATTCGGACACGTCAATGTTATTAGTTCGGATCTGTCGTCGGTGCCAAAGCGAAAACACCCGCCCATGTATGGGCGGTAGTTATGTGGTTGCACACTAAATCATCCGCGTGGAATAAGTCGGCAAGGCTTGCACCAGTTAAACACGGCAGATGCGCCGGGCCGGTTTCCGCCAGCACGGTCCCGGCTTGGAAGAATTTCCGCTAACCGACCGAACACCTAACCTAAATATGCTGTTTCGGACTTTTGCCGCTGTAGCCGCGTTTTTAGGTGATGCTGGCTTGCAGACCAGCATGGATCACACGCCGATGCGAGCATGACATAACGGCTGGCAAGGTCACGCTGGATTTTCCGATGCCGCCCGGATGCGGCATCTGTCCTGAACGTCTTTTCCGGCAAAACCAACACATAATCCCTATTTTAGGCCTCGTTTTGACTTGTCCCTTTCCAGCAGATACTTGAGGAACGTCTTGAGCTGCTCTTTCTCGGCGGGGCTTAGCCGCTGGAAATCGCGGGCGACCGCGTCCAATTCGCTCTCCGCCTCGCCAAGCTCCGCGCCCTGCGCCACAGCCTCGGCTTTTGCCATCATTTCCGCCACGCTCACCTTATACACCGCCGCCTATCATTTCATCTACGACGCGCAGCGCATGGTCCCGCTTTACCCGGAAATTGCAGTTGGATTGCGGAATTCGGCGGTGGCTGGCGGGACATTCCTGTGCATAATTTTCCTTACATACCCTGCGGGTATGCTCGTCAAATTCTGCGTCGGACTGTCCGCGCCAGCTGCCGCCTCGGTTCTCGCAACCAACTGCAATTTCCGGGTTTACGATGGTGTTCAAATCGTAATTTATGAAGGTCCTTTGGTTCCCCCGGTGTATTTGCAGGGTTTTGTTCTTTCGCCGACGAGGCGGCGACGGGGATATTATATTTTATGCGCGGGCGGCAGGGGAATCAATATTCGGGGGAATGTTCAGCCGTTTCGCAACAGGCTCATAATACGCTGGAGACAGGCCACTTGGAATTAGGCGACCTTGCGCCCAGAATCAAAGACCTGCGCGCACAGATAGCAGGACTGGAGGAATCCTTAAGGGCGCTCAAAGAACGCCAAGAACGCGATATTTGGACGGTTTCTGACACCGACATAGCGGGTTACACCAAAGAGGTGCAGGAATTCCCGCAAACCAGCAGCCTGACGGAATCAAAAGCGTTCCTGCGCCAGTGGATAAAACGAATTGAGGTGGATAAAGATAGGGACGGCGGGACGATAGAATATTGCATGCCGGTGAGGGCAGAGATACCCGGCTCACGGTTCGCGGTTATATCTATGGAAAAATCTGGCGGCCCGTACGGGATTCGAACCCGTGGTCTCTGCCTTGAGAGGGCAGCGTCCTAGGCCGCTAGACGAACGGGCCAAAAGCCTAGAATTGCACGATGCTTCAGTATAGCAAATTTCAGGACGCGATTTTGAAAATGTTGTGAATCCGGGGTTGTGTCCGGTTCAATAAGTGCTATACTGTAGCCGCTATGAGTTGGGGTTTTGTTTACCGAGTCATGCCAATTGCCGCCGGCTGGATATTAGCCGTTGCTTTCCCGGCTGCCGGGACAGAGTCCGCAAAAACCGTAAAAACCGCGGCAACGGATGTGAGGGCTTCCGACGCATACGAAAAGGGCAGAAAGCTCCCCTCGTTCGGAAAGCTGAAATCCCGGCGGGGCTCGGTTTCTCTGCCTCCCAAACCGCGCCATTGCCCTGCCTGCGACAAGAAGCTGGCGGAAGCCGTGCTGGCCGGCGACTGCCAAGCCGCGGCCCAGGCCATAACAAGCGGGGCGAAAATCAATTCCTCTGACACTGTTTTGTGGGACAACGGCGGGCGCACTTACGCCAAGCTTTCCTCCCTGATGATAGCGGCGGTGAAAGGCGATGCCGCCATGTCGCGCGTCCTTCTGTCCGCCGGCGCCAATGCCGCCATGCGGGATTCCTATACCGGCAAAACCGCCGCGCATTACGCCGCGGAATATTACGCCCCGGACGTCCTGGAAGAGTTGCTGACAAAACGCTCCGCCAACAGCAGGGACGGCTACGGCATGACGCCGCTGATGTATGCGGTGGAAAGCGCGCGGCTAAAACGCGGCAAGGGGCTTTTCGGCGTGATTCCGAAGGCGGGGGCGAAGCCTTTCAGGGAAACGGCGGAGATGCTGCTTTCCAAGGGCGCGGATATCAATGCGCGCAACAATGACGGCAGCACGGCGCTGACGCTGGCTGCCAGAAATACAGCCGTGATGCAGGATGCCGTCCGCTTCCTGTCGCGTCCGGAGACCGTGAATTACCGCAACAAGAGCGATTTCAACCGCACCGTGCTGATGGAGGCTCTGCTGGATGGCGGCGCGGACGGGGCCATGACGCTGCTGGAAAGCGATGAAATTCATATAAACGCCAGGGATAAAAGCGGCGAAACCCCGCTCATGTTTGCCGCCTCGCTGGGCCATGGGAGTTTGTCCGGGCGAACGCCGGATTTCCGCGCAATAGAAACCCTTATACGGAAAATGGCGGCAAAAGGCGCGGATATCAACGCCAGGGACAGGCACGGCAATACCGCGCTGTGCTACGCGCAAGCCTGCGTTACAGACGAAAAATCCGTAAAACGTTCCGGGGTGCTGTCTTCGGTTTTTGGCAAAACGTCCGTGCCGGAACGTGTTGTTGCGCTGCTTAAGTCGCTGGGGGCAAAAACCCCGGAAGAGGGCTGCGACTATCAGTATCCCACCTGCAGGCATTTGCGGGCGCGTCCGCTGCAGTGGTCCGGCTCGCAATAGGACCTTTCCGGAATTCCTGTTTCGCCGCAGAAAAGGCGGTTGCGCCTGCGTCTGGCGCGGAGTAAATTCTGAACAGTTTCAAGGCGGAGGGCATATGAAAATTATGGCTGCTGTATTTCTGCTGGCGGCGCAAAATTGCGGCGCGGAGACTCTTCGGCTGCGCGACGGCTCTGAATTTGAAGCTGCTGTTTCTTCCATTGATGCATCAGCCATCAATTTTAGCGGGCATCCGCCCGTCGCGCGCGGCGACGCGGCGGAAATACGGTTTTCCTCCGGGGAAGGCGCTGCCGGGGCCGCCGCGCCGGTTACGGAGCAGGACAAAAAGGATGCCGCACAGTCCTTTAGACTGGCGCGCGGGCTTGCGGCGAAATATCCGGGCGTAAACGGGCTTGTGCTGCTGGATTACGGGGAATACACTCTCAACCCCGACGGGACGCGGTCTTTCCGCGCCCATATGGTGCGCCAGATACTCAAGGAGAGCCTGCTGCAGCGCTGGGGCTCAGTCTCCCAATGCGTAGACGACGGCAGGGAACGCGTTTCCATACTGAAGGCCAATGTCTATTCCCCCGACGGGCAGATTTACACGCTGGACCCCGGAAAAATAAAAACCACCAGGCCGCAGGACGCCGGCAGCGCGTTTTTCATTTCCGGCTCCGTGTGCGTCCAGTACGACATGCCCAATGTGCAGACAGGCTCCATCGTGGATTACGAGATACTCAACGAGGAGCACAACCCTTTCAGAAAAGATTTCTTCTTCCCTTTCTGGGGCTTTCAGGACGGCGAGGGGCCGGTGTTGCGCTCCGAGGCGAAAATAACCGTTCCGGCGGGGCGGGAGTTTTTCCATTCCGCGCGCAATATGCCCGGCAAATCGGGCGAGCCGGAGATAACGGAAACCGCCTCCTCCCGGACATACCGCTGGCGGCTGGATGACGTGGCTCCCCTGTCGGGAGAGCCGGAAATGCCGCCTTATGAAAACGTCGCGCCGGTTGTGCGCGGCTCGCTTTTCAAAAGCTGGGATGTTATTTTTGACTGGGCCAACCAGTTTTACGCGGAGCGGACAAAACCCTCGCCGGAGCTGGAACGGTTCACGCTGGAGCTTGTCAAAGGCGCTAAAACCGACGGACAGAAAGCCGCAAAAATCTACCATTACGTGCAGAAGGAAATCCGCTACATCGCCCTCAAGACCGGCGTGGCTTCCGGCTGGGGCGGTTATGACGCGAACCTGACCTGGAAACGCCGATGGGGCTGCTGCATAGACAAATCGCTGCTGCTGACCGCCATGCTGCGCGTCGCCGGAATAAAGGCGACCCCGTTATGGATAAACACAAACAACATGGCGGAAATCGATTTTGACATCCCGCAAATCGGTTTTGACCATTCCATCACGCTGGCCGTGGTGGACGGCAAAAAAGTGTTTCTGGACTCCACCAATTACGACTATCGCTATCCCGAAGTCGCGGGCTTTGACTACGGCGTGAAGGTGCTGGCGTTTTTTGACAAAAAAATAGATTTCGTGCCGGTTCCCGCGCCGAAAGACAACGGCTCTTTCTATGATTACGAGATTGCCGTTTCCTCAAACGGCGACACGGCGGTTTCGGAGACCTTCCGCTACACGGGCGCGCGCGAAGGCGCGCTATGCGGCCATTACCGCCGCATGAAGCGGGAGGAACAGAAAAGAACTTTCCAGATGATGTCCAAGTCGGTTTCTCCGCGCGCGGAGCTGGAAAGCTGGACCGTAAACAACGCGGAGGATTTGGAAAAACCGTTCTCGCTGCAAATGAAATACATCGTCAAGGATTATCCGCAGAAGGCCGGCAATATACGGATTTTCAAGCTGCCTGATTTCGAGATAGAGCAGTTCCGCATAAGCGAAATCGCGCAGGCGCGGCGGAAATATCCCATACGCTATGACACCGACATGACTTCAATGGGCAGGTATTTCAGCTATACCGTTTCGCTGCCGCCGAATTACGAGATAATCTCGCTGCCGGAAAAAATAAAAATGGAAAACGAGTTCGGTTCATTCTCCGCGCAGTGTAAAAAGAAATCCGGCGCCAGGGTGGTCTGCTCCGCTTCCTGGGAGCGGCCCGCGCGGGAAATTCCAGCGGAAGGCTACGTCTCCTACAAAGCTTTCGTGGAGCGCGCCGCCGAATACACCAAAAACCAGCTTTTCTTCCGGGTGAAATAGGAGACTTTATGTCAAAACTGCTTCTGATACTGGCCGTTTTCGCTCAGGCCGCGCGCGCGGACATGCTCTATCTCAACGACGGGAGCGAGATAAGCGGAACCATAACCGGGCTGGACGCGGCTTCCGTCTCCGTAAACTCGGGCGGGAAAACGCAGTCATACAAGCGCGGTGATATTCTTAAAATCCAGTTCGTGAAGGAATACTCCGGCGCGATGTCCGCTCCGCTGGAGGACGGGTTTATAAAGGGAATTCTGGCGGCGCCGCCCCGCGCCGCGGATTTCCCGGACGACGGCTATTTCACCGTTCTCCGGCAGGTCCGCATAGACATAAACCCCGACAAAAGCTACTCGTATTCCGCCCGCTCCGTGCCGTATGTGCTGCGCGAGCGCGGCAAAAGCCCCGCCTCTTTTGCGGCGCTGAATTATCTGCCGGATATACGTCACGCCGCCGTCAGCTACGGCTATTCCGTGACAGACTCCTCCGTATCCTTCGTAAACGACATTTCAATAATGGAGGGCGGGGCTTATGTGCAGTATCCGGCCTATTCCGGGGCAAGGACGCTTAAATTCGCCGTGCCGAATGTGCAGACCGGATCGCTGCTGGATTTTGAATACAGGCTGGACACGCAGTATGTGTCCACCTATCCGTTTTTTGCGGCAATTCCGCTGCGCGACTACGAGCCGTACGGCAAGACCGTCGTAACCGTCTCCGTGCCGGAAGGGCTGGCGCTTGCCTGGAAGCAGCTTAACATGCCGGAAAACTCCGCGCCCTCCGTAACGCAATCCGGCGGCAGGACGGCTTATACATGGACTTTGGAAAACACTCCGTCATACAAGCGCGAGCCGCTGTCGCCGCCGCTTATGCGCATAGCGCCGCAATTGAAGCTGTCGCTGGCAGACACCTGGGAAAATGTGCGCGCCGCGCTGTCGCCTCTTGCGGGCCGCCGGATGGTTGTTACGCCGGAAATAGCGGCAAAAACGGAGGAACTGGTCTCCGGCAAAAAGACCGCGCTGGAAAAGGCGGAGACGCTCTATAACTGGGTCGCAAGGGAAATAAAGTACCAGCCCGTGCCCGTGGCGGACTACAGCTATATCCCCAAACCGTCGGACGAGATATTCAGCCGGAAGGCCGGCAACGCCCTGGACAAGCCTTTCATGCTCTATGTAATGCTTTATGCGGCGGGGCTGAACCCGCAATTCGCCTATATGTGCGGCAAGGACGCGGTTTTCGAGCCGTCGCTGCCCAATATCCGGCAGTTTGACGCGGCAGCTGTCCTGCTTGATACCGACAGCGGGCGGCTGCTGCTGGCCCCGCAGGACGATGTGCGCCGCTATAATGAAATTCCGCCCCAGCTGCAGGGCGCAAGCGGATTGCTCGTGCTGGGCGGCGGGACGGAGGAGCCGCTGTTTTCGGTCCCCCTGTCCGCGCCGGAGATGGAATCCGAGGAAACCTCGGCCAGCCTTGCCCTGGACAGGGACGGCGGGCTTTCCGGCCTGTTTGCGGAGCGTATGACCGGGCAGCTTCAGGCCGCCATGCGCAGCATGAAAAATCTTAAAAAAGAAGACCTGGACAAGGCGGCAGAAGCCTTCGCCCAGTCGCTGCATTCCAATGCCAGGCTTGAAAGCTACCGGATGGAGAATCTGGACGACCTTTCAAAAAACCTGGCTTTCTCCATGAAAACGGCAATTAAAAACTATGCGCTCAGGGCCGGCAAATACCTGCTGCTGAAGTTTCCGGGAGTGAAATACTCCGCCGCAAACGAAAGCCAGACAGAGCGCGAACTGCCTTTTTTCTGGCATACGGTTTCGCGCCAGGCCAATGTCATAAGGCTCAAGCTGCCGGCGGGATACAGGGTGTATAATTTGCCGGGAGCGGTGTCTTTTGCGGCGGCGGGCCAGAAATACAGCGGCGCCTGCCGCGTCGACGGCAACGAGATTGTTTTCAGCGACGAGCTGCGCCGCGAGCGCAATGAAATCCCCCCCGCCGAGTATCCCGCCTACAAGGCTTTCAGGGAAGCCGTTGCCGGGTTTTCGGAAGAGTGGCTGGTGCTTGAGGCTCAATAATAATGTGGAATTCCGTTAAAGCCGCCTGCTGCGGCGCGACCGAGGACGGCTCCACGAGCCGGCTTTTGCAGTTGTGCGGCGGATACTTCGGGCTGTATGTGGTAACCGGCGTGCTGGTGAAGTATTTCACCGGCCCCGCCGGTATGAACGAGACGGCATACACCCTCTACAGCACCTGGGGCGGCAGCCTGCTGTGCGTTGCGGTCGCGCTCTCGCTGGGCTGGCACAGGCTTAAGACGGCGGGAACCCGCCGCATATTCGGGCTGGATGTCCCGGCGGAATATCTCTACATAATCCCCTCAGGTTTCTGCACCGCCGTGGTCATTCCCACGACCACGCTGATGTACCTGCTGCCTATTTCGGTGATGGTGGCGATGGTGATAATGCGCGCCAGCATCATTGTTATCAGCCGGCTGGTGGACGCAGTCCAGATACGGCAGGGAATACTGCGCAAAAAGGTCTATCCAGAGGAGAACATCGCCATGGCTCTGGCGCTGTGCGCGGTGGCGGTACAGCTGTCCGGCGCGAAATGCGGGGATTTCAATTTTGTCAAAAATATCCCGGCGCTGTGCATACTCTCCTGCTATATAGCCGCCTATGCGGTGCGGATATACATCATGAACTATTACAAGAACACCCGCCCGCCCGGCACGCCGCAGGACAACAAGGGTTTTTTCGCCATAGAGCAGATAGCGGCCATAGCGGTTATGGCTGTTGCGACGGCATGGCTTTTGGCGTCCCCTGCGGAGGCTGGCAGCGCAGTATCGCAGTTCCAGACCGGTTTGCGCAATCCGCATCCGCTGTGGAAACAGGCAATGGCCGCCGGAATGGTCTATGGGGTTAGCGCGTTTTTCTCGGTGTTTCTTTTCATGTTCAAGGGCCGCACCGCCACTTTCGCGGGGCTGGTGAACAGGCTTACCTCGCTTGTGGCGGGGACTGCGGCCACGCTTTTAACATGGCGGTTCTTCGGCGGTAAATTCCCGTCCGCGCAGGACTGGGCGGGGCTGCTGGTTATGGCTGCGGCGATACGCTATCTGTCTTTGGCGGAAAAAAAGCGGACGGCGGAATTGTCGCTGTAACGGCTATCCGCCGGACAACTGGAACATGGGCAGATACACGGAAGCAAGCATTCCGGCCACCACCACGCCCATGCCTATCACTATCACAGGCTCCATCAGACCGGTAAGCCGCATGGTGAGGGTTTCCACCTTGTCGGCGTAATATATCGCCAGCACTTCCAGCACGTCGCTTAATTTGCCCGATTCCTCGCCCATCTTCACCATGCCCACGGCCAGATTGGTGAAAAAACCCGTCGCATGCAGCGAGCCGCCCAGGTCCGAACCGGTGGAAACCCGCTGGTGCACGAATTTGAGCGCGTCGCGGTAGAGGGGATTGGCGCTCATCGTCTCCTGAGTGGAGGCTATGGCCTCCAGCATGGGCATTCCGCTTTTCATAAGCAGCGACATATTGCTTGAGAAGCTTTCCATGGCGGACTGCACCACCAGCTCCCCCAGTATCGGCATTGACATCGCAAACGCGTAAACCTGCCGCGCGCCGAACTCCGTCGCGGCAAAAGCCCGGAACGAGAAAAACGCGACTCCCGCGCCGCCTATCATGTAATACCAGTTTCCCTGCACGAAGTTGGAGGCGTCCAGCACGAATTGAGTTACAGGCGGCAGCTTTTTTCCGAAATCCTGGAAAAATTGCGCGAAGTTCGGGATAACTTTCCAAAGCATTATGAAGATGGCCCCCACGGCCACGCAAAGCATGATGGCCGGGTAAATCAGCGCGGACTTGACTTTGTTGCCTATGGCCGCGCGTTTCTTGAAATCCTCGCTTAGCTTGGTCAGCAGCGGGGCCAGCTGGCCGCTCTGCTCGCCGGTGCGGATGAGCTGTATGGCCTGGTTGGGAAAGTATTTTGGGTAGATCGCAGCGGATTCGTAAAACGAAGACCCGCCGGAGATTTTTTTGCCGATATCCCGCAGCGCTTTCTGGAAGGTGGAGCTTTCCGCCTGCTCGGAGGCGAGGGTTATGGCGCGCAGCAGCGGCACGCCGGAATTAAGCAACGTGGACATATGCTCAAAGAACGCCGTTATGTCTTCCGAGGAAACGCTGGAATGCTGCTTGGACTGCACCCGCGACTGAGGATTGAATAAAAGTCCCGCCTGGCCCATATCAGTTCTTCCCCGCGCGCCTGTCTATTTCGCCGCGCATTTCGCGCTCCAGGTTTTCCATGTCTTTCATGGCTTTGGCGCGCTCGTCAAGCATATCGTCAATGTCATAGGGTTTGCTTTCGGTCAGCGGCGCGGCGGCGCTCTCGGTCGCCGTCGTCCTGATGTTTGACGCCGCCGTCTGCGCGGCGAAAGAGGTTTTGACGCCGTTCTGCTCCAGCCATTTGCGCGCCACCTCGGACTTGATGGCGAAATTGACCGCTGTTATAGCCATTCCGTCGCTTGCGCGGCGGGCCATAAGGGTGTTGACGCCTATTATATTTCCCGCCGCGTCCAGCAGCGGCCCGCCGGAATTGCCGCGGTTTATGCTGGCGTCGGTCTGAAAAACGTCTTTTCCCGCCGCGCCGCCTATGCCGGAAACCACCGCGCTTACCACTCCGGTGGTGAGCGTCCAGAATCCGCCCTGCTCCGGGTGGCCTATGGCCGCCACGCGGTCGCCCACGGATACCGCGCTAGAATCGCCAAGCGCCAGCGGCCGCGCGCGGGAGGGCGCTCCGTCAACGCGGACAAGCGCCAAATCCAGCGCGGCGTCCCAGTTAAGCACTGCAACTTTTGCGGGATTTGCAAGATCCCTGGCGCGGTCGCCGGTCATGGTGAGCGGCTTGAAATACGCCTCTATGCGCGGGTACGGCTTGCCGGTGGAATCCTGTATCACCACATGCGCGTTTGTAAGCACCAGGCCCGATGCGTCTATGAGACTGCCGCTGCCGATATCTCCGTAGCCGTTGTCGCCGTAGCATATTATCGCAACCACGGACGGCGAATCCTTGCGGTAAACGGTTTTAGGGTCAAAATCCGGGGAGTACCGCTGCGGCCCGGACGTTTCCGCGGCCTGCGGCGGCGCCGCGGCAAACGTTGCCGTGGAGGCTGGCTGCGGCTCCCCCGCCGCCGGCGCGGATGAAACCGCCGGTTCCTCCGGCCTGGCCGAATAGTCCGCCATGGAAAGCGCCTCGTATGCGAGAGCTGTCAGATAAAGGCATTGCGCCCTGTCCGCGTCCGCGCCGGTTGAGGTTTCGCATACGCGAAGCAGCGAGGCAAGCGCCTCATCCAGCGAGGCGGTATCGCCGCTTGCGCGCGCGCCGCCCGGCATGCCGGGGGCGCCTTTGGCGCGCAGGGCGATGTCCCTGGCATAATCCCGCCAGCCGGCCTGCATCAGCGCCTGCGGGGACAGCCTTCTGCTGGAAGACATAATGCAACCGGACAATTTATCCGGCATCCCGTCCCTGCTGTAAAAGAGCGACCAGCCGCGCAGCTTATCGGTTATCTCGTCCTGCAGCTGCCTGTCGGCGGAGGGCACGGCGCGGGCCATGTATGTTACGGCCAGCGCGCGGTATGCCGCCCGCAGCAGGGCCTCGTCGCGGCGGTCCGCCGCGCCGTAAAGCGTCCTGTCCCGCAGCAGCGAGGCAGCCTGGGACAATTCGTCCTCGGCGCGGGCCTGCTTTCTGTCCGGGTTCGCGCTGCGCACCGCCGCCACGGAGCTTTCGCCTATCGCCTGCGTCTTTATGCGCTGAAGAAACTCCGCCGCCATGTCGCAAACCGCGCGCGCGCGCGCCCGCGCGTCCGCCGGCAGCTCCACGGCGGCACAGGGCCGGCACAACAGCAGCAGAATGGCAGCCAGTTTCATTGGTTCTCAAAGTAAGACTTTACAGCGGAAGCAGTTTTCTCGGCGGCGGACCTGGAGGCGGCGGCCAGGCTGCGCCGCGCCGCTTCCTCCTGCGCGGAGGATGCCTGCCTTTCCGACGCCTCAAATTGCGCAAACACCTTGCCTGTCGCGGCGTCTTTGAGCGCGACGGTGGCCGTGCCGCGCGCCCATTTCCAGCCGTCGGAGTCCGCCGCGGCCAAAGTCTCCGAAGAGACGTCGGCCTCGGCGATTATGTCGGCGTCCTTGCTGTCGCCGCCGGGCTTGCGCACGGCAAAGCCCATGCCTGTCAGCGCGCCGATGATGCCGGTCTCCACCTGTTTTCCGTTTTCGCCTTTGGCGGAAACGGCGATTGTTATGCCGGAAATTGTCTGCGAAACCTTGGCGGCGAACTGCGCGTCATCCTGCGCCGCGGGCGCGGCGTCCAGCACCCGCAGTTCGGAGACGATATCCGCCCGCGCCCCAAACAGAGCCGACAGCTTCAGCGCGGATTTTATCTTTACCGGGCGGTCCTTTGCCTGCTCGTAGGAATCTCGCCATGTTTTTATCTGGGCGTCCAGGTCCGCCAGCTTGGCCGAGGCGATGGCGGCGGCCTTCGCCTTTTCCAGAGTGGCCAGCGCGTAATAGCGTTTTGTCTGGTTGTCCTGCCAGACCTCCGCAATCTCGGCGCCTTCCAGCATTTTTTTGGAGGCGGTCTGCACCGTCTCGCCCACCTGCTGGGAAAATGACGCTCCCGCGGAGGAGGACTTGCTTTCGCTCTCGCTTATGGTGCTGGTCGCGGTTACGGATGTGGAAAACACGCGCGCTATTTCCGCGCGGGCGCGATCCTCGGCGGAGGCGCGGTCGTCTGCGGAACCTACGCCGGTTACGTACCTGGCGCGCGGGTATTCCAGGCTCTGCCCGTCCACCCAGTCCGGCTTGTCCATGGCGCGCGCGGCGCAGCACATGGCCGCCACCGCCGAAAGAGAAATTATCGCCCTTTTCATGCTATCCTCCGTGAATTATCTTGCGGTGCGGTAATGCGCAAATGTCCGCTTTCCGCGCGAGACTTCCACCCCCCTCATAACATCGCTTGCGGCGGCATTGCCGTAAGCGTCCCGGAACGTCAGCTTCAAATCGTATCTGCCCGGCGGCAGTTCCAGCCGGGCCATCCGTATTTCAGCCGGCAGAGTGGCCCAGGAGCGGGTGTCGGCCACTTCGGTTGCGGCGGTAACCGCTCCGGCCACCACCTTTGCCAGCAGCCCCAGCCCCTGGCTTTGCTGCTCGGCTTTCTGCTCGGCAGCTTTGGCCAGAATGTATTTGATTGCCGCGCGCGCCACCATGCGCGTCCGCTGCGCGGCCGCGGCATTGGCAAGCTCGTCCCTGGCGATTGCGGCTATGTTTTCCACAACCTCCGTTTTGGCGGAAACCGCCGCGGAGTCCGCTGAAACCTCGGAGGATTTTATTATGAAGGGCATATCCTCGTATTCGGGATAGGAAACCGTTATGGCATTGCCCAGAATGCCGGCGTCCAGCGCGTTTTTGACGCGGGCGCCCCCGGCTTCCGCGTCGCCGGAGGCGCGCATGGCTATGACCGCGTCGTTCCATGCCACCTGGAAGGTTCTGGACACTTTCGCAGGAGCCATCCCGTTATAATGGAAGAAAACAATCTCGCCGTTTCCCCCGCCGGGGGGGGCGGCCTGCTGCGGAGCTGGCATCGCAAACCCCGCCGGGTATGCGGCATAGGCGTTCATGGCGTTGGCCATGCAAATGCGCGCGTCGTCGGCCTTGCCGGTCTCGGAAAACACCAGCGAGGCCAGATACTGCGCGAAACCGTCGTCGCGGTAATTGTACTTGCCGCCCCGCGCCTGGCGCAGATGGTCCAGATAAAACGCGACCTTGCGCGCTTCCACGGCGGCGTCATCTAGCCTGCCCAGGCAGATGAAATTAAGCGAGCGGAATACGTTGAGCAGCGCGCGCTCGTGCGGTTCGCCGGCGTATTCGGTGGTGTTGTCGTTTATCAGCAACGTGCCGGCGGCGCGGGAGATGCTTTTAGTGTAAAGCTCGTCCATGCGCGCCTCGGCGGCGTCGAAATCGGCGTCGCTTTGCTCGCATTTCCCGGCGTCATGCTCCACCATCCCCAAATCCAGATGGTAGAGCACGGAGTTCTTTTTGGAATATTCCTTTGTTTTCGCGGCGTTGATTTCCGCGATGGCCCCGTCGTAGTTGCCGGCGGCTATCTGGCCCTGGAGTTTTGTCTTGTATGCGCGCGACGGCCCCGCGCACGCGCACATGAATGCCGCGCACGCGCACAGGGCCGCCGCAAGAACCGGACGCATGTTTACCACGAATGCTTGGCGCGCTTGACGTATTTCTTGAGTTTCTTCTCGCCGTTCCAGACAATCTGGCTGGTCTTGACGTCTATGAGTTTCAGGTTGGTCTGGTAGAATACGATTTCCTTGCCGCCCTCTCTGTCGTTGATGGAGTTGAGGACCCCGGTCAGCATATAATCCGCGCCGGTTTCCTGCCCGTGCTCCTTGCGTGTGGCGTCGGAGGCGTTGGTGTCCTGGTCCAGCCGTTCCTGGCGGATGTCGGTTCGCTCGGCCTTTCCGGCCACGAAATTCACCTTGCCGGAGTTTATAAGCGCGCGCTGGAGGTTCTCAACAAAGGTGCCTGTGTTGATATGCTCCATGCTCTGGTTGCCGACCGTGCCCACCACCACGACGGGCGTTTTGCCCAACTGGGCTTTGGCGTTGTCGTACCAGGGGCGGGAGAGGCAGTCTGCCATCATCTCCTCTGCGGTAAGGCGCGAGTCGGTGTCGTTCCATGCGCCGCTGACGTCTTTTACCTCGTTGGCGTCCATTCTCTGCACCGAGGTGCCGCAGCCGCAGGCCAGCGCCAGCGCGCAGGCGGCGGGTATCAGATATGCTTTTTTCATAGGTTAGTGTTTCTGCTGTTCCGCGGCGCCAAGCTCATCAAAGGCCTTGTCGGCGTTGGCGCGCACGAAATCGCGCACCTTGGCGTCCAGTTCCTTGGCTTCGGAAAGCGTCTGCGCGACGGAAGCCATGTCCAGCTTGGCAAGCGAGAACATGGTGCCGTCGGAGGGGTCTCTCCAGTGGTCTATGATTATCGCGCCGTTGAGGGTTATCTGGGTGAAGCCTTTCAGAGTGGAGGAGATATTCTGCTCCTCGCTGGACTTGTCCATGGCTCCGGCGGTGGTGGAGGCCATGTAGTCCTTTGTAAGCCTGGCGACGTAGTTGGAGAGAGTCTCGGCTATCGCCGCGCGGGCGCGCTGGTCCGCCGCCGTTACCGCCAGCGCGCGGTTCTGCACGCCGGAGACCATGCCCACCCCGTAGAAATACTTGCCTGTGTCCTTGCCGGCGAATGCCGCGCCGCCCCTGTTCACCCATTCCGGGGCCTGGGCCGCTATCGGGCTGGCGTTCTGGACCGTTGCCTTGTCCCCACCGCAGGCGGAAAGCATGGCCATTGCCGCGCCTGCCGCGCACACAACGAAAATTCCCGTTTTGCCTGATTTCATGATATCTCTCCTTAGACATGTTCGCTGCACTGCCGCCGGCCGTGTGCCGGTCCTTTCTGATTTTGTACAAAACCCCCCCCGCCGGTGTCAATCGCGTTGAAAACCGATTGGAGGTACTCCAAAAAAACTAGTATGCTTCCAATCATGGTTGCTAAATCCTTGGGGAGGATTGAATGAGAACAAGAACGGTGTTCTTTTCCATCCTGCTTATATGTTCGGGAATAGCTGCTGTTTCGGCAAAAACTGATGCGGATTTGATTAAAGAGCACGCGGTTGCCGTAATGCAGTTGCGCAATGTGCAAATTCAGGAAGTCAATGCTCTGCGTGAAAAGCTACGCGGCAAAGACAAGGCCGAAGTGCTCAAATCACTGGAAGATTTGACGCTTTCCCATGCCAAGGCCGTAGAATCCCTGCGTGTGCAGCAGCGCAAGGAACTCGCTGAATTCCGCAAAGCCGGGCAGGCCAAACCGAAAACCATGCGCGAAAAAAACACGGTCAAAAAAGTCGTTACGGGGAAAATATGAAAATAGCAGCTATTCCGTACCTCCTGCTGGCGTGCGCGGTTGCGCACGCCGATGTTCTGAACACATCCGGCGGAACTGCAAGTTCCGTCCCGGTATACACCGATTCCGTAACCGTAACGAAATCACAGATTTATGCAGACTCCTCACAAAGCGTTACGGTAGCAAATTCGTCACTGACGATTACTGGAGCCGGTTTGGCAGTTTCCGGCGGCAGCGTTTTGGTTAATGGAACGAACGGTTCAACGCCCGTGTCCGGCGCGGGAACGCGGCTGATGTGGATTCCTGCGAAGGCGGCGTTCAGGGCCGGGACGGTGTACGATTCCGCGTGGAATGACGCGCAAATACAGAATTACTCCTTCGTGTTCGGTTATGTTAACGCGAACTCCGGCGCTTATTCGACCATATCCGGCGGCAATAATAACAGCGTTTCCGGCACGAAATCCGTGATATCCGGCGGCGAATACAACACGGTGTCCACAGGGGATTCCGTGATAGCGGGCGGAAGCAACAACATCGCAACAGGAAGCGACTACGAGGTTCTGGTTGGCGGATACCATAATTCGGTTTCGGGAAACAGTTCCGTGTTGTCCGGTGGTTATTACAATTCTGTTTCCGGTGCGGATTCGGTCGTATCCGGCGGCAATGGCAATTCCGTTACCGCCACGGAATCCGTTGTGTCCGGAGGCGCGTACAATCAAGCAAACGCTAACGATGCGGTCATTTCCGGCGGAAGCAACAACACAGTTTCCCAGATAAGAACGGTGGTTGCCGGCGGCTACCATAACACGGCTTCCAATTATGATGCGGTCGTGTCCGGAGGCTATTATAACCTGGCTTCGGGAATAGACGTCTCCGTAGGCGGGGGCAATCTCAACACCGCTTCCGCCGAGAACGCCGCAGTGGGTGGCGGCTATTCCAACACTGCGTCCGGTACCTCCGCCACGGTGCCGGGCGGGGAAAACAATACCGCATACGGTTCCTATTCTTTCGCGGCGGGCAGACGCGCGAAAGCCACGGCAAATGGCGCGTTTGCCGTTTCCGATTCGCAGGACGCGGACTTCGTTCTGACCTCCACCGACACTTTCGGGGCCAGATTCGCGGGCGGCTATCAGTTAAATGGCGGTAGTATCGGCATTGGCACGGCAAACCCGGTAGAGAAACTTGAAGTCAATGGCAGCATCAAGGCTGATTACGGCATAGCTGCGGCCACGGCGACCGTTTCCGGAACGCTTACGCTCAATAATGTGCCCTACACCATGCCATCAACGCAAGGAAGCAATGGGCAATATCTTGGAGAATCGCTGACGCCCGGAGTATTGCAATGGGCTTCTCCCGCCGCATCAACGGAAACTGTTTCCGGGACAAAAACATTTGTGTCCACCGCGGCGTTTTCGCAAGGGAATGTTTTCGTGGATGGGTATCCGGCATTTTTACCGCAGGTGCTCATATCCAACAATTGGGTCGGGCAGTCAACAGGTACTTACGCGGTTAATTTTACCACGGGCACATATGAGATGACAATTATCGGGGTTACTTCCGGGGGCGATTTGCGATATCGGTTCAATTCTGATTCTTCCGCCAAATATAACGGAGCTGGATTCACTGAAAGCGACACGAATAATAACGCGGGCAATGGTTATACGTCTAATTCAGATGGCAAATTGTGCTCTGGCGACACCAATGCAATGAGTTGTACTATCCGGTTTTACATAGGTCCTAATAAGTATATTTTGCACACAGGCCAGCAGCAAACTTATGTGAATACCAACACGACTTTCTTTGGCGGGAGATGGACAGGTGGCGCATACGCTTTCTCTATGTCCATTTTTACAACAACGGGGACCGCGAACGTCCGGATTGTTATGCGTAAAATAGATTGACCACTGATACTATTCCGCAAATAGCGGAGAACGTTTTAATGCGTTCTCCGCTATGTAATTATTAACCTGAATGTTTCAGTTGGATTGCGGGATTCGGCGAAAAATCGCTTCATACTGCCTTCACAAAATTATCCTTTCGCGCAGTGAGGCGCGCGCGGATAATTTTGTTCGGCATTATTTCGCGCTTTTTCGCCTCGGCCCTCGCAACCAACTGAAACATTCAGGTTAAGATTTCCGGTACGGGCTCAATGAGGATAGGCGCAACTTGTTATATCTTGAAGCTTGACATCCCATTTCAAGTTCTGGTCGGGATCTCCGATTTTCTGCGCTATCAATGCGACATGCTGGTTTTGTTTGTAAAGGATGTGGTTGCGTGTTCCTTTGTCACCGGCGAGCGAAACCACCCGGCAAGGCACACCTTCGATGGTTTTAAGTATTTTAAATCCGGTATATTTGTTTAACAGCCCGTCAAACGAATTCGGCAGATAACGCCAAAAATCACAAGGCAATTCATGGGGAGGCCAGATAGAAGGCACGGATATGTATAAATAACCGCCTTTTTTCAGCACAATATTCATTTCCAGAACGACTTTCCATGGCATGAGCAAATGTTCGAACACGGAACTCGCCATGACCGCGTCATATGAATTCGCTGAGAAATATGAGGACAGTTCATGCGCGTCGCCCACGATATCAACATTCTCTCCGGCCAGCACGTCAAATCCGGTATAACCGGCCTGATTATGGAAGCAATTTCTTCTCTTATGGGTTTCACCGGTTACGTTTCTTGAGCCGACTTCCAGTATTTTGGCGTCGGGCATGGCATTTACGATGTCCGCGAACTCAAAGAGGACCCGGTTGGAGGGGTCTTCCTCCTCGTTGGTCAGGAATGGTTTTTGCAATATGTCGAGCACTTTGGCAATCGCGTGCAATGTCAATTTGTGCATTGGTCCTCTGCGTTCGAAGTCTGGATTTAAGCGCATCCCCACATGTAGTAATGAGTAATTTTACCTTTTCTGAACGCCCACTGCAAATTCCAGAATTATCCAATGCAAGATGAGCCTGAAGGAATGCTCGTTTCCAACACAAGATGAGCCTGAACCGCGCTGAAATCGTCCGTTTGCGCTCTGTCGTTCGTAAACTAAGCCATGACGCTGGAAATG
>Ga0265297_10003995_pt1 | contig 25122 bp, 44 predicted proteins | sample Munlanlwell13791_FD_192502 | JGI IMG/M metagenome (GOLD analysis project Ga0265297, IMG submission 192502) | Leachate microbial communities from a municipal landfill in Southern Ontario, Canada - Leachate well 137-91 | ecosystem: Engineered > Solid waste > Landfill > Unclassified | place... | reverse complement strand
GTACTTGGTATAATGATTCTATTCCTTTTTCTAATTCTGAATTAAAGGCGCAAAAATTATTATTGCCATCTTATTTTAAATATTTAACAACTGAAAGAATGAATCAAATAAAGGCATTTGATTTAATTGATTTACAAAATAGATGCGTATGGTGGGAAGAGTTTTATATTGAACCAGAGAACAGAACCAATTTTAGTTTAATAAATAGTAACTATCGCTTAAGACCGAGAACTAACGTAAGAGCGATAACACAATTATTTCAAATAAAAACTAAGTATATAACAGAACTAAGAACATCAATTGAAAAATTAATTAGTGTATTAGGAATGTCCAAGTTAGTATATTTTAATCACGATGACTATGGTAGGTATATTCAAAAAAACGAGAGTCCCGATTATGACCAGTTAGATTGGAAATATTTAAATCTTGATAATGGTTATAATCATGTAACCGCATTTCCTGTAGAAGATTTGCGCCGAAATTTGCGCAATTATAAATATGATTTTTCTTTTTCTGGAGTTGATTATTCTATGGAAAATTATACTGAAATGGAATTTTATGTAGAACCTGAATTTGGAAATTCTCCTCCAGAGGATTATCCTAAATACTATTATTTAGGATTGGCATCTGATAAGACAAGTGCTCCTACTTATTCTTATGAAGGGGTTAATTTTAATTTTTCTGTGGAATATCCAGAAAATTCCTTTGTAGTGGATAATAAGGTATATTATTTTCCGTCATTGACAAACTGGAATCCTCAATTAGCAGTTCAATGGGGCGGTACTAATCATTTTTATTGGACTTCTGGTTTAAATATTTCTACCATCAAATACCCTTATTATGTTTTTGATTTGGTAACTAGACAACAGACTACAGAAGTTATTTATAATATTACCGGATTTTCGGATATTATACCCCCAAGTTATTCACAATATGTCCCTATAGGTACACAATCATCGGAGTTGACAATAGTCCCATCTATTATACAACTTTCTCCTAATTTTTTAGTGACATTGACAATAAACAGAACAATTGGGTGGGTAGGGTCGAATCCATATAGCATCGAAACATTAACTCGACAATTTTCTGTAAGTTATGTAGATAATCAATAAATTATGAACCTATCACTAATATTTTACAACTATGTTCAACAACTTCCTTGTGAGGATTTAAAAGCCTCTAATTGGGATTATATTAAAGACCCAATTGTGAGATTTGAGTATCAATTTTTCAATAAAAGAATAATTTTTTCTAACTATCAATCTTACAATTATTTACTCGACGCACCAGCTCACAAGTTATATTTGTTCGCAAAAAAAGACCAAGATGTTTTAGTAATATGCTTAGACCATTTTTATCAAAAATTAACTTATATGCTTAAAAAATCTGGCTATGAACATAATAGAAGGGCAATACAAGGCTGGAAAGATGGAATTGTTGTAGGAGAACCTAATTGTGATGTCGAAGAGTTTAAGTAACAAATTTATGTCTATTAGTAGTGTATTTGTAACCGTTTTCAGTGTTTGTAACCACAACTAATAGTGGCTACTAAACTAAAGCCACTATAACTACGTATAATAATAAAAAAGAGCTTAAATCGAGTTTAAACAATGAATAGACCAAAACAAATAATTTTAATAGGAAATGGATTATCAGTTGAAGCAGAGCAAGCTAAATTGTTTGAAGTTTTGAAAAATAAACTTACTTTTGGCATGAACACTAGATTTCAAGTAAATCAAAAATTAAATTTACCACAAACTACTGCGCTAAATATTGTAGATGGTACTTTTTTCAGGGACAATAGAAAATTAGGTTTAAAAGAAGCTCCGCTTATTTTATGTTATAAAAGAAAAGAAATGCAAGAAGCTAATTGGAATAATATTATAGGATTTGATTGGCATTATAAAAAAATAGATTTTAGTTTAAAAACTGGTCAAGTTTACTCGCCAATTAACAACATGGCGTTCAGTTTAAGTTTAGCACATTATCTTTTAAGGGAAGGTGGGACAATCTATACACTTGGATTAGATTGGGGCGCAATGTCCATGAATAAAATTGATAAAAGAGGTAGAACTATTACACATGCTAACCAAGAATTATTGGGGCATAGAGGAGTAGGACAAACTCAATTTACTACAGCAAAAAGAGCAGAGCAAATTTTTACACCTTTTACTAAAACAGGAATTAAAGTTTACAATGTAGGTCTAACATCTAAAATGCCAGATACTATATTTGAAAAAATAAGTTATGACCAATTTTATAATATGTTAGATAAAGAAGAAAATAGTCAAGAAGAATTAAGAAAGTGGGTAAGAGAAGAGTTTAAAACTATACCACATTTTGAAGGTAAAATACCAGCGATAGCTGTTTAAATAAAAAGCCCCTCAAATTTACGGTTTAAACGTAGAAATGAGGGGTTTATTTTTTTATAACACTTTAGAAGCGTAAATTAAAATAGTATTTTCAATTTCTTGAGCTAAAGCGCAATCTTCAATGATAATATAGGGGACATACTTATCCTTAAATTTAGTATCAGGATAAGAAATAAAACAATCGCCCTTATTATCCAAAACTACCCTAATTCCTTTAATGGTAATCTGACCATCTAAAGAAATATCAACCATAGCCTTAACTTTACTTTCAGGATTTTTAACTTTGTTAAACGACTTAATTACTACTTTCATAAAACCTCCTATTTGTTATTTTTACTAAATACTCCAATAAATTCAGTTGGAACTCTTAAATGAGCATTAGCCCCTACACCCCGTTGTCGTCTAGTTACTATATCATAGCGATATTTTAAATAATAGCCATTTTCTTTAAAATAATTTAAATACCAACTTATAACATCAACTTCTTTAAATTTTCTTATAAAATTGGAAACATTTAAAATAAATAAATCATGTTGTACATTTTTAATGACATTATCATATATTTCTTTAATTATTTCTTCATAGCCTCTATTAAAGTGTTTACAACAAACAGAACCATTAGAAGGAGTTCTGCCCAAATCCCCCGCATACAGTTTTCTCATTGAACTGGGTTTAGATGGTTTAAAGTTATCAGCCATTCTATTTCCATAAGGAGGTGATGTTATAATACAATCGACAGATAGCTTTAAATTTTTAGCGTCCCCTATAATGATTTCATCGACTTTATTTTCAATTCCCTGAATTGCCCACTCTTTTTCTAATTCGTTTGAAATTGTTTTGGTTATTAACGGATTGATTTCTTTGAGTAATCCAATCCTTCCAGTTCCTCCCATAATATCCAAACAAACACCATAGGAATGTTTAGCTAAATAAGGTAGAAGTTCTTTACTATACTTTGCAGGGTGTGGAGTTTTGTCACTCATACATTTATTTATTATTTAAAATAAACTCTAAACACCATTTAATATTGCGCTTAATTGTTCTTATTTGTATTGAGCCATTAAAAAATCTAAATTCCAGTGAACCATGTTCATTTAAAGATTGCAAATTTAACATAAAATACCTATCATTAAAATATTCACAATCAACATAATCTTCCGGTATAGTTCCCAATCTAATTTTTTTAATTATTTTAGGTGTTATTAATTTTAAAACTCTAGTTGGAATTTTTCTAGTATGTTTCTGTAACCTACTTTTTAAAGGAGTAAATTGTTTAATAATTTCAGGTTGTAGTTTAATAAAAGCTTTAACTATATTACAAATTTGCATATCACTTAATTTAGAGGCATCTACATGAAGATGTCCCCCACACAATTTTGTCACTTTTCCAGAATGTGCCTTAATTAGACCAATTATTTCTTTAATTTGGTCAAAAGAGTCTTTATTATAGTAAAGTTTAGTAGATTTCTTAGGGCGATACTCTGCCCCGGCGAGTTCCCCCCTATCATTTTGCAAACTCCAATCAGTATCAATCATCCAACCTTTAATAACCCGATGCTTATCAATTAACGCTTGAGAGTTTTCTTTATTAGGAAAAAGAACTTCAATTTCAGGTGAAAATCTTAAAGTTTCTAATGTTAATTTTTTCATTTGTTAATGGTTTTGTTTTATTTTAAAATAGTTAAAAATGCCCACAATTCCGGCTATAACCTCTAACATTGCGGAGCCAACAAATCCTGACATAACTCTAACGTATAAATAACATAGGCAAGCAAAACTATATAATAACCAAAATTTATAAGATTTGGGAATGAGAAATAATGCAACGCAGGTTATAGTAAAACAAATAAAATCTAATTTTTGTAAACTCATAAATATTTTTTATATAATAGGAGCATCTTCTATTTTAACAATATTGCTATTATTTATTTTATAAATTAAATTATTGCCCAGAGTAAATGCCACTTTCACTAAACAATTATCTTCGTTAACTTGTTTAATTTTACCCAAAAAATTCGGGACAGCGAGGTGATTAACAACTTTAACGATTTCACCTATGTTATACATAATTCACCGTCTTTGTTCAAATTTACAAGCACTAAGCCTACTTAAAAATATCGCCCAAAAAAATAAATTAATTCCAAGTAAAATACAAAATAACATACTACCTCCAGTTTATAATAATAACTAATAAAATTTGCCAACTATAATTAAATACTGAAAACCATTTTTCCGTGAAAGTGTTTAAAATTTCCATTTTAATTTTATGTGGTAATTTATAAATTATTAATAAGCTACCATCACTTGAAGGAATTGGCAATAAGTTAATAATAAAACAGATAAAATTAAGTAACCCAAAAAATAAAATATTAAAATGCAATGGACTATAATCATGTACCGGGTTAAATAGACCATAATCGAACCCCGAAGTAAATAAAGAATTGTTTAAAAAAGTTAATGCATTTTGTAGCCCAACAATAATATTACCATAATAGATTTGAAAAGAAATTAAAGCTAATAACAAATTTACTATAACACCCGAAAGTAAAATAAGAGCTTTACAATAATAAGGACTTGATAAGAACCCATTTTTAATAAATTGACGCTCACCTAGAATGTCACAATAACCACCTATTAACCAAGGGGTTAATTGAAACATGGTATTATTAAACTTAAATTTAAAAATTGGTTTACCTCTGCCAATAGAAAAAGTTTTAACTTTAATACCAAAATAAAAACAGGCTATTAAATGCCCAAATTCATGGGCTATAATAGCCAAGAAAAGAAGTAAAATTATTGAAGAATAGTATATTAAATTTTCAATCATAATATTTATTCATTGCGACTTTATTCATAGTTGTTGTGCTATTTTGATAATGACAAAATACAGGTACAATAACATTTTTGTTTTGCAAGAAAAAATCTATTTGTTTATCACTTAATTTAATAAAATAACCATTATGACCATTAAGTTCTTTTATAAGAGCAAATCTAGTTGTATTATCAATACTAATACTAACATGACCACCATGTGTTTTTTGAAAGTGGTTATAATTTAAATTATCTTTTTGAGAAAAAAGAGATTTTTTCACTTTTTCTCCCCCAAAAATAGGTCACAATTTTTAACGCCTTTATTATTAGACAAATAGACGCAACCTACCTGAAAACCTGATTGAGGAAACGTCTTGGGTGTGTCTAAGCACCAAATTTCTTTAATCGTAAATCCTTTTTGGATAATATCTCTAATTCGAGCTTTAAGCCAAAAATGGTTTATTGTGGTTAAAAATATTATGTTATCCGCTACGTCCATAGATTTATTTAAAAATGCCCTGAATAAAGAAAATGGAGGGTTAGTAATTATCCAATCTACTTTTTTATCATATTCAAAAAAATCCCTTCCTTTAGTAATTTCGCACCAATCCTTAGGCTCTGGCATTGCATTATAGAAAGCACCTTCACCAAAGCAAGGCTCTAGGCATATACCTTTAGGATTATAATGCGATATGATTTGTTTCGCCAATTCTGGTGGTGTGAAAAATAAGTCATTGCCTTTGTTTTTAGGTATTAACATTCTTTCTCCTCCACCCCATCAATCAATACTGTTTTAGTGTTCATGGTTGCTCCTTTAATTCATTTTCACTAACAAAAATTTGTAAACAATTTTCATTGGAACACTGATAAAAATCAACATAATAATCTAAAGTATTTAAAACAATTGCACCACATTTGGGACATTTGTATTGAGTTTTTTTATTTTCTCTTCTCATATTGGTTTTTAAATTTAGAAATTTCTCTTAAAATCTCTTGAATATCACATGGAAAATAATTCCAAACATCTACACCAACATTCACTAAATAACTATTATTTACTTTTCTTAGCTTAAATTTATTATGTTCATGCCCCACCAAGTTTATGGGGCAATCTAAATTCGCATGTTCAGGTTTATGTGTTAAGTTTATTAAATAACCACCTAGTTTAATTTTTATATTTTGTATAATAAAATTTGTTTTATTACAGTGGCGGTCATGATTTCCTTGTAGTTGAATAACTTTACAGTTTAGTTTAGATTCAAAGTCGTTATTACCAAATCCCCAGTCTCCAATGTGATACAAAATATCACCCTTTTTGCATCGAGAATTTATATTTCTAATAAGCCCGTCGTTCATGTTATTAATAGATTCATCAGACCAATTAAACTTTTTTAATTGTTCTTTAGGGGTAATTAAATATTTTTCTTTATCTTCTTTGGTCATAAAAATATTTCGATTACAATAACCTAAAATGTTTTTGTGGCTTAAATGCAAATCGGCACTGAAAAAATGATTCATTTATTACCCCAAATAAATTCCAAAACCCTTGTTAAACTATAATCCTTGTTGAAATTCATGCCATAAAATTTCACAAAAGATTTCCAGTTTTTCTTGCTAATCCATTTAATAACTTGCTGTTTAGTCATTTTCTTTATTTTTATATAATTCCTGTGCTTTACATTCGGAACATTTTATGCCCTTATATTTACAGTTATCACAATAAACTATTTTATTTTCGTCCAAAGACATCGAAACTGAAAAGGATTTTTTTAAATACTCCATTTTATTCCTCAAAGGCAATGCCATTTTCGATTAAAAACATAAAAATATCTTCTCCCCTAACGCAACAAGTCCTTGGGTCTCGTTCACTTTGAAAGATATTTAAAGGAACTAGCCAGCCTCCCCATAAAATCCCCACCAAATAACCATTGTTATCAAAAATTCCAGAGCCACTTTGTCCTCCGATTGATGGTAGTTGTAGGTATAAATGAGTAACATTATTTACAGTGACAAACCCAGACACAACACCCTCACCCCAGTTATACGGTAAACCCAACCCATGCCCCACAGTATATATAGAATCCCCTATTTTAGGGTATCTCAATCCCTTAACGGGGGTTTTATTAAAATTATTATTTCTAACTCGCAATAGTGCCAAATCAACTGTATCGGAAATTGCAATTATTTCTGCAATTCTATATAAATTTTCTATTTTCAACTCCAACGCCCCATCTGCAATATGCCGATTAGTTAAAACATAATCATATTCCCCCACTCTCTGTATCACTACTCCAGTTCCTAAATAGCCACCCCGGTCTGACTTTCCTTCAATATAAACCGTGTGATTACTTAACTCATCATAAGTCGGCTTTGCTAATAACGATAATGGAACCAAAAGGAACACAAAAATGCTAGTCAAATGTTTCATGATGTATATCTCCTTTGTTATATTATACCATATTATCGGTCGTAGTGTCAAATATTTTCTTAATAAATAATAAACAAATTAAGCTAGTTGTGGCGGATACTATAATAAGAGGATTTAGTCCTATTTTATCTAATAAAAATGCCCCACTAAATTCACTTAAAATTGAGGCTAAATTAGAAATTCCACATAAACAGGCAAATGATGTGGATTCTAAGCCGTTAATAGAAATTTTAGCCATCCAAGTCATTGTTGCAATCTTGACAATCATTCCTAAGTAACTAAACACAATCGTAAAACTAATATCTATCAGGGGCGTTATCCACAAATAAGCCAAGCTACTTATTGCACTAATTAAAACTGACCATACTATAACCTTTTTAATGTTTAATTTATAAAACCATTTTTGATAACAAATCGCCCCCAACAGAGCACAAACGGCAGATATTGCAGTCATAATGCCGATAAACTGCTGTGACCACATGAAATTGTCCGTTTCTAAATAATAAATAGCTTTACCATATCCCGGACTAAAATTAAAAAATAATATAAATAAACAGCACCACAAAAATCTTTTATGGAGGAAAAGTTCTTTAATGTGTATTTTCTTTGGCTCTGTTTTTCCAATATGCAAACCCCTAAACATATAGAGCATTAATATATAAAAGGGGATTAGCATTAAAAATCCCGCACTATAATGAAAATGTTCGGTAATATAACCGCCCACTAGTCCGACGATAATTCCAGAAATTGTTATAGTACCCCACTGAATTGACTGTATACTGTGGTTATTATCCTCGTCTTTACCAACTTCACAGCTAATTCCATCACAAGCAACATCTCTTTGTGCAGTATTCCAATTGGCAAAGAACATTAATGGAATAACAAACCATATAGGTAATTTTAACGCAATCAAAGAGCAGATAAATAGACTTCCAACAACAGATGACATTATCCAAAATTTTCTAGTTTTGAAATTGTCAATTAAAATTCCCATTAAAGGCTTAATTACCCAAGCCAAACTTATTAATCCACCAACATACATCGCCTTTGAAGGACTCCAGCCCAAGTTCTTTAAATAAAAAGAAAATGCTTGGCTTCCTATACCTTCAAGCCCTTGCATGAAGTAGCATAGAATACCAAGCATAAAAACTTGTTTAGTTTTAAACATTATTTATAAGTAAAATGATACCTATTAATAAAAATATACTCCAAATTAAATAAACTCCTAAAGTTAAATATAAAACCATGACCGCTTCCAAATTGTTTTGCGAGTTGTTTTATAGTCTTTTTTTGTCAATCTACCGAAGTGCACCTTGAACTGCAAAGCAATCAATTTGCATTTAGGATAATATTCTAGTATAGTCGCCACAGGACTGGTGTTCATAGAAGGACAAATTTCTTGATTATCAAACATCCAATATTTCCCCTCTTTTTTAAACAATGTTACCATGTGCCCACCTTCGGAAACTACAATAAAATACATTTGGGCACTATAACCATTTTTGAGAAGCCAATACTTGTTTAAATAGGCAATATCATCACAATCAAAAGTTTTTAATTCAAGGGTTTCGGTAACTGTTTGTTGATAGTCAATTTCCTCTGATTTATACTGAAAATTGTGTTTTAAATACGCAGAGTAATCATAAAGGTCAGTAATTGTGTAAAAATCTCCACAATAGCCCAAAATCGAGATGCACAACAACAAAAGGGTTAAAGTTAATTTTTTCATAGGTCTTAATTAGATTATACCATAAAGATTGTTGTAGTGTCAACCCTTTTTTATCCAGCCTAAAATGTGGTATTTAGCCCGTAGTTTCTTAGCAAATTCACTATAAGCCCGTTTTCTGTACTTATCATAGGCAATTCCACGGTCTTTGACTCTATCGGCTATGATACTATCATTATAAAATACTTTCCATTTAGATTGTGACAATTTATAGAAAAAATCTTCATGTTCTAGTAACTTCAATTCATCCGACCAAGGAGAATCTAATAAACATTGAGTTTTAGCAAGGAAGAAGTTCTTAATTACGTCACAAGGTTGAAATTTCGCCCCTTCAAATTGGACAATAGGTCTTTTAGGTAGTTTCATTAAGAAATGTTTACCTTGAACCAATTCTATATCAAATTCCCAAGGTAAATTAGTGCCATCTAAATTATTTAGTTTTAAACCAACAATGCCATTATTTGTATCACTTTCTAAAAAAGAAATAATTTTTGACAAATCTGGCTTAGAATTAAACCACTGGCTATCTGCCATTAATAAGCAATAAGGTATATTTAATTTTTTAGCTTCTAAAACTAGCCTATTGCGGGAACTGGATAACCCGCAATCGAACATTAAAGGAAAATAAATAACATTCTCAAATTTAGAATAATATGTTATTTTCTCATTATTAAAGTCTTGGTCGCCAATTAATATAATAGTATTATCGGGTAAGTTTTTAAGGTTATTTGCTATGCAAGATTTTAGCAAGGGGTCGCGTTTAAAAGTTGTAATTAATATTGCAATTTGTTTATTCATTTTTAATCCAATTAATAGTTTTAATTAAACCTTCCTTTAATGAAACCGAAGGATAAAAATTTAAATCTTTAGCAATTGGACTGTTGTTTGCGACACTATGAACAATATCACCTTCAACTGGTGATAAATATTTAATTTTACTTTTAGAATTAGTTAATTTAATTATTAACTTAGCTAAATTATTAATTGGAATAACACTGCTACCAACATCACAAATTTTATTAACAATAGTAGGATTAAAACAAGCACTAATGTTAGCTTGAACAATATCACCTACATAAACAAAATCTCTTGTATTTTTACCATTGCCATTTATTTTTAAAGGTTCATTTTTCAAGGCACATTTAATAAAATTTGGTATAACCCCTTCATGTGTTCCTTCGCCATACACATTAAAATAACGCAAAGCAACATAAGGAACTTTTAACATTTCACAATATTGCTCACCAACTAGTTTAGTTAAGCCGTAAGGCGATAATGGTTGAGTTTCAGGATAAGAATCGCCATAAACAGCAGCGGAGCTTGCGAAAACAAATTTTTTAACATTATATTTTTTTGCGTATCTCAGTAGATTACAAGTGCCATTTATATTTGTCATGTTATAGTCTATAGGATTAATAAAAGACTCTGGAACTGATTTTAAAGCAGCAAGGTGAATAATATAATCAATATTATAGTTTTCAAACTCATACTCACAGAGTCCAGTCCTTATATCATCAGTCCATGAATTTTTAATATCCAATCCATATACTTTATGTCCCTTATCCTGTAGCAATTCAACAGTATGTTTTCCAATAAAACCTTCTGACCCAGAAATTAAAAAATTCATTTTTTTCTCCATTGTTTAATATAACCAATTACTGGCAATGGCACTTTAACATTTACTCCTTGTACTCCAAAGTCCTTTACATTTCTATTTTGTTCTATCTCTAGTTTTACAAAAATATTTAAATTTACCGCCAATTTTTTAATTTGTTCATAACAACTATTATTAGTACCTAAATGTAAATCACTTTTTAAATTACCTTCTACGCACTCGCAACATGTATCACCTAATAACCAATATGTTAAGTTTTCACTGTTTAATTTTTTAAGAAAATCTAACTTATTGACAGTTAGCATTGCTCTATCTATAATTTCTTTACTTGCTTCCTTTTTGGCTTTACTTATTTCTTCTTGAACCTCGGTGTAAGTATAAAATTTTTTATCTTGTTTAGGTGGAAGGTCTAATAGTAATTTATCATAAAGTCTTTCATATTTTTTAATTAGCTTTTGAGGAGAATAATCATTATTAAACCACTTATAAATTCTTTCTTGTTCTTTTTTTAAATATCCTTTATTAGTAATTAATTTAATTAATTGGTCTTTTAATGTATAAATATTAGTTTCTAAAAGAGGGTAGTCTTTAGATGAAAAATTAGTTAAAGGAACAATTCCCATTGCAGGAGATTCGGTCATCGAATTGCCAGACCACGAACATTTTTCATTCCTCTTGACATAAATAATATTATTTTTACATAATTCTACACACCCCACGTAGCCATCGTATCTTTTATGTTTTATATCACATCGTCGAGTACATGCGTACTTTGAAGAAGTGATGTAGATTCTATATAAAACATTGGTTCCATTTTTCTTGTGAGTCCGACAAATATTGGTTTTGATTCCTATTAGCAAATACAAATGCTGAATATCTTCTAATAGTAGCTTGTTTGCACTGTATATAACAGAATGCCCATCTTTATTAATAGTTCCATCCCCCTCTATAAATCCATCTAAAAAGGCTTCAATGGTTTTAGGAGGCTGTTTAAACATATAGGCAGGAACCCGCTTTGTCATTGTATTTCCCGATTCTCGGTATTCTTTAAAATCTATAAAGGAATGGTTAGGAACTCTGATAGTATAATCAATTTTATTTTTAACGTACGAGTGTTCGATGCAAGTGTGATGCACATTCATCTTCAACAAACAACTCATAACCATATTGACCGTGCTTTTTTTCCTAAGATGCCATTTGACTGAATTTTTTTCGGAAGTTCCATCTGACAAAAATAGCCCCAAAAGTTTCGCTTTGTATTCTGCACATGAAGAACTGGGTATATTTTTTATTAGACTGAATCCTTTAGTTTTACTAGGAAGATATAAGTGCGCTCGACTTGCTATATCTTTTATTGGCAAAATTTGCCAATGAGGATTTCGTATATCAGCAATAAATATCATGCGATGGTTCGGGGTAATCAATAAATCAGTTCTTTGATTTTCCACATGATACATTTCTCCGTTATATTTTTCATAGACGATTCTCCTCAAACCCGACAATTCAATCTCTCCTGTATTTTTATTGAATGAATAGATTAAATCAGTAATCTTCAATTCATTAAATAATTTCCAACCTTCATTGGTTAAAACTTTAGTATCACTGCTATAACAGGTATTGTGACTTTTGTGGTAGTTAGGGTCAACATCATCAATGATAATATCGGCAGATTTTTTAATTTCTAAGTTTTTATAATACTCCATTCCCTCAATTAAAGTAAATTTAAAATTTAAACCCTCATCTTGCAATTGTTTAATAACTTCTAATACCTCACTATACATTTTTCTACCAATGCCAAATTTATCTCTATTAGTAGGAGCAAATACTACATGAGGAATTTCATTATTTCGCTCAATTGGTAAATTATAAAGCATTTTAACTAAAGGAACCGTTGTTGTAGTAATATCAGCAAATACTAATTTTTGGCAAGGTTGGTCTGCCACAGTTAATAAATTAGCTAATCGTTTTTGTCTTGTCATGTATTTTTGGTTAGATTTACTATTAGAATAAGCAATAGCATTACACAAATTGTATAGTGTTACAATAGTTGGTTTAGTTTTAATGATTTCATCACACTCACTATCTAACATACTGTCATGGTGAATATGAATAATATCAGCTTGTCGCATTGTTTTTAAACACTCTTCTCTTTGAGTTAAAAAGTTTAAATCAGTTGGAAAAACTCTTTGAGGTATAGTTCTTGAAGCAGGATGTTGTCTGCCCAAAATATATCTACACTCGTATTTAGTCGAATATTGATTAATCAATTGAAATAGCTCATGCCCACTCGAAGCACATGGAATCGCCGCTATTGAAACAATTTTTTTCTTTATAATATCACTCATTTCAATTCATTCCTTACATAATTGACAAATCCCCACTTTTTGCCACCTATAGGAGCAATGGGTTTATTCCATGTTTTATATATATAATTTAAAACTATTTCAGGATTATTTGGTACAAAAATTGGATAACCTAAGTAATCTATTGCCTTGAGAGGGGTAGGATTATAATTCTTAATGCCATGAACGCCGTTAATTAAATAAAACATTTTAGTTTCAATAAAACTAGTCCACAAATCAAAACAAGTGCCACTATTAACCGCTTTAAGGTGAATTTGACCCGGTTGACATGCTTTATACAACAACCCGTTGGCTTTAAGAGCCTCACAAATTTCAGTCCACTCTTTTTTAACATCCATTCTATTTAAAAACTTAGATAAATATGCAACATCAAAGTCATCATCCCACGGTATAATATTTTTATCTCTTATAGCTCCCAATAACGAGCCATAAACAAGATATAAATCATAGCCAAATTTATCTTTAAACCACTTAGTAGTTTCGATTAAATCTTTTCTCATTTGCATAATTTTATCATCGGAATAGCCATAAAGACAATCTTTTTTGTATTCGTTAGTTTTTCTCCACTCGATAAAATCTTTCAGTAGTTTTTCAGTTTCTGGTGAATATTTCATTATAGCATCCCCTTTCTTAAATATATAATTTGTCCCGTTTTGTCAGTATCACAATAAGATAAAATTACTTGAGCCACCTCTTTAGGGTCTAAAACCTCACTTAAATTTGTTAATTTAGTTTGAGTTTTTTGTAACATTTTAGTGTTGATTTTTTCAGGGGCAATACAGTTTATCCTTAAATTAGGATAATCTTGACTACAAGCCTCTACAATTGAATGTAAAGCTGCCTTGGATGCGCTATAACCAGCAAATCCGCTTCTACCCCTATTAGCAGAAGAGGAGCTTATAAAGACCAAATTAACTGGTTTATTTAAACTATGTGCCCATTCTATTAAGGTTAAATTGGCATGTGCATTGACCTCTGACATCTCTTCATATGCCATTGCGTTATCGTCATAGCAAACCCCAGAGGCGTTAATAATAACATCTGGGTTAAAGTCTAACATATTTAAGTCTAGCCAATTAGACAGATTACAATTCAGACCCAAATTGACAGAAGTTCTTTTGGGAGTATTAATTTTGCAACCTAACAATTTCAGTTCTTCCACTAAACAACTGCCGACTCCCCCAGTCGCACCAAATACTAATACATTTTTATTTTTTAAATTGGGGGTATTTAATTCTAATTTATTATACTTGAGTAAATTTTCAATAACTAAAATGTCCCTGAAATAGGTTAATTTATTATTAGGATGGTCTAAATAAACTATCGCTGGTGAGTTGGATAATTGAGAATATATTGCAGTATCTTCCTTATCTTTATTAAATTCTTTATACAAACATTCAAAGTTAAATGCCTCTGGAGTTTGAATAAGAGTAAATTTATTTCTATCTTCTACTGGCGCGTAGTGTTGTAAAGAATCTGTTATTTTTTCACCAACAACCACAGCATAATCATTATCTAATTTACTTAAAATTAATTTTAAATCCTCTGATTTAATTAATGGTCTGGCAGCATCGTGAAATAAAATTTTAGTTGGGTTATAAAGTTTAGCCCTTTCTATTGCATTATTAACACTCTCGTTTCTTGTTTTTCCTCCAATAACAACATCACACCCTTCAAATAAATAATCATATTGATGATTGGGCACAGCTACTATTATCTTGTCAAAAACAAGTTTAAATTCTTTTAAAACATAACTAATGCAATGTTTTCCGTGAAGCTTGACGAACGGCTTAGGAATTCTAAGATTGGTTCTCAAGCCCAAACCACCCGCTAGTATAACTCCTATATTCATTTAACTCCCTTAACTATGTAAGCCTTATACCATTTATTATCGGCGTCTTTTGTCACTGTATATTTAAAATTATTTTTAGTTAACCAATTTAAAATATCAACATGGCTCCACTTTTTATCAGGATATTCATGCAATTCTAACATAACCATTTTTATCTTATTAATAGAGTCTTGATTTAATGCAGGTAAAACTCGGTACTCCCCCCCTTCTATATCCATTTTTAATGAGCAATTGTGGGATTCTATATTGGAAAAAACTTCATTTATACCGACACAGTCTACCATAACAGTTGGTTTAGAAAAGGTATATTTAAACTCTTCTAAAGTGTGCCTATTGGCAGATGCCTTTGATACATGAAATGCCATTTTGGTAGTAATATCCGCAACCGCTTTATTTATTAAAGTAATATTAGTAAACTCATTAGCGAGAATATTTTTTTGAAATGCTTTAAAATTTTCAGTTTCAGGCTCAAATGCTATAATATTTTTTAAAAATTTGCTACAATATAATGAAAAATAACCAACATTGCCTCCAACATCAATTAAAGTGTCTACAACTTTACTATCACTTTCGGTAAAATTATAAATATTTCTATTTACAATTTCATTGAAAATAATTTTATTATATATGTTATTGATTGCATAAGAAACACCGTTAACTTTTGGACAACTTGGTTTAAATTCTTCTTTCACAAAAACTCCTTGTATTTTCTTTTTAACATTTGAAATGCCACTAAGTGTGGCTTATGTGTTTTTACTTTTTTTAACCTATCAAAGGTATCTTCTTTTGTTATCCACTTAAATTCTTCTAAAAAGGCTCTTTTTTTATGTTCCTTTAAATATTTTAATGCAAAATCTTCTGCACAATACTCACTTCTAACTGTTTGTTTAAATGTTCTAGTTGGTAAATTTTGTATAATGTGCCCTATTTCATGTAACACACTTGCTAAAATTAAATTATAAGATAACAAATTTAACTTATCGCTATTATAACTAACTCGTAATACTTTATTTCTGTCTGTATATTCAACTTGACACTCACAGTCTATTCGATTATCTCGCTCAATTTTAAAGCGAGATATTTTTAATAAACCGCTGTAGTAGTTAAAGTTGTTTATAAAATATTGTTCTTTGGTTTCTTTCATTTTAAAGAATAAATTTTAATGCCCAAATCTTCACATACTTTAGCACAGTTTACACAAGGGTCAATGGGCAACAAATCCCCGTTGCCGCCTATTCTGCAAATAATAATTGTTTTAATAGATTTGGATTTTTTAATTAAATTCATTTCTGCGTGATATTTGTTGCCTTTATTTTTTCTGCAACTCGGGCTATTAGTCGCAGTTTTAATTAATTCACCCTTTTCATTAAAACCTAATGCTGACACTCGATAAGTGCATAAACTTTGTTTAGCTTTATTTTTTGCTAAATTAATAATGTTAGAATTAAATTTCATTTATTTCCATTTTAGGTCAATTTTTTGTTCATTGTGAATTGCAGATTTATTAGAAATACTAAACATTATTTGTTTAGCTTCGCTAAATTTTTTCAATACGTTATAGGCGAAAGAATCTCCGGTAATCCAGCAACCGTTTACCATTAATTTGGTTCTTGGTGTAATTAAAAATTCTAATGCAGTATGAAAATGTCCAATTAAAATCGCATCATACTGCTCATCTGCAAATAAAAGTGCCAATTTTTGTGCAGTATGCTCTATGGAGTTTAAAGTTCCCCCTTTAATTACGTTGCCGTGTGTCAAATAATATTTATGACCTCTAATGTTTAAGTCATAACTGTAAGAATTGGGTACAATAATTTGCACTCTGGGATTATTTGCAAATCTCTCTTTTAACATGATACCGAGTAGGTATTCAAAATTACTGCTGGCTTCTTCGGAGCTTAGTGGTTTATCTGTGGTTCTGCCGTGATTCCCTACCAACTTTACCATGACGACTTTAGGAAAAATTTCTAATAGCTTGCGAATTGCCTGACTTTGATACTCAAAGCACTTTAAAATTTGTTCTCCAATTTGACAGGTTATTTCCATCTGCTGACCATAAAATATCCTGTCGTTAGTTACGTTATCCCCCAAATCTGCAATATAAAAGGTTTCTATATTATATACTGGTTTATATAGGTTAGCAAATCGCTCTATACCTGCTACAAAAGTTCCAAGTTCTTCTTGCTGTATTTTATCATCATATGTAACTTTGCCTGTTTTGGGATGTGTATTTCTCATTCCCGTATGCATGTCTGACCACATTACAAGTAAATCTTCATTTTGTTTGGTTCCGTCCCAAGTAGATTTTTGGGTTATACGAGAATATACATCTTTACACGCACTAATAACCTTTTTAGCATTGTCTAAATAAGACTGAACTTCTGGAAATATTTCAGATTGTTTAAATTTGTTCTTTTCTTTTCCTGATTTGCCCATCCGATACCCTATTTTTCCTCTTAGGCGCAGTTTCTTTAACCACCGTTCTACGGTTCTATCAGATACTTTAAAAAGCTCTCCTAATTCAATATCGTCTTTGCCAAGGTTGTAGAGTTCTATTAAAAGAGGCTCGTTATATTCCATTATTTACTCCTTTATATTTTCAATAACAATTTTACCATTTTTTGCACTAATTATAACTTTATTTTTAAGATTGTATTTTAAATATTCTACAATCCACAAATGTAAATAATCATTGTAATAAAAACCTTCTTTGTTTTTATAAAAACTTGTTACAATGCTTTCATTAAAAATTTCTTTTTTCATTTAACACCTTTAACAATATCTAAGTATTTATAAAACAATTCTCTAGTTACCCTTATATCTTCCATTGAATTATGTGCGCCGAACTCTATGTTAAATGCTTTGGCGCAAGTTTCTAATTTTAAATTATCTATTTGTATTTTACCCGCCAATTTCATTAAAGTGCTTATTGCAATTAAATCTATTTTATGATAATCAACATAAGAATAAAAATATTTATTACCATTATCCTTAAAGAACTGGTCTAACATGCTATAGTCAAATGATATGTTTTGTCCAACAATAAAGAATTTATCTTGTTTATTATACTTATCAACATACTTGTCAAAAATAGAAAGGATTTTATTATACACTACTCTAGGTTCTTCAAAGGTTTCAATTTTTTCTTTAGTTAAGTTGTTTACTTTAAGCGCATAATCATCAATTTTTTTATTAGGAAATGGTTTAACATAAAAATCAAATTCTTCTTGAACAATTCCGTCTATGTCTATAATACCCGAAATTTGAATAGGGGCATTTATAACTGGGTCTAAACCTGAAGTTTCAGTATCGCAAAATAAAAATTTCATCTAAATCTCCTGTTATTAAATAACAAAAGAAAGCCTAAAAATGCTATCAAAATTAACTCAATGTGAAACACTGTCATTTTTTATTCCTTATTACAATCAAATAAAATATTCATTTCCAACACTTCATAAACCGCTTTACTAATTTCACTTGTAAGCTGTGGATTAACTTTAGCTTCTTTTTTGTTAATAGGAAATAATACATTGCGAACTGCGTCAAAAATTTTGTAATAAAGAGGTTTATTTTTTATCACTTAAATTTCTCCTTTTAATTTTATACCAATCTATAACGTAACATTTGCCCTTTCTTTCCATTTTTGTAGCGTGTCTGCAATGGTTTGTAAAAACACAATCCAAACATTTACTTAATTTTTGATTTTCTATTTTATTGATTTTCATAATTAAAATTTCACACTAAATTTAATTAAATATTTTTCCAACCAACCGCGTTCACCTTTTTTATAACCAGTACCTACACTTAAACCTATTGCGCTATTTTCTGTGATTTTATACGAAACTCCTATCGGATAAAAGCCACCACTAGTTAAACAGACATCTGCAAAATATTTATGAAATCTGGCATAACGAATACCTACTCCACCTTCAAACTTATTTTGAGCATTACTAATTCCATAACCCCCGACCAATATTGGTTCCAATAAAACTCCGTAGGGGCGAAGCTTAACCGTTAGCTCTTTAATATCACCTTGAGTAACTAATCTTTTTTTACCATTTTTATCTATCCAATATGCCTCATCTGAGTTTTTAGGTTTCCAAAAAACATCTGAACCATTTGGAATATTAAAATATATTTCATCTTGATAATTTGCTTGCCAATTTATAGGTTTAGTTAATTGCCCCTTATAAATGCCAAAATAATATGTGCAACAAAAAGCTAAAATTACTAAAGAACTTATCTTAAATGTTGAACCTTTAATTAATTCTTTCCAAGAAAAATTACCTTTAATGACACCTTTAATAACGCCCTTTAAAATGTTAATTAATAAACCGCAGAATATACCTACTAGAATACTGAAAATTGGATTGTTTAAAATTATTTTAATCATAAATTTTATCTTCTGTTTTTTTCCACTTATCTTCGCTAAATTCACCGTGACAATGTAAACAAGTTAAAACTTTTTTACCACTTAGATACTTAAACGGAACAATGAAATCTAAACTTGATTCTTTGCAATTCGGGCAAACTAGCTTAATCCGCATTATTTGTCCTCCTGTTGTTGATAAAAGTTTACCATGTTTGAGTTGCTCTTCACAGGTTAGCAGTCTTGGATTTGTGACTGTCTACAACGCTTACATACCCACATTAGATGAGCTAGTCCCTACTCTAATGCCTCTCTGCAATCCCCATATCTACTTGGTAGTCTCTAGCCCATTCCCAAGTCCTTTTGGTTCGTTGCCCAAACTTATCGGCGTTTATTTCAATTTGAAAGAACTCGTTACAGTGTGATTATAACACAATATAGGTCGTAGTGTCAAGTTTACAAATAACTATTTATTTTCTTAACAATATTTAACGCAATCTGCTTTGCGTTTAGCCTATTAACATTATAACTATAAATTAATTTATTATCTTCAACCCAGTCCACTTCAAATGGATATAAAATAACCTCTTTTTTTAAATATTTACCTAAATAAAACCAAATCCAACTTGCAAAAACACTGCCTAATGGCATAACTAGTTGAAATTCTTTTTGGCTGTCAATTTTTGAATAACGATAGAATAATTTTATTTCCATATGTCGATTATACCACACAATAGGTTATACTGTCAAGGCTGTTTATACTTTATTTCCCAAGCTGAATAGTTTATACTTATATCAATTGCAAGCTCAAAGTAATTTTCACAACTATCGCATTGTGCTTGTATTATGTGTCTACCCGGAATTGCAATCTGATTGCCGTGGGCATACTCAAGTCCACAAATAGGGCATTTAAGAGTTGGTTGATAGTTGTAAAATTTCATTTATTCTCCCATTTATAGTGATTTAAATCAATTTTAAGCCCATTTGGGCTTTAAGCCATACTAACTATGGCTTAGTTATTATACCTACTATTAGTTGTGGTTTTGTTAATGAAACTTGTTACAAAACCACTAGTAATAGACACTATTCTACATCCTGAACTTCTTTAGGTGATAACCAGAATACATTTTCAACATTTTCACAATAAATAGGACTACCAGTGACCATGACCACCTGTCTGTTAATCTTTTGGGCAATTGTGTGGACAAAGTTTTTAGCATTAATTACCCTTTGAATAGGCACGTGGTGCAAGTGTTTGAAAGGCTCATCTAAAATTACAAACCCCGGATTATGCGGCTTCACTAATTGAAGTGAAACTAATTTCAATGCTAATGAAACTACATCTAAAACTCCTCCACTATTACCAAAGGGCTGAAGTTGTATATAATCTTCACAATCAGGCGGTTTAATCATAAAATAAAGTTCACCTAAGTTGCCCCTGCGGTCAAACTCAAGTTTGAATTTATAATCTTCATTAAAAATGTAACGCAAAGCATACATTACAACACTTTCTATTGAATTTTTTATAGTTTCTTGTTTTTGCTGTTGAATAAATTGTAATATTTCAACTTCTTTAACATACATTACTTTATTGTTATTGGCTAATTGTAGTTTATCTTCAACATCATTTATTTGAGAAGATAATAAATTAACTTGACCCTCTAACTTTGATGTTGAGTTTTTTAAAGTGTCTAATTTATTTTTTAAATCTGCAATTTTCATTTATAATATACCAATTCAAGTCTAAAATTTAATAATGTAATTGCAACTCCAATCGCATATTGACTATATTCAAATCCCAATGTACATAATTTAAAGGTGAAATCAATGTCACCCTCTTCGTCTTTAAATGACCACAAACTATTTAATGCAACAAAAACTTCATTTTCCTTAATAATAAAATATTTTTCCATTTTAATCCCACTCCAATTCAGTTTTGTCTCTATTTTGTAAACAACAATAAATTGTACTTAGAATATCACAATGATAATATAAAATAACATTATCAACTAGTGCACAAGTGTTAACGCCAAATTTTGACCAAAACTTTTTATGGTGAATTTTAAGTGACCTAAGTATACTTAAAATTTCTTGTTTGGTATAACCATGTTTATTTTTTGAAGGCGGCAACTTTACTTCTTTCACTTTAAACAATCCTCTGCATCTTTAATTAAATTTTGTAGCTCTGTTTCGACTTTTTCTTTTTCAGTAGAAAGATGTTCAACTTTAACACCCTGTGCTTCTAAGTTTTTTAAAATCTCAACTTTATCTTGTTGGGATTTATTTAATCGTTCCTCTGTTTTGGCGATTTCAATTGTTTTGGTATTCTTTTTTGTTTCTAACTCGTTAATTTTTTGTGTATAGTCCATAAATTAGTTCTCCTTATGGTCACACTGTTTATCTGATACTCTTTGTCCACACTTCGTGCATATATGAGTTCCACATGTACACCAAGGCTCCCGTCCGACCTGAAATCCATTTTCGGGTACATCTCCTACATAATTGACAGGTTTTCCGCATTTTTTACAATTTGCATAACCAACATAACTATTACAACTGCCGATTTCTTTTATCATTTTATTCCTCCCGCTTTAATTGTTTTGTAATTTTTTTCTATTTTTTCGTGGAAATATTTTCCACAACTTTCAGCCCACTTTAATTCTTGAAAAACTTTAGCATTAACCCCTTCATAAGAATAAACTTGACCTCTTACAAACTTAACAACTAAAATATTATTAATTGGGTCATGTCCTATTGCTTTAATCATACTAGACTCAACTGGAAACATGGTTATCATAAAGATTTATCCTCCCTATTAGGTCATTTTCAATATTTTTATCAATACTTTGTTCTTTGCAGACATTGGTAATAACATCTTGTAATTTGGCATCAACTGTTACATTTTGTGTTTCAAGTGCGTCAACAAATTTGTCAATATCTTGTGTAAATTCTTTTTTTTCTTCAAGTTTATTTAAATCAAAAATTTCACTGGCACTCTTTGCACATTTAAGTGGTATAATTTTTAATTTCTTTTCATCGGTGTTGATTAATAAACAACTCGGTTTAATATCCCTTTCGCTAATTTTAGGTCTACCCAGTGAGCCAATGTTTACAAAATTAATATTATTTATTTTTTTAATGCCCCAATAATGATGGTAGTGCGAACAGAGCACTACGTTAAAATCCGACTTAATTTCATCTGCTTTAACAAATAAAGTATCTTTAAAAAAATCTTCTAAAGTTATCATTGCATGAACCAATGCAATTCGCATTGGTGCTTTGCTATCGCAAGTTAATCCTTTTTCTTTAATATCATTTTCTATTGCGTGATAATAGTCATAACCTTTAATAAAATAATTTTCACCTTCTAATGTGGCTAAGTGTTTAAAATTTTTACACCTGCGAAACATGTGAGCAAGTGTAGTGTTTTCTGATAATTCGGGATTATTGCCAACTTCTTCATGATTACCAATAATTGCATAAAAAGCTAAATTACTTTCCTCAATTATGTCTTGCAGTTTATCACTTAAAACTTTAGTGACATTATAAACATCCCATAAATCGCCACCTATTAATACTGTGGCGTTATTTTCTCTGGCAATTTTTATAACCTCTTGAATTTTTTCAAGAATAGATTCTTGATAATTGTCTATTCTTTTTTCTGGGTTATTTGCCCTTAAATGACCATCTTGAAAATACACGAAGTTCATTTATTTGTCCTTAGTTAAATCAATGTCTAAGTGACACAATTCTACAGGAAATCCACTTTCATCTCTTTGACTAGAATCGCTTACAATTATACCATTACCTGTTATTCTAATTTTATAATTGCCACTGTTGATGTCGACACTATCTGTAAATGGTGCATCAACTATTTTATCTTTGTCTGCGAAAAATACTTTCACTTAGCCACCTGTATAATTTGATTTTCTTGCACTTTTAAATCTATTACTATTTCAAAAGTTGGGCTAATATCAGTATTTTCTCGTTTAACTTTTTTAAAAATTCTAACTTGCCAAACTGGAATTAATCCCATTTTACCCTGAACTGTGTTTTGACCTACAATAAAAGCAATTTCGTCTTTATAAAATCCTTCTTTAATTTTTACAATATCACCAAAACTATACATTATTTACTCCTTAACATTTTAATTGCTGATTGTAAATATTTTATAACTGTTTTAGTATTTAAAATGGGATATGTGCGTTGCCAATCTAAATTAACAATCCTACCATCTTTAAGTCCTATCATTATAAACTGGTCGGGAACTTCGACTTGATTCATTTATTTAACCTCCAATTTGCCACATGGTTTATTTAAAATAGGGCAAATGCCTTTAAAATTTTTCAATAAATCTATTTTTTCTTGTTCAATCAATTCTAATTCTTTTTTATTTGCGTGTAAATTATTGCTTAATCGTGTAATGTTACTATCAACTAAAATTAAATCACCTTGTGCTTTCTTTAAAAATTCTAATTTTTTAACCAGCTCTCGCATTTTATTAAAATCAATTTCAGCAATTACAGTTGTATCTAATTTTTCTTGTAATTGTGTAATAGTATTATCTATTTTTTCTAAATCTAATTTAGCTTTACTTAAAAACTTTAACTTGTCGTTTAAAACCTTTAATTGGGTAATATCAATTTTATTTATGCTATCTTTAGCATTTAATTTAGCTTGGTCTATGCTAATACTGGCATTTAAAGTTTGTAAATCGCTTTGATACTTTTTTAATTCTTGTAGTTTAACATTAAGCTCTTTTAATTGAGTTATGTTTACTTGTTTAGCTTTAGCTAAATTTTGTAACTTAATTGTGTCATTTTTAATCAATACTTCGTTGTCCTGTAATTGTTTAGATAATTGTTGCAGTTGTGTTTGTTTTTCCTGTAACTTAATTATTTGCTCATAAAGAGAATTTACTTTATCCAATTTAACCTTATGTTCACTATATTGAACATTCGTATTATTTAATGAACATTTAAGATTTGTTAATTGCTCTTCATTTGTTTTTATTTCTCTGCCACAAGAAAGAATATCTTTATTCAAATCTTGCATAACCTTGTCTATTACATCACTACCTGTTAGGTAATTAAAAAACTTTAATTTAAAGGTGTCACTTTTATCTAATAAAAAGTGACCGTCAAATTGACCTAAAATGTTTAAATTAATACTTTCTTTATCAATCGTTACTGGTAAAAGTTGTAAAATGGCTTGTAAATCTTCTGGAAACTCACCTTTGCCAAAGGCAGTGTATTCTTTAACTTCGCCGTTAGGCAATGTTACAATTATTTGATTAACTGATTTACTTTTAATGCGCTCAAGAGAAATGTTATTGTCGTAAGTAATTTTAACACTACATTTTTTTGAGCCTTGGCGAATATAACTATCACCTTTAGTTTCTCTAGGAAATTGCACAAATCGAATTGCCTCAACTAGGCAACTCTTTCCTGCCGCCGATTTGCCATACCAAACATTAACGCCACTTGTCAAATCTATTGACAAGTTTTCATGTTTTAAAAAATTAGTTAATTGTAAAGTTTTTATTTGCATTTAATTATCTAAGAATACTAAACCCGCCACAAGGGG
>Ga0265297_10003994_pt1 | contig 25127 bp, 18 predicted proteins | sample Munlanlwell13791_FD_192502 | JGI IMG/M metagenome (GOLD analysis project Ga0265297, IMG submission 192502) | Leachate microbial communities from a municipal landfill in Southern Ontario, Canada - Leachate well 137-91 | ecosystem: Engineered > Solid waste > Landfill > Unclassified | place... | reverse complement strand
GTCTATGAGGGAATTGCGCGGCCGGGCAACAAAGTCTTCATCAAGACGGCAGATGGATCGGTACGCACGGCAAAGGTGGCGAAAGTCATGGTCGCGGACGGACTCAAGCGTACCGAGGTGAGCGAAGCGCACGCGGGCGACATCGTGACGATTGCGGGAATCCCCGACATCACCGTAGGCGAGACCATCACCACGGACGAGAACGCCGACCTGCTGCCGGCCATCCAGATCGACCCTCCTACGATCTCGATGAACTTTCTCGTGAACAATTCCCCGTTCGCGGGGAAGGAAGGCAAGCTCGTGACCACCCGCCACATCAAGGCACGGCTGGAGAAAGAGAAAGAGACGAACGTGGGACTCAAAGTGGAAGAAATCCCCAATTCCGATACGTACAAGGTTTCGGGCAGAGGCGAGTTGCACCTCTCGGTGCTCATCGAGGCCATGCGCCGCGAGGGTTTTGAGCTTCAGGTGTCGCAGCCGGAAGTGATTATGAAAGAGGAGAACGGCGTGAAGCTGGAGCCCATCGAGCAGGCGATTATCGACGTACCCGAGGAATTCACCGGCACCGTGATCGACATGCTCTCCCGCCGCAAGGGCGAGATGGTGGACATGAAGACGCACGAGCATCACACGCGGCTGGAGTACAAAGTCCCGACGCGCGGCCTCCTCGGTTTTCGCGGGGACTTCATCATCGAAACGCGTGGCGAGGGCATCCTGACCCACTCCTTCATCGCCTACGAACCCTTCAAGGGTGAACTGACACACAAGTCGCACGGCTCCATGATCTCGATGGAGAACGGCGTGGCGGTGGCCTTCGCGCTGTGGGGGCTGCAGGAACGCGGACGCCTCTTCATCATTCCGCAGACCAAGGTCTACGTGGGCATGATCATCGGCGAGAGCAACAAATCGGACGAGATGACCGTGAACCCCACCAAAGAAAAGAAGCTCAGCAACATGCGCGCTTCGGGCACCGACGAGGCGATCAACCTCGTGCCCGTGCAGCCCATGACACTCGAACAGGCACTGGAGTACATCGCGGAAGACGAACTTGTGGAAGTGACGCCCTTGAGTATCCGATTGAGAAAGAAACTACTGACGGACAACGACCGCCGCCGGGCGCGGAGGTAGAATCTTTTTCACCTCTCCCCTTGACCACCTCTCCTTTTCGTTTACTTAACCTCTCCCCCTAGCCCCCTCTCCATAGAGAGGGGGAATGTTTATGTTTGTGATTGTTCTCCCCTTCCTCTCGTGGAGGAAGGGGTCGGGGGATGGAGGTTAAGATCAAAAAAGGGATCGGGACCTGCCTGCCGGCAAGAAGGGATGGAAGAAATTATGGTATCCTGTAAAGCGTTGAACGGATTTCGGCATCGGAAATATCCACCCAATGGAACGCACTGGTTCCGTCACTCCACGTCACGCCTCCGGATACGTCGCGGTTATTGAGGGAGGAAAGACTCGTCTGCAACAGACTGGCCGTCTGCGTGCTGTCGACGAAACCTTTGAGCCCCAACGTCACGTAGTCGTTGAAAGGAATGAGCGTATTCACGTCGTACGCCGCGAAACCGGAGCACGTCACGCGGATGGAACCCGTGCGGGCCGATTGAGTGCAGGAAACGGAAACGGAGGGAGCCAGCATATTCACGAGCACGAAGCTGCCGGTTGAAAAGAGCACATTGGTAGCCGTCACATCGAACGAGAGCGTGGTGAGCGAGACGGAGCGGGATGAACGGGCAATGGATGGCTTATCCTGCGCCGTGAAGCGGAAGATGCCGATGGTACGAAGTCCCGTAGGAACCACGGTGCCATCTCTATCCGTAGCGGCATTCGTGATGCTCCTCAGCGCGATGTGTACGACGTCGCTCGTCGGTCCCGTGATTGCGCTGTTCGCTCCTGCGGCCGACCGTCCAATGAAGACCTCGCCCTCCGCACTGGAATCCCCGTCATTCTGGACGAGATCCTGCTGCGAAGCGATACCCGTGGCCTCCACGGCTTTGTCGAGCGCGGACGTGTCGGCCGAAAGCGTGAGGGCAACGGTGTCGCCGCTCTTCGCTCCGTCATCCGCGGATGTGAGCAGCGCACGCACGATCACATCCCGCACAATGTCTTTGCGCACTGTGAATTGCACAGTCGTGCAGAGTTTGCCCGAGGCAGGAATCCGGCATCCGGACGTGTGCGCCGTGGCGAAGGGCATAGTGGCCGCCGGATCGAAGAACTGGAGTTCCTCCACCGCATCCGTCGCCCCGGTGACCGCAAGCCGATCAACGATGATGTCTTCATCCGTCGCGCGGAAACTCAACCGCAGCAGATCTGCGCTCTGTACTCCTGCAAGAAGCTGATGGCTGCGCACCGGTTGCGAAGCCTCCGTGACGAACAGGTTTCCGCGTTCCGTGAGCGTGACCGATTCGGCGTCCAGGGTGTAGACCGCGATCCAGCAGTTATCGGTGCGGGGACAACCCCCCGCATCGGTGCGAATACCGACGAGCTCCCGTCCGTCGATGGCGCCAACGGCTTCCACGTACGCGCTGTCACTGGTACGGAACGCCAGAGCCAGATGGCCAGAGGTCTGCACCAGATCCGCCCGGACTTCAAAGCGTTTTCCGCGACTGGTGAAAATCCGCGCGCCGAGACCGGAGAAGGAAAGCACGTCGTCACGCACCAGCCCCGAACCCACCAGCGTCTCCGGCTTGTTATCGCCATCGGAATCTTCGTACAGCCGATAATTCACCGCGGCGGTGAATGCCCCATATTCCGCATCAAACTTGAGTCCCGCAAGCATGGCATCCTGCCACTTCGCGTTGGCGTCGAAAGAGAAGAGCACCGTCTGACTGGAACCGCCCGCGACCGTATCCGTACCGAGGGCGCGCTGATCCAAGCGGATGGCAGAGTGCTGGATCGGCTCGGGCACGATGACGCAGATCGAACTGCAACCATCCCCATCGTCAGCATTACCATCATCACACTGCTCCGCACCCTCTTTGACCCCGTTGCCGCACACATTGTGGACGTAGGCGGAGGAAACAGAAGAGGCGGAAGAGCTCAGGCGCTGGTCTTCGACCCGCGATGATGAAGACGCAGAGGATTCTCCGACGGTGGCGAGGGGCTGCCCAAAAGCGACAAGAAGCCATGCGGCATCTCCACGCGTGAGCAGATGATTTGGAGAACGCAGAAAGTACTCGGCCATACCACGATCCGCCACCGCATCGAAGTACGGGTCGTACCAGTGATCTGGCGCACGCACGTACTCCGGAGTCGGCATCTGCCAGGCGCGTTCCGCCATGGCGAGCGCCTCGGCCAGATTCACAGTCTGCGCACCACGGAACGTACCGTCCGGATACCCCGTGAGAATGTTGTTCTCTTTTGCGGTACAAGCGGTCTCCCAGAACCATTGCGGTTCACCTGTGAAATCCGTGAAGCATGGGGCGGAGGAATCGGCGTTCTCCTGACCGTATACTGCAAAGGTGAGGATCTTCAAAAACTCCGCACGGTTGATCAGAATATCGGGACGGAAGAGCCCATGCCCGTATCCCTCCACGATACCGTGAATGCGGAGCATTTCGATTTGCGATGCTTGCGGATGATCCACCGCATCAAGAAAAGAATCCGACTGGGCACAGGCCGTTGAAACAAACAGGCCGGTGAGGAGAAGAACGAACATCCGCCGCACAGTGAAGAAGTGTAGCAGACGAAGCTTTAAGCTGTTAGCTGGTAGCTGTGAGCTTGTAGCTTTTAGGAGAGCTGATAAGAGGGATGGAGCCATCATGCAATCTTTTCTGGTATCAACACATAGGTCAGCAACTACCGGCAGAGCCGGTAGCTTTCGGGAAAGCCCCTAGAAGGGGCTTGTCTGCTTTTCCAACACCTCACATTCTCCCCGATGTATTTGTACAAACCTCTCCTCCCTTCCCCCTCTCCCGGGGAGAGGGGGTGTTTATCTTCTGAAGAAAAATACTCCCCCTTTCTCCGCGGGAGAAAGGGGGGCGGAGGGATAGAGGTTTGCGTAAAAAAGCAGGCAATCAGAAACGCCGGAACGGTAGAACCAGCCGGATTCCCCCGGCAGAGCCGGGGGTTTATTCACGGATTATTATGAAACCTAAAAGCTAACAGCTATCAGCTACAAGCTCATTAACCAACTTGCTGCTGATACTCTTGGCCAGCTTGAGCCTGCTCCTCCCGCTTCGCCTCCTCTTTCTTGATCAGCTTCTCCGGCGTCGGCTTTGACTGAGCAGTATCGACACGCGCTTCTTCCTTCTCCTTAATAGTCTCGGTATGAAAGGGTTTTGATTTTTGGTCCGCCTCTTCGCGCGCCGCACGCTTCGACTCTTCATCTTTCTTGCCCGCCATCTGCGACTGCAACTCACGCAAATTCACCTTCGTCTTGAGCTCCTTCAACCGCTTCGCATCCTTGTCGAGGATGCTCTTTCCCTGTTTGCTTTCCACTTCGCGCTTGAGAGCATCTTTGCGCGGGTCGGCACGCGTCAGACGCTCCTGCTGAGAATAACTCGCCCACACGTCTTCATCATCGCGGGTTCCCATGGGACAAGTATACCACCGCAAGATTCGTCAGAGTTCACGGACTTCTTTCTGTACTGCTGTCTGGATTGCGGCGATGCGCTCCGAAGTCCTTCCATACAGAAGAGCTTCATCCCGATACGCGGGCTTGCTCTTGGGCGCGATGCCGGGCATAAAGGAAAGCAACACCCTGACTGGCTGTTCAGGATCACGGGAACAGAGTCCGTGCTCCACTCCGGAAGGAATCACAATCACATTGCCTTCCGCCACATCGACGACCGTTTCTCCCAAAATCATCTTCCCGTTTCCAGCCAGAATCTCGTACATCTCTCGTGTATATGCATGCACATGCACCGGAGAATCTACGATTTCGAGCGCGGCCACGGCGGCACAATCCACAATCTCCGTTGAACCATTCACAAAAAATTCCCGAACTTCGTCAATCAAAAATCCCTTCACGCCGCAGACACTCACTTCCTCATCAGAGAGCGAGCGGGGAATGCACGTAACAAGAGCACCGGGCTTCATGCCTTCTCCCCGGATCTTGAAACCGAGTGTTCTGGACTGAAACACATTCGTCGAAAGCCGCTCTTTCAGCTCCGCCCTCTCCCCGTCCGAAAGTTGTCGTGGCGTTTCAATCATGAGCAGAGGCAGGAATATTGCCTGCCATGAAGTTGCGCACAGCGTATACCTCGTGGTGCCCCCGGCAGGATTCAAACCTACGGCCTCCTGGTTCGAAGCCAGGCGCTCTATTCAGCTGAGCTACGGGGGCACGGGAGGGAGTATAGCTTTCCCTGACCATCGCGCAGGCGCTATTTTTTGACGCTCGCAAGCTCGCTTAAATCAGCTGAGCTACGGGAGCAGCTCGAAAAGAAGATTACTACGATCTCCCCACATCCTTATAGTTTTCGGAATTAGGCCATAATTCCCAGACATTGAATATTTTCTATAATATTGTATAATATCCATATATGGCCATTCTCGACAATCTCGAACGAACCACAAAGAGTGTTGCAGAGGTTCCTGTCGCCTTCGCGAAGGCGGGAGTGGAAACACTCGTGGGCGAAAATCCCCTCCCCAAAATGAAAGAGAGCATCAAGCGGGGCCTCTGGGATACCGTGGCATTGGGACCGCGCATGCTACGCGATTCCGTCGTCGGCATCCTCAAGGGAACGGGGCGGCTCACCTGGAATCTCATCAAACTTTTGCCACTACCGCTGCCTATGCTCGATAGTTGGAAAGCGGAACGTGGAAACGTCATGTTGCGGACGAAAGACGCGCTTGAGCTCTTCAAGTTCGATGTCGACAGTAAATTTGCGTTGCCAACTCTCAGCGCTACCACACATCGGCAGGATACTGCTATCCCTCCACAAAAAATGCACGCGCAGGCAGCGTAATGAATCGCTCCGATGGTGGAGAATACTTTTTCTAAAAAAACAGAACACACACCGGTTTCCTGCATTCTCATGCCAGGCATTTTTTGTTTTAACGCGATGAATGGCCAATGCCATCGTTCGATGAAAAGATCGCGCGAAGCACCGGGTGCCGAAGGTGGGTCCCGGTGCTGGAGCGCAACCATTGAAAGGAAAGAAGAGCTCATGAGAGGGAAACCGTAGGTGTTCCTCTCATGAAATTCTATCGGCGCTTCTTCTTCGTTGCCTTTCGCTTCTTGGTCTTTCTGGCTTTCTTCTTCTTCACCATGATCATGGGGGGAAAGAAATAGAACGTATCTTGATACTCTATGCAAAATGCCGCGCAAGGGAAATTCTTTCTGCGGCGCATTCGACGAAATGTGCCACCATCGAACACGGAGAAAAATAAAAAATTACACGGCGTGGATCGCGTGGCCGAGTTTTTCTCTCTTCGTTTCGAGGTACGCCCTCTGGTCCGATGTGGCATGAGTGAGCTCGATCGGGATGCGCTCCACAATCGAAAGTCCGTGGCCTTCAAGACCCACAACCTTGCGCGGATTATTCGTGAGCAGGCGAATGTTTTTGACGCCGAGATCTTTGAGAATCTGCGCGCCGATGCCGTACTCCCGCAGATCCGCGGCAAAGCCAAGCCGCTCGTTCGCCTCCACGGTGTCGAGCCCCTGCGATTGCTGAAGCGCGTACGCACGGATCTTGTTGGTGAGCCCGATGCCGCGGCCTTCTTGCTTGAGATAGAGAAGCACGCCACGGCCTTCATGCTGGATGATCTGCATCGCGGTAGTGAGTTGATGCCCGCAATCGCACCGCAGCGACCCGAGCGTATCCCCCGTGAAGCATTCGGAATGCACGCGCACAAGCAGGGGGGCATCCCCACTCACGTCGCCCTTCGTCAGCGCGACATGCTCGCCTCCGTGCAGCAGATCCCGGTACACCGCAATCGTCCACTCTCCTGTTTTAGTCTGGAGCGGCGACTGTGCTTCGCGGCGGACGAGCGTTTCGGTTCGGCGGCGATACGCAATAAGATCGGCAATCTGAAGAATGGGAAAATGATGCTGATCCGAAAATTCCTGCAGAGATTTGAGCCGCATCATCGTGCCGTCGTCGTGCATGAGTTCACTCAGGACCGCTGCCTCCCTAAGTCCCGCGAGACGACACAGATCCACAGCGGCCTCGGTATGCCCAGCTCGCACGAGGACGCCGCCGTCCTGTGCGCGCAGAGGGAAGACGTGACCGGGCCGCGCGAGATCCGACGGCCTGGCTTCCGGATCGATCGCCGCACGGACGGTTCGAGCGCGGTCGTGCGCGGAGATGCCGGTATCCACTCCTTCCACCGCCTCGATGCTCACCGTGAACGGCGTCTGCCGCTTGGATGAATTTTCGCGCACCATCGGCGGGAGCATGAGTTGATCGGCGATCTCGTTACTGAGCGAGAGACAGACGACTCCGCCGGTGTGCCGGATCATGAAAGCCATCGCCTCCTCGGTGACGTGCTTGGCAGCAAGGATCAGATCCCCTTCATTCTCCCGCGCCTCGTCATCCGTAACGATGATCATGCGCCCGGCTTTCAGTGCCTCGAGTGCCTGCGGAACGGAAGCGAAGGATTTACCCTGCCCGCCCGACAAAGCATCGACGAAGGCGGGAGTGGGGTCAAAGGATGGCATGGATAAGGAGTATACAAGTAGAATCCATCTGATGGTTGATATCTTCGCCTTTCTCTCGGAACACGGCATTCCCTTCGAAAAATTCGATCATCCTGCCGTCTTCACCTGCGACGAAGCAGAGCGTTTGTGCCCGTCCATGCCCGGCACCGCCACCAAAAACCTGCTCCTCCGGGACCGCAAGGGAACACAGAACTTCCTCATCGTAGTGGGGCACGACACCGCCACGGATCTGAGGGGACTCAGGGATCTTCTGCACGTGGACAAGTTCAGCTTCGCCTCGTCCGAGAGACTTAAGCGTCTCCTCGGAGTCTCTCCGGGAGCCGTGACGCTGCTCGGCCTCGTGAACGATACGGAAGGAAAAGTAGAAATTATTTTGGATGAAGCCATCTGGAACACCGAGGCCCTGCAGTGTCATCCGCTCGTCAACACGGCAACGCTGGTGATCCCGCACGAAGGTATCGCCCGCTTTCTCGAGGCGACCCATCACCCACCCCGGGTACTGCGCGTTCCAGCGCAAGGGAATCGAGGATGAATGCAGTGATCCTCCCCCTAACCTTAACCCTACGCCCTATCCCTACATCCTAACCCTTCTGAAGAGCAGGAACAGAAACAAAGATATCCGGCAATTATTGGGCCAAAATCGTATATGTCTGCCGCGCGTCACTGGGGAACATACGACCGACAGCAATGACATACGTGCCCGGCTGGTACTCGTAGCGCTGACCGCAGGCCGGCCCCGAGAAGCCGTACAGATCCACATCCTCCATGGGATAGATCAGGCACGTGAGTTGTGTGGAATCCGTGACCGAAACCTGCAGGGTCTGCGTGGCGGAGACCGTGAACTTAAACCAATCCTGATAGTCGCCGGGGGCGAGCGTTCCCGTGCGGGCAAGATTCATCGGCAGGGTCTGTGCCTCGCCGAAACCGTCGCTCCCGTCGCTCGTGGGCAGCGTTTCCGCCTTCACACTGAAAGTGGTATCGGCGCTGGTGGGCTGGAGCTGGAGCTGATAACTGCCGGGCTTGAGGGTGGTCTTCAGGGTACAGGTGGATCCCTCCTGGAAACCCATGAAGTACTCGAACGAAAATCCCGATTCCGCCATCAGATAGAGTCGGCACGAAATGTTCCCCGGCTGCCCCGACTGTAGTTTGGCCACCGTGGAAACGACGGCTGCGTTATCGAGTGTGAACCGGTACGTGACGGACTTACGCAGGGTGAACTTTCCGGCGGATTCGAAGGGGAACGGCACGTCGTAACTCGAAGCCAGGCTGGAGGAAGAGGAGGATGAGATCGGTTGTATGGAGGCTCCCGCGCTGCTCCGTGCCGAGGAAACCGATGAACTGCTCCCCTGCCTGCGTTCAATGAGATCGGCATTGAGCGCGTTGAAAATCATGGCAGCCGCCTCTCCTCTGAGGAGCGGCCAGTCGGGGTAGAAGCGCGACGTATCCTGCCCGGCGATGGGCAGAATCCCCTTCACGTATGCCGCATACAGATATTTCGTGTACCACGCGGAAGTCGAGACATCCACGAACTTCACCACCTGGAGCGCATCCTCGCCGATGTTCTCAACCGGAATGCCTATGACCTGTGTGATCATCTTCAACGCCTCCACGCGATTGACGGAATTGGAGGGACGGAATGTACCGTCGGAGTACCCCTCCACGAAATGATTCGCTGCCGCATCGCAGACGTAATTTTCGTACCAGCCATACCGCTCCACATCCGAAAAGCAGCCCCGGCTATTGACGTCCGGCAATCTGCCGGTGGCCTTGTAGAGCATCTTGAGCATCTCGGCGCGATTCACCTGGCGATCAGGGTAGAACTTGCCATCGGGATTCCCGGTCAGGACACCCGCATTCACCAGCGCATTGATCGGTTCTTCGAAGAGGTGCCCAACGGGGACATCGGGGAAAATCGCCGCGGCGGCGGCGCCGGTCGCGAGCCCTGCGAGCAGGGATCCTGAGAGAAAGAGAAATGTCCGCAGAGAGGCATGCATACGAAAGATGAGGAGATTATTCGCAATCCTACAGGGATTTCGCAGCTTTCTACAAGATGCCAGAACATAAATGCCGCAAGGCGCACAACAAGGCATGAGTGTCCACACATTCATCGTAGTGACTCGATCTGCGCAAGCACATGCAGAACTGCGCGAGCCGCTTCTGCCCCTCTGTCGGTTCGAGCGCGTGCCTGCTCAATGTTCTTGACGTACAGGATTTCGAATGTGAATGGGATTCTGTGCCGGACCTGCAGATTCATGATTGCACGTGCCGACTCTTGCGCGATGAGTTTGGCATGGTGCGTTTCACCGTCAACAATCACCCCAAGCGCGATGAGCGCGTCCACTTCTTTCGCTTCAATGAGCGAAGCTCCGATGAGCGGAATTTCGAAGGATCCGGGTGCGGCGTACGTGCGCACGTTCCCCTGTGCGATTCCCGCATCTTGAAAAACCTTTTGCGCTCCCTGGATCAGCTGCGACACGATTTCGGGATAGTACTGGGAATGGACGATGCCGATTCTCCATCCAGAGGAGATGCGTGCCGGCAGGGGGAGAGGTGAGGATTGAAGCACGAAGAAAGGTTAGAGAGGTTTGAGAAGTTAGAGAAGCCTGAAAAGGGAGTTTGTGAGGCGAGAGAAGTGAAGAAGGCCCGAAAGGTTGAAACGTATCAGGCCTCCCTCACTTCTTCAACTTCTTGAACCTCCAGCCAGGAGCGTGCGGACGAGAATGTCCGTTTCGATATTCACAGAATCGCCCATCCGCTTCGTGCCGAGCGTCGTGCCCTTGAGCGTCATCGGGATGAGCGCGACGGTGCAGGATTCCGGCCCGACATCGGCAATCGTGAGTGAGACGCCGTCGAGGCAGATCGAGCCTTTGGGAACGATGACGCGCTTGAGTTCTGCGGGAACGCGGACCGTCAGACGCACATCGTCGCCACGCTGTTCCAATCCGATCACCTCCCCTGTTCCTTCGATGTGCCCCTGAACGACATGCCCCTCGAACCGTCCGTGCGCCGGCAGCGCCCGCTCCAGATTCACCAGATCGCCAATGGACAAATCACCAATCGTCGTCGTACGAAGTGTCTCCGGCATCACGTCGAAGGTGAGTGCACGGGCATCCAGCTCTGTCACCGTCAGACACACGCCCGAGACGGCAATGCTCGAACCCGGCTTCACGTCATCAAAGGAAACCGGCCGCTCAAGCGTGAGCCTGCCGTCGCCCTGCGCGATGATTTTGGCCGTTGTTTCGATGATTCCGGTGAACATCGCCACCATGATACTGCTTCACTCTGTCTCAATCACTCATGAAGATGGAAAATATCTTCAGCAACTACTGCGCAGCAGCCGAGGAAGGTGGCTGACCGTGGCCCCTGCCGGATAACGGCCACTTCATGATGACCTTTCCGGTGGAATCGAGCGCCAGAAGCACCGTCTGACCACTGCTATCCGTGTACTTGAGAAATGTCGAGGCATTGGAAAGATCGTTCTGGGGACCGCCGCCACCACCCTGCGGCAGCTCCGGGCGGGATCCGGCAGACCAGATTCCGCTCGACATCTGGCCGAAATCCGGCGGCGTCTGACCGGAGGGAGGCTGCGGCCTGTTACTCCCCTGACTCGAATTTTCACCGGGCGGTGGACCCATGCGATTCTCTCCGCCACCTCCTCCTTGCTGCATCAGATTTTGCAGCGCCGTCTCAAATTCTGCCTTCGTCAATTCCGTGCGATCCGCAGCAGAATTTGCCGCATCGAGATATTGCTGAAGATCCTCTGATCCCATTTCCTTCTTTTCAGCCGATCTTGCGCTGTCACTGCTGTGTGACTCAAACCGGGAGACGCCCGACTTCTTGACGCTCAGGGCACGGTAAATATTTTCGCTGATATTCTCGCGTGTCATACCAGCCGTAGGTTTGAGTGACGTCAATCCCTCTTCTTCGAGTAAACCTTTCTCGAGAGCAGTCTGAATATACGGGGCGTACCAGGCGGACGTATCGACATCCTGAAACGCATCTGCTTCCGTACCCGTTGTCACCGTGTACCCTTGGGATGTAATCACCATTTTGATGGCTTCCACTTTGCTCACAGTCTGCTCGGGACGGAAAGAACCATCAGGATACCCGCTCACCCATCCCTGCTCCTTGGCATAACACACATACGGAGCGAACCACTCCGTCGTCACATCGGAAAAGCAGTCATGGTAGGTATCAACCGTAGGCGTGGCACCGCTGGCACCAACCAGAATCTTGGCCAACTCCGCGCGGTTCACCGTATTCTTCGGCTTGAATGAGCCATCTGAATAGCCCGAAATAATCCCCTGGCTGTAGAGATCCTCAATCGCTTCCTGGTTCTTGCTACCTGCGATATCCGAAAGCGATGCAGCCTGCGCACGGAAAACACCAAAAGCAAAAGGAAACAGCCCGAAGCAAAGCCCGCCAACAACAACCAACATCCATTCTTGTTTGATGTAATCGATGGAGTAACGCATGACAAAAAAGGAAGGAGACCACAACTCTAGAGGAAAACGTATTAAGGGAAGGTTAAGACAAAGAACCTTCAGCAAAATGGGCCACCCGACGATGCAGATGACCCATGACTTTGGTCCGGACACTGTTTGCTTTTACTGCGCTGAGGGAGGCTCTCCCCCACCATCCGGTGGTAGTTCGCTGCCATTCTCTTGCGTGCCTGGTGCACCCTGTCCATCGACAGGAACCTGCCAACGATCCACGGAACCCGGTTGCTGACCCTGCCCCTGCTCTCCGATAGGAACATCCGAGGGTCTCTGTCCGGAATCCTCTGCTCCCATCGGAGGATTTCTGTCTGGCGGACCATTGCGGCCACCTGCACGGAAGAAGAACACGGTCGCGACCACTGCCAGCAGCACGATCACGATAAAACCCAGCCAAAAGGAACTAATCTTACGCATCATCACATAATGGAAAAGAAGTAAAAAGCAATGAGTACTTCTTTGAAGACTAGGACATTGCCATTAAGAAACCATTAAGGGGGTTTTCTCCGCGGCATATTTCTCTTCTCTCCGCCCCTTGGACCCTAGACAGGACCGCAAATTTTCGCTAAGCTGGGCTCTCTGCCCCGCGCCCGCGGGGATTTTTATTATCCAATAATTTCTTATGGATGCAATCGTCGTCAAAGGTGCGAAAATGCATAACCTGAAGAACGTGGATGTGACGATCCCAAGGAACAAGCTGACCGTCATCACGGGGTTGTCCGGTTCGGGAAAATCCTCCCTCGCCTTCGATACGATCTTCGCGGAAGGGCAGCGCCGGTACGTCGAGAGTCTTTCCTCCTACGCCCGCCAGTTCATCGCGCAGATGGAAAAACCCGAAGTGGAAAGTATCGACGGACTCTCGCCGGCCATCTCCATTGACCAAAAGACATCCGCCCGGAACCCCCGCTCCACCGTGGGCACCGTAACGGAAATCTACGACTACATGCGTCTGCTCTGGAGCAAAGCGGGGCACGTGCACTGCACGGTCTGTCATCGGGAATTGAGCCAGCAGTCCTCCACGCTGATCATCGAGACCATCGCGGCGATGCCGGAAGGCACGAAAGTATTCCTGCTCGCTCCCATCATCGAGGGACGCAAGGGGTCACACGTCAAAATACTCGACTCGATCCGCCGCGAGGGGTTCGTGCGCATGCGCGTGGACGGACAAATCGTCACGACGGATGAGGAAACGGAGTTGGACCCGAAGAAAAACCACACCATCGAGATCGTCGTGGACCGCCTCATCGTGCGCGACCTCAAGACGAAAGAAGGAGAGGTGAACCCCAACCGTTCCCGCCTGGCGGACTCGGTGGAGCTCGCGATCAAGAAAGGAGAAGGCTCGCTGATCGTTCTGGATGCCGACACGAACAAGGGAGCGCGCTTCTCGGAGCGTTTCGCCTGCCCAGATCACCCCAATGAAAGCGTGGCGCAATTGGAACCGCGCAACTTCTCGTTCAATTCCCCGCACGGTGCCTGCGATGTCTGCCATGGACTCGGCGCCATCCAGCAGGTGGACGAGGCTGCGATCATCCCGAACCCCCGTCTCAGTCTCTCCGAAGGAGCAATTCACCCGTGGGCAACCTCCGTTTCGCGCATGGGCTTCACCACGCGTCTGCTCGAGGCGCTCGCCGCGCGACTGGAATTCAGTATGGATACCCCGTGGGAAAAACTCGCGCCGGAGCATCGCGAGGCGATTCTTCATGGCTCATCCGAAAGACTCTCCATCACAATGGAGGGTGAAAAAATCGACGGTAACTACGAAACGACCTTCGAGGGTGTGATCCCCAATCTTGAACGTCGGCACCGCGAGACGGATAGCAGTTACGTGCGCCAGCAGATCGAGGAGTACATGCTGGAGCTCCCCTGTCCCAGATGTAATGGCAGACGGTTGAAGAAAGAAATCCTCGGCGTGACCGTGGGGGATCGCAACATCGTCGATGCCACTGACCTGAGCGTGAGCGCGGCCAAAACGTTCTTTGAGGGACTGATCCCGACGAAAGAATTAAGAATGAAGAATAAAGAATTAAGCACGACTGGCTCCGAGCAACGAAAAACGAAAAACGAAAAACCGGTAACGTTGTCCGTGTACGAATACGCCGTCGTCAGTAAAGTGCTCAAAGAGATCATCGCGCGTCTCTCCTTTCTCGAGAACGTCGGACTCACGTACTTAACGCTTTCCCGTTCGGCAGCCACGCTCTCGGGCGGCGAGGCACAGCGCATCCGGCTGGCGACGCAGATCGGCTCCGCACTGCAGGGCGTGCTGTACGTGCTCGATGAGCCGAGCATCGGCCTGCACCAGCGCGACAATGCCCGGCTCATTGCGACCCTCACGAAGCTCCGTGATCTGGGCAACACCGTCATCGTCGTGGAGCACGACGAAGAAACGATGCGCGCCGCGGACTACCTGCTCGAGATCGGGCCCGGCGCCGGCAAGTACGGCGGAGAGGTCATCGCGGAAGGATCGCCGGAAGAAATCGTGAAGAATGCCAAATCCGTCACCGGCCAGTACTTGAGCGGTAAAAAAATCATTCCGACTCCGACGAAGCGGCGCAAGGGATCGGGCAAGATGCTTCGCATCATCGATGCCCATCACCACAACCTGCAGCACATCTCTGTCACGCTCCCGCTCGGGACATTCATCGGTATCACGGGGATTTCGGGCTCGGGAAAATCGAGCCTCATCCACGGCATCCTGGCTCCCGAACTGCAGCGCGTGCTCAACGGCGCCAAGTCGCGCCCGCAGGACGTGAAGGCAATTGAGGGCTTGGGCGAGCTCGACAAGGCTATCGTCATCGACCAGTCCCCCATCGGTCGCACGCCGCGGAGCAATCCCGCCACGTACACCGGCCTCTTCACCGAAATCCGCGACGTCTACTCGACTCTCCCCGAATCCAAACTGCGCGGGTACAAGACCGGCCGCTTCAGCTTCAACGTGAAGGGCGGGCGCTGCGAGGACTGCGAGGGCGACGGCATGAAGCGGATCGAGATGCACTTTCTGCCGGACGTGTTCGTGACGTGCGAGACCTGCAAAGGCCAGCGCTACAACCGCGAGACACTGGAAATCACGTACAAGGGAAAAACGATTGCCGACGCGCTCGACATGACCGTGCGCGAGGCTCTGGGATTCTTCTCGGCGCTCCCGGGCATCAAGAGAAAATTGCAGACATTGGAGGATGTGGGCCTCGGCTACCTGCACCTGGGTCAGAGCGCGACCACCCTCTCCGGCGGAGAGGCGCAGCGCGTGAAACTGGCCACGGAACTCACCAAGCGCGCCACCGGCCGGACATTCTACATCCTGGATGAGCCAACGACGGGGCTCCACTTCGACGACATCGCGCGGCTGCTCGACGTGCTTCAGCGGCTCGTGGACAAAGGCAACACCGTCCTCGTGATCGAACACAACCTCGACGTCATCAAGTCCGTGGATCACGTGCTCGACTTGGGTCCCGAAGGCGGCGACGCGGGCGGAAAAATCGTGGCGCAGGGCACGCCCGAAGAAGTGGCGAACGTGAAGGAAAGCTTTACCGGCGAGTACCTGAGCGGAATGCTGGCGAAGCCCAGGAAAGCGTGAGCGCGACTGCGGAAATCAAATGATGGCCGATGGAGTATACTGAGAATTCTTTTCCCTACCCCTACGCCCTACCCCTATCCTATGGTCCTCATCAACTCAAACTCCTCCGTCCTCTCGATCGGCGATCCCCTGCCGCACTTTCGCCTGCCCGCCGTGGACGGACTGACCGTGGACACGCGCGCGATCAAGGATCCGTTCCTCGCCGTGATTTTCACCTGCAACCACTGCCCGTACGCGCAGGCATACGAAGACCGCATCCTCGAAATCGCGGAGCACTTCGATCAGGAGGGCGTGCAGGTCGTCCTGATCAACAGCAATGACTCTACGGATTATCCGCAGGATTCTTTTGCAGCCATGAAGGAGCGCTATGAGGCAGAAGGGTATCCCTGCCCATACTGCCGGGATGAAACACAGGAAGTCGCCCGGGCATTCGGGGCGTTGTGCACGCCGCACTGTTTCGTCTTCGGTCGCGACCGCACGCTCCGGTACAAAGGCAGAGTGGATGACAACTGGGAACACCCCGATCAGGTGAAGCAACGCAACCTCTGGGATGCGCTCGATGCGCTGGTCGAGAATCGCGAACCGCCCGTTCACGAAGCCAATGCCATTGGGTGCAGTATTAAGTGGAAGAACGAGAAGCTCCTCCACGCCGAAGCGTAAGAAGGAGCAAAGACAGGAATGCCATCGAGTGCTGCATCAAGTGGCAGAAGATGGTTTTGACCGTTGCTCTCTCTCCAATGACTCGGGTGAACGCGTCACACGCACTTCCGCCACGATGTGTTCATGATCGGGAGCCTCTTTGAAAATATGAGGATGACTGATGACAGCCATGCCACCCATCTCTCCCACGCGCCATGAGAATTTGTCGGGATGGAGGCGCGGCATGATTCCATAATTCGGCTCATTGAAACTGGTGGAAATATCGGTGATCGCGCAGATCACCGGCTGCTGATTGTCGGGCGTCGTGTTGTCCTGAAGAATTCTCGCAACTGCTCTCGCTGCAATTTCGGAATTATTTGCCGCGACCATTTCATGAATTTTGCGATACACGTCTGACCGTGCACGATCTCTTCGCGCGCTGGGAGGAAGAGCCCCGCGTGATTCGTCGGATGTCACCTCACGCCAGCGTTCGTACAGGTGAGACTCGGTCGCCGCATTGGTCCCTGCGAGCACCATCGGTAGCACCGTAAAATGGAGAGGAACAGGTTCACCTTCGTTGACTTCGATTCGCAGGTTTCCTGCACTCTTGGCCCCCACCACATTGCCGGGCATCCTGACGGGATTATCTGCAACGTTTAAGAGTTCTTCACCCAACTGTGGCTGCAGTGAATCCACGGTCACTTGATGGAATTGCTTCATGGCTGCGTCAAAGAACTCCTGCTCTGTCTCCACATTTTCAAGAATCGCTCTAATGCGATTGCGAAACATGGTACTCAAGCCGCGCGTCAGATCGAACTGCATGCCAAAAACACGGTCGGGAGACAGCCCATTCTGAATAAGATTCTGTACGGCGGAACGCACCGCATTCAGAGAAAAATCAATGACGATAATCCGATGGAGCTCGGAGAGAATGACGTTTGCAGTATGCACACTGATGTCACGACCCACCGGCTGAAACCCCGGTCCCACCAGGCCGACATTCATTTCATTGAGGTTCAGCCTCTTCTCCTGTGAAACTTTCAGAATCCTGTTTGCAATGGTCGTGTCCATCCGGTCGTAATGCGTAGTCCATGCCTCAGGATGCCCCTCCTGATTCCTTCCCCACTCTCCTTCCTTGAGATAAAGATCATAGTCGGCAGCGGTGGGCTCGAAGAGCACGGAAAGTGGATCGATGGGGCCGTCGACGAAACGTTCTTGCATTGAAAGGAGAAAGGGGCAAATTTTGACACAATTTCACCGCTTTCGCAAGATTCTTTTCACTCCCGGCACCTCCAGGATCGCATCGTAGAGATCGCTGAATTGCTGAAAATTCTTGACCTCCAGGCGGATTTTGTAGAGAGCATCCATCGGTGGAAATGCAAAAACCAGGAATTTTGAAATGTTGATGCCTCTTTCAGCAAAGCATTTGGAAATGCTGTAAATCATACCGGGCTGGTCACGGGAATAGATCTCCAGATCAATAAGAGATGCCTCCTTATTGAGCACGCGCGTTCGCGGGAGCAGGTGCAGCCATTTCAGAATACGAATGGTCCAGCTCGGTGGCGTAATGAGAAGATGACGGTAATTTTCAATGACTGTACCCACCGAAATCGATCCGCTGCCAACTTCCTCAAGAAGAAGATCAAAGGATGAAAAATTGCATTCCTGCGCCAGACGTTCCTGCACAGGACTGAAGTGGAACAGCCACCAGATGGGCAGCCGGTATTTGGCGCACTCGGCCTTCAGGAGGTTCGCACCATCTTTGCGACGCTCCGCCTTGGGATGATGCCGCAAGGTCTGCCGCAGACGTTCACGCGCACGCACGGACTTCACCTTTTCCACCCACACCGTACGACGGTCTGTTTTCTCTCCGTTGAGAAGAACAAGCTCCACGGTCTCCCCTTCATTGAGAATACGCGTTGCCTCACTGACTTCGCCGCCATCCACCCGGATGCCTGCCAGATATCGAATATTGTCCGGATCAATTTCAAAAGCAAAATCCACTCCCGTCGCACCGGCGGGCAGTATCACGATTTCGCCGGCACCGGTAAAGACATTGATGCGCTCGGCAAGAACCGTCTGCTGCAAATTCTGGAGGTACTGCTGATCGTTAAACGTAAAGGCATGCAATGCACTCAGCGCATGGTAGACATCCCCTCCATTCTCCGATTCCCACGAAGAAATCTTGCGCTTGAACGAATACTCATGAATGACAGCAGTCTGAATCCGCAAACGAAACTCGTGGCTCTGCGAAAGGAACACTGTCGTATGGAGGGCTCGATACCCGTTAGGCTGCGGCGTGGAAATGTAATCACGAAAAGAGGCCGGACGCGCCTGATGGTGCTCATGAATTTCGCCCAGAAGCCAGTAACATTCCAGCGGAGATGACCGCTGCACAATGAGCAGACCGGAATCAATGGCATTCGCGTTTGTGAGACGGCTTAAGACACGTTGCATTTTGACGAAGATTTCATAGTCGGTCATCAGCGAAAGCTCTGCATGGACTTCTGCACCCGTCTCCTGATTCACCTGCTGAATGAACTGGACACGCTCTCCACTCACTTCTGCCCGCACACGCTCAATGGCCTGATGCCACTCTTTACTCTCCTGAGGATACGCAACGGGAAAACAAATCTCTTCGAATTGCTTCTTCGCCTCCCACCATCCGACGAGCCGGGCAAACGGAACGTAGATATCCAGCGTTTCGAGGGCGATGCGTTCCCGCTTCTGCTGCCGCAGAGCGGAAAGCGTTTCTACATTATGAAGCCGGTCTGCGATCTTGATCAGGATGACACGCAAATCATCGTTGGCCGTGAGCAGCATTTTTCGTAGTGACGCAACCTGCCGGTCCGAAAGTCTGCCCTCGTAGAGACTCTTGCTCATCTTCGTCACCCCCTCCACCAGATGCGCCACTGTCTTGCCAAATTCGCTCTCGATCTGTTCAACAGTCGCATGACCATCCTCCACCGTATCATGCAGCAGAGCGGCGATGAGCATATCCTTCTGTGCTTCCAGTTGTGCAAGATAGAGAGCCGTCGTGATGGGATGGATTACATAGGCCTCGCCCGATTCCCGCTTCTGTCCTTCATGCAACTGCACAGAACGCGCAAGTGCACGCTCCACCTCCTCCCGATCTCGCACCCGAAGGTACAAAAGAGAATCACGGAACTGGTGGTCAATTCCCGCCATGATTGGCAATTATATCACGAAATCGTCTTCTGCAGGACTTTTTTGCACCTTCAAAATGAGTGATTTTATGGATAATACCCACGATGATTACCAACCACCGCCACGAGGAGCCCTAAAACGGCAGCGGTTAACGAGGAAATTGTATGACGACGATCCCGTTGCAATTCATCAGATACGGCTTGCTGCAGGTTATGTTCTTCCCCACGAATAACCCCACCCATGCCAAGTTGTGATAAAGCCTGGCGCGCCCGCAGAACAGCCGGATTAATGATGTCCCGTTGATCAGTTTCGGCCACCCCTTCCTGCGCAGACGCAAGCGTCGATCCATCATCCAGAATTCCCTGAGTGCCGTTGCTGGCATTAGTTAATACGTGCATAAAACTTCAGAGCTAAATATTCTCAAGGAATCGGTCTAGTGTCAAAAACTTTCGCTATGAAATTGGGCATTTTTTCCTATAACAAATTCATACAGGTCGGGTTACATCACCTCACAGTGTTTGCTGTACACTGACATCGATGTTCGACCCCGTGGCTCCCAAGCAGCGGCTGCCGGAACTGGAAGAAGGCATCCTCCGCTACTGGCAGGAAGAGGACATCTTCAAACGAAGCCTCCGGCTTCGCTCGGAGGGAACGGGCGACCTGCTGGACGGTCCCGTGGGAGGCAAAGGGGAAGCATTTTCGTTCTACGACGGACCGCCCTTCGCCACGGGCCTGCCCCACTACGGACACCTGCTTGCCGGCACGATCAAGGACGTGATCCCCCGCTACCAGACGATGCGAGGCAAGTACGTAGAACGCCGGTTCGGCTGGGATTGCCACGGGCTCCCCGTCGAGAACCTGGTCGAGAAGGAACAGAATATCGCATCGCGCCGTGAGATCGAAGAGATGGGCGTGGATAAATTCAACGCGCTCTGCCGCAGCTCCGTGCAGCGCTACACGAAAGAGTGGCGGACGGTCGTTTCGCGTATGGGCCGCTTCGTGGACATGGACAATGACTACCGCACCATGGACCCGGAGTACATGGAATCCATCTGGTGGGTCTTTAATCAGCTGCACACGAATGGACTCGTCTACGAGGGACGGAAAGCCATGCAGGTCTGCCCTCGCTGCGAAACGCCGCTCAGTAACTTCGAGGTGACGCAGGGCTACAAAGATGTGACCGATCTCTCGGTGACGGTGAAGTTTGAATTACGGAAGGAAGGAAAGGAAACAAAAGAAACAGAGGAAACAAAGGAGTATCTGCTCGCGTGGACGACGACCCCGTGGACGCTGCCGGGCAATCTGTTCCTCGCGGTGGATCCGAAAATGAAATATGTAAAATGGCACTATGATAAAGAGACCTATATTCTCTCAGAGAAAATATTTACTCAGAGAATGGACCCAGAGAGTCCTCTTCGTCCGAATCCCATCTTCTATGCAAAGGCAAAGAATATCGGTGAGCCTAAGAGTCATAATGAAAGTATCGAGGTGATCTCAGCCAAGTCTCTGATCGGGAGACAATACATCCCTCTCTTCCCCTATTTCACGGAAGAATATGGAAAGAAAGCGTTCCGCGTGGTTGGTGCAGACTTTGTCACGGCGGAAGACGGCACCGGAATCGTGCATATCGCGCCGGGCTTCGGCGAAGACGACTACAAAGTGGGTTTGAGAGAAAAAGTACCGATCCTCCAGCACGTCACGATGGAAGGGAAATTTGTGGATGCCGTCACAGACTTCCGCAGCAAAGATGTTAAGCCTGTCGATGACCCAAGCTCAACCGACCGCTTGGTGGCCAATTGGCTTGATGAGCATAAATTGCTCTTCGCGCAGAAAATGTTTAGTCACAGCTACCCGCACTGCTGGCGTTGCGACTCGCCGCTCCTCAACTACGCCACGAGCTCGTGGTTCGTGAACGTTTCGAAAATCAAGGAAGACATTCTCGCGTCCAATGCCAAAACCACGTGGGTCCCCGCGCACGTGCGCGACGGAAGGTTCGGCAAGTGGCTCACAGGCGCGCGCGACTGGGCGATCAGCCGCAACCGCTACTGGGGCACTCCCCTGCCGATCTGGCGCTGCAACGAAACAAAAGATCTGACGGTGATCCAGAGCCGCGACGAACTCATGGCACAGCAACGCATCCGCTTCACCAAAGTATCGGTCCTGCGGCACGGAGAGAGTGAAGGAAATTTGGTGCCGGTTTATCAGGGCACCTGCCCGGGCACGCACTTGACGGCAACGGGAAAGAAACAGGCTGCGGCTGCGGCGGATTTTCTGAATGCTGGAGAAATCTCCGCCATCTACTGCTCACCCTTGGACCGGACGAAAGAAACCGCGGCGATCATCGCCAAGGCGACAGGTGCTCCCGTGATCGTGGATGAACGCCTGCACGAAGTCACCTTCGGGGACTATGAGGGCAAGACCGTCGACTTTTCGGATTTGACCTTCGTGAAAGCGCGAAGGGCTCACAAGCTCGAAACCAATGCCCCCGAAAGCATCTATCACTTTCCGGGTATGGAGACGTTTGGCGCCGTGCACGAGCGCATCAGCGCATTCCTCGAAGAAGTTCTTCCCCGGTACCGCGGCGGCCACATCGTCATCGTCACACACGCCGATCCGCTCCAGAACATCCAGCACTTCTTTACGCTGGAAGATCCCATGAAACTGAATCACCGGCCGTATCCCCGGTATGCCGAGCCCGTGACCTTCTTCTGGGATCATTGCACGCAATCGCAACTCGATCTGCACAAGCACGTCGTGGATGACATCACGTGGGGCGCTTCTGAGCAGAAGAATGACATTCAACTGACCTTGGTCCGCCACGGCGAAACGGACTACAACGCGAAAGACATTGTCAATGGCGGCAACGTCGACACGCTTCTCAACGAGACGGGACGCTCTCAGGTCCGTGTACTCGCCAAAAAACTCAAGAAGAAGAAATACGACGTGATCATCTCGTCGAATCTGAAACGCGCCGTCGAAACGGCAGAGATCCTCAGCGCGGAACTGAAGGTGCCGCATGTGGCCAAGTGGAAGGAATTGCGGGAGCGCGACATGGGTGATTGGTCCGGCAAGCCCGAACAAAAGTACCGGACAACTCTGCCAAACGGCGTGATCGCAAGCCCCGGGCTTTCCCCTTCGACTCCTCCGGGCGGCGAGAGCTTCGAAGCATTCCTGCGGCGATTGGAAGGAGCTTTGCAGCGCATCCGCGCGGAATACCCGGGCAAGCGCGTGCTCGTGGCCTGTCATGGCGGCCCGCTGAAATGCCTGCAGGCACTGGTTGACAATCTCTCCCTCGCGGAAGCAGCGGCACTCGCACCCAAGAACGCCGAGGCGATTGATCTCAAGCTGCCTGCCCTCATGCAACGCATTCCGGAGGTCCTCGACTGCTGGTTCGAATCCGGCTCCATGCCGTACGCCCAGGATCACTATCCGTTCGACTTCAAGAATTTTCCGGAGGGCCCAAAAGCAATTGGCAATTGGCAATTGGCAAAGCCAAAAGCTAACAGCTACAAGCCACCAGCTCATTTCCCCGCGGACTTCATCGCCGAGGGCATGGACCAGACGCGCGGGTGGTTCTATACCCTCATGATCCTGTCGACGGCTCTCTACAAGCAACCCGCGTTTTTGAACTGCATCGTCAACGGCATCGTGCTGGCCGAGGACGGCAAGAAGATGAGCAAGCGCCTCAAGAACTATCCCGAGCCGACCGAGGTCGTGCACCGTCACGGGGCGGATGCCGTGCGCTTTACGCTCATGAGTTCTCCCGCCGTCCGGGGCGAAGACCTGCGCTTCTCGGAAACACTCGTTTCGGAGACCGTGCGTTCCGTGCTGCTTCCGCTCTGGAACGTCTACAGTTTCTTCGTGACGTACGCGAACGCCGCGAAGTTCGAGCCGGTCGTCATCCGCCGTCACAGTAACCATCCTCTGGATCGTTACATCCGCGCCGAGGTGCAGGATCTCGTGAACCGCATCACGCGGGAGCTCGACCGCTACGACCTGTCGGCCGCCTGCAGCGAGATGCACGACACGATCGATGCGCTCACCAACTGGTACGTGCGCCTCTCGCGCCGCCGCTTCGCCGGCAAGGGCGCGGTGGATGAAGAGGATACGAGCCCATCTGCGGAACTTTCGACACATGAAGGAGAGCAGACGGAAGCACTCGCGACTCTCTATGACGTGCTCCTCACCATCTGCCAGGTACTCGCCCCATTCTGCCCGTTCATCACCGACGCGATCTACGTGAATCTCGTTCCCGAAGACCACGGATCGGTGCACCTGACCAACTGGCCAGACTGCAAGGAACTCACGACTGAAGAGCGTGCGCTCATTGAGCGCAACCGCCTGCTTCGACTGATCGTGTCGCTCGGCCTCGGCATCCGCGGAGCAAAAAAACTCAAGGTGCGCCAACCGCTCGCGCGCGCCCTCGTCGCCCTGCCGCCGGCTCTCGCAAAGATTGCACTCACCGAAGGTGACCGCGATCTCCTCAAGAACGAACTCAATGTGAAAGATTTGGAATTCGCCGCAGACCCCGGCACGCTTGCGGAGCGTTTCGCGCAGGTGGATGCGCGTAAGGTGGGTCCGCGTCTGGGTGCGCGCGTGCAGGAGATCATCAAGGCAGGCAAGGCGGGGGATTTCACGGTGCGGGAGGATGGCGCCGTGCTCATCCTGGATGAAGTACTCGCTCCCGATGAGGTGAACATCACGTACCGCAGCAGGGAGGGTGAAGACATCGCAGCCGACAAGGGCGTCGTCGTGAGCATGGAAACGACCGTGACTGAAGCGCTCAAACGCGAAGGCCTGGCACGCGATCTCATCCGCGCAGTACAGAAGATCCGCAAGGAAGCGGGATTGCACTTCGCCGACTCGATTGCGCTTGAGATAGACGACCTACAGCAAATCTTGCAGGAACACGGCAACGTGATCGCACAGGAAACGCATGCCGTGCTGCAGGAGAATGATGGAAACCCGGTGCGTGTGAACATTGACGGATCGGACGTGACGGTGAGGCTGAAGAAGAGGTGAGAGAAGTCGTAGAAGTGAGGAAGGCCGATGAAGGTAGCAGAAGTTGTAGAGGTTAGGGATGCCTGAGAGGTTTCAACCTTTCGGGCTTCTCTAACCTTTTAAACCTCTCGGAACCTCCGATCTGCTACACTCTCCCCCATGTCCAACGATTCCGGAGGTTCCCTCCCACTCAAGATCACCATCAAAGCAATTCTGAACGTCACTCTCGTCTGGGCGATGGCCACATACCTCGATCAGTATTTCGCGCTCACCGGAGGGTGGCGGGCGATTGTCATCGTCGGTGCGCTCTTAACACTCTTGAATCTCCTCGTCCGCCCGATCCTCGCCGTTTTGACGCTCCCCTTAAAAATCTTCGCCACTATTCTCGCTGTGATCGTGGTGAACGGCATTTTCGTGTGGCTCGTGCATCTGCTCGTCCTCAAGATGGACCCCGCCATCGTGGGGCTTGAGATCTTTGGCGGTGTCTGGGGCTGGATCGTCGTGGCCGCAGCGATCGGGTTTGCGAACTGGGTGATGAAGGAGATCATTCGATAGTGATGCGTGTCATGGTGAGCACTGTCGAACCATAGACACACGAAGTCATCCTTCGACAGAGCTCAGGATGACAACACTCGCGAAAGGTCTCTACGGC
>Ga0265297_10003993_pt1 | contig 25129 bp, 42 predicted proteins | sample Munlanlwell13791_FD_192502 | JGI IMG/M metagenome (GOLD analysis project Ga0265297, IMG submission 192502) | Leachate microbial communities from a municipal landfill in Southern Ontario, Canada - Leachate well 137-91 | ecosystem: Engineered > Solid waste > Landfill > Unclassified | place... | reverse complement strand
CCGACATGCTCTATGACGTCGAGCAACGTTTGCTCCACGACCGGGCTTTCCGCGAGCGCTGGCAGGCGCGGGTGCACGACCTCATGGTGGACGAGGGGCAGGACACCACCGGCCAGGCCATGCGCATCCTGACCAAGCTGGCGGCCCCGCAGCACCGGCTGACCATCGTCGGCGACACCGACCAGCTGCTGTACCGTTTCGCCGGGGCGACCCCGGAGGCCAACCTTTACGACGGCTTCGAGGCTCAGTACAGCGCGGGCAACATGGTCATGCTCACGGTCAACTATCGCAGCACCCGCACCATCATCGACGCGTGCTCCCGGCTCATCGCCAACAACTACCGCGTGGACGACGCGCGGGCCGGCGCGCCCTACGACGCCTGCTACATGAAGCAGGTGGTCGCGCGGGACGACGCGCCGGAGGGCTTGCCGATCAGCTTCACCATGTACCCGGACGCGGCTTCCGAGGCCGCGGCGGTGGTCATGGAGATCGAGCGCCAGATCGATGCCGACGGGCGGGACCCTGGCGAGTTCTTCGTGGCCGGGCGCACCCGTGCCCAGCTGGGGTATCTGGAAGGGCCATTGGTCCAGTCTGGGATTCCCTACATCAACTTGGCCGGGTCGTCTTTCTTCGGCATGAAGGCTATCAAGGATATTACAGCTTACATGCGGCTGGGGTACGACGAGGACTCCGCGGCCTTCGAGCGGGTGTACAACATCGCCTCGAACGTCAACATGCACCCGTGGGGCGCGCGCAAAGGGGAGTACTGCCCCCACCGCTACCTGGGCGCGGCGTTCGTCCAGGCGTGCTACGACGGTAACACCGGCAAGCCGGAGTATAAATGGCGTTGGCGTGCGGCCAAGCAGCGCCGGGCGTTCGTCCCCGGCGTGGAGGACCTGGACAACTTCGTTTCCCGGCTCCATGATCGTTACACCATGGACACGCTTCCCCAGGTCATCGACTTTATCGTGAAGGAGTGTTATGAAGACCACCTCCGCGCGACGGAGGGGTTCTTGGAGGAGGGTGACGGCGGGGTGTTCGAGGACATCGAGACCCTCAAGGAGCTGGCAGGCCGGTTTGACAATCCCCAGGATTTCTTCGCGCACGTCGAGGAGGCGGAGAAAGCCGCCGAGGCGGCCAAGGGCAGCGACTGGACCGGGCACGTCGTGCTCAGCACGGTGCATCGTCTCAAAGGACGCGAACGGCCGGTGGTGTTCGGCATCGGGTGGTGCGAGGGCGTGGACGCCAAGGGGCGGCCGGCGGGGCTGCTGCCGCACACCTACTCCCTGCGGGAGCCGGAACAGCGGGGCGTCTTACCCACTGGTGGAATGGGGCGTATTGAGGACGAGCGTGATATTGCATTCGTGCTGGTGAGCCGAGCGCAAGAGGAAGTACATCTCTCTGCTCCTGAGTCCTATCATAAGTGTAGCATGGGTCCCTCCCGGTTCATTTATGAGATGGGGTTGCTATGAGCATTGACCCTATTATGAACCATGAGCGTATACTTGGCAAAGACCTCGAAATAAATACTTCCTTTGCCTCCTGGGAAAGAGTACGGTCAATGCAGTCAGGAGTAGAATTACCTGGCTCCTACCTACCCTTACATAACCTAATGGCTGACGAAGTAGTAAAGCAGATTCAGTCTCGTACTGCTGACCCAGTCTACATGCTTAACTTCACTAAAGCAGACGTATCTGGTCAATGGCTTGGTGGCTTCGATTTACATACCGCGTCCTTCGTGAACGCCTGTGCTGCGCAGACAGTATTCATGCGCACGAACCTCTTCCGGGCCATGCTCAACGGGGCTTTTCTCGAAGGGGCCATTTTCACCGGGGCTGACTTGCGCGGGGCGTCCCTGGCGGATACCTGGTTAGATAAAGCAGATTTCCGCGGGGCCAACCTGCATGATGCTGATTTGCGCGGGGCGCACTTGGAAGGGGTTCGATGGGACTGGGACACGGTTGGCCTGGCTCCAGCTCCCGAAGGGGAACTGATCGGCTGGGGTTGGAAGTCTGGACATTTGGTACAGCTGCTGATCCCTCGCAACGTGCGTCGCAGCTGCGCCACGGGTCGCAAGTTCCGCGCCGAGTGCGTAGTCACTTTGGAGATCGACGGGTGCCATGAGCACGGGGCAGGGTTCACTCATCAGTCAGGCCTACAAGAGCCAGTAGTCTACGAGGTCGGGCAAATAACTCGGTGTGATAATTGGTGCGAGGATCGCTGGCAGGAATGTGCTGGTGGTATTCATTTCTTTCTCTCGCGGCATGAGGCTCTGACTTATGGGCCGCAACGTTATGCTACTGGCCCTGACCCAGATCCTGCAGGCGCCTGGGTAGCTGCTATTCCCTTAAACAAAACAGAAAGGAAATAATATGAACAACCATCTTTTAGATACCAAGGTTAATCTCAGGCAGGTCAATTACATCACTGTGACCGTAGTGGACCCAGCTGATAAAATGCTGGTACTGCTATCCGAGTTGTTCGATTGGCCTATTCAGCAAGTGGAGATTAAGGAACAAGTTGGACGATTCATATTACTGCGCTACCGTGTTAACCTGGACCCGGAGATCGTGCTCTGTATTGGATCGAACCGGGAACGACGCGAGTTCAACAGTGCGATAGCCAGGCTCCAGGAAGTTCGTCGTGGATCGCCATGTTATCCACGAGAATGGAGACATCGAGCCGTACAGGCGGCAGCCGCGGTTAAGAAAATCTTGGCTACATGGGCTTATCCTGACGAGCAGGTATTTGTAGAGAATTGGGTAGACCTGGTGGTAGCTACCATGTCTACGGTGCAGGATGGAGTGAAGAGATTACAGGAGGAGTGATATGGGTAAGACTGGAATAGAATGGACTGAGATGGTATGGAACGTGGTGACGGGCTGCACGCCAGCCTCGCCAGGTTGTGAACACTGCTATGCCCGGCGGATGGCGCATCGGCTGGCCGGGCGGGTAGGATATCCAGTAGCACCGCATGAGTTCGCCGTGACCCTGCATCCTGAGCGACTCGACGAGCCACGACATTGGAAACAGATGCGATCGATCTTTGTCTGCAGTATGGGAGATTTGTTCCACGAGTTGGTCCCTGACGACTACATCCGGCAGGTGTTCGAGGTCATGCAAGATACCAAGCAACACGTCTTTCAAGTGCTCACCAAGCGCCCGGCGAACGCACTACGCTGGTTTACAGATTACCCGTGGTTGAGCAATTTACGGAACGTGTGGGTTGGCGTGACTGTGGAAGATCAGACGCGGGCAGACGAGCGCATACCACTGCTACTGCAAATCCCGGCGGCAGTACGCTTCATCAGCGTGGAGCCGATGCTCTCGGCGATCAACCTGCGGGAGTGGCTGCAATGTCACTTCGGGCGCTCGGGAAAGCCGATCCGGGTCGAGGATGGCCGGGCGATCTACGGGGCACGGTTGGGGCCGCGAGTGGACTGGGTTATCTGCGGCGGAGAGACCGGGCCACAGGCTCGCCCGATCAACCCCGCCTGGGTGCGGCAGTTGCGGGACCAGTGTATTGAGAATGACGCGCCGTTCTTCTTCAAGAACTGGGGTGGCCCACATCGCGAGGGCTGGGTGGTCGATGGTAAGTTATATTCCGGCAACGAGATCGACGGAATACGGTGGACCCAGCACCCGGTGGCAAACCAGGGCTGGAAAGCCCTGGCGTGGGGTAAGGTTCAACGATAAGTAAGACCTTGACAAAAGGAAAGTAGAAGTATGAAATCAACTTTGGAAAAGATTACGTTAGTCGAATTGGCATTATGTTTTGACCACGGGAAGCGTACCTTCGAGAATTTACTGGTAACAGGTAGCGATAGTAATGGCTGTGCGTCGGTCTGGCTCCGCGGTTGTGTATTCCAGAATTGTCGGTTCTCGCAGGTACGAATGCCTGGAGCGTATCTGGAAGGTAGTTCTTTTCTCGATACGCGATTTTATCGCTGTGACCTACAACAGGCACAGTTTTCTAAGACGATTTTCAATCAGGTGAGCTTGCGGTCATGTAATCTTGCTGAGGCCCGTATGGAAGGATTACAGGCCCGTGGTTTGGTGCTCAAGGGCGGGTCGATAGAGAATGCTAACCTACACGGCGCCGACCTACGCGGCTGCCAGTTTGCACCACGCTTATTTACTGGCCTAAACGTCGCAAATGCACAGTTTTATGCTGCTCGTATGGGTGATAATTTCGACCCAGATAAGGTGATTACAAGCTATTTCACGTTGGGCCTGGAGCCAGCCCCAGAGGGCGAGTTGGTACTGTGGGGTTGGAAATCGGCACGCCTGGTAGAAATGTTGGTACCACGGGACGCACGACGTAGCCAAGCTACTACTCGCAAGTTACGTGCGGAGTACATCATTACACGCTCTATCGACGGCGATACCACACCAGGGCTTTCCCTGATTCATAATCATCCTGGATCGAGTACTACTTATTACGTTGTCGGCCAGGAGACTCACTGTGATCGCTGGGATTCCTGTCGTTGGCATGAATGTTCTGGTGGCATTCACGGGTTCCAGTGGCAGGCCGATGCGAAAACCTGGACCAGTGGACCAACACCCAGCTTTTTCTAAATGAAAGGACAGATGCCGTCGATAAGATTGATAAGCTATCTGGGAAGGAGTAATATATTGACAATTTGATATTATAAAGTAGAATAAGTAGTAAGACCTATTCAATAAGCTAAGGAGGTAGTGATGAAAGTATCGAGGTTGGTGATCAAGAATTTCCAGGGGGTGAGCGAGCTGGATGTGCGCCCGGAGGACCTCAACCTGATCGCGGGGCGCAACGGGGCGGGTAAGACTTCTCTACTGGCCGCGATCACAGCAGCTGTGACCAGCGCACGTGGTGAGAAGCTCCGCCTGGTGCGTGATGATGCCGGGGAGGCCCTGGTGCTGTTGGAGCTGGACGATGGGTACACCGTGCGCCGGGAAGTCGAAGACGTCGGCGGACGTACCGCCGGGCCGGTGACCGTGATCGATGGAACTGGGCGCGAGGTAAACGCCGCGCAGAAGTTCCTGTCGGCGATCGGGGCCGGGTTCGGGTTTGACCCGCTGGCCTTCGTGGCCTTGCCGCCGCAGGAACAGACCAAGCGCCTGTTGGAGCTGGTCCACACTGACTTACCTGTGGCGGAGCTGATCAAGCTGGGCGGTGGGATGCTGCCGGAGGTGGATTACACCCGGCATCCGCTGCAAGTGCTCACGGCCCTGATCAAAGCCCTGGAAGAACATCGGCGCATCGCCGGACGAGATGCCCGTGATACCGAGGGCATGGTGACCAAGCTGCGGGCGAGCGTTCCCACAGATTTCAACCCGGTGGTGGTGCAAGGATTCGACCTGGCCGGAGCCTACGCGACCCTACAACGTCGCGACGAGACCGCGCATCAGATGGAACGAGCGAAGGCGCGGGTAGATGAAGTGTTCGGCAAGCTGGAGCTGGTCCGCCGCCAGGTGGCGGACCTGGAGCAACAGCAGGCACTGGCAGAATCGCAGTGGAACGAGGCCCAGCAAGCACTTTCTGACCTATGCGTGGGGACTGACTTCGAAGCCCTGAAAGAACGCATTCGCACCTACGAGATTGATCGCCAGCACCTGGCCGCCCTGCGGGACGCCGAAGCACGTGAGCAACAGGCAGCGGAGTTGCGGGAGCAGTACGCTACCCTGGCAGACCGCATCGAGCAGGCCCGCAACAAGCCGGGCGAAATCCTTGCCACGGCAGGACTACCCATCGAGGGGTTGGGAGTCAACGACGACGGGTTCGTGACCGTCAACGGGCGACCGTTCAGCCAGTTATCCACCGGCGAACAACTACGGGCCGCGGTGGACGTCGCGGTAGCAACGCTGGGTGACCTCAAAGTAGTCTTGATCGATGGCTTTGAGCGACTGGACGAGGATGGGCAACACGACGTGATCGAGCACCTGCGGGCCGCAGGGGTCCAGGCGTTTATTGCCCAGGTGGCTGATAGTGACCTGACCATCGTCAGTCTTGACGACGAGGACGGCGACGAGATTAAAAGCGTTGACGGTGACGACATACCTTTCTGACCAGGAGGTTAACCATGGAAACCAGCAGCGAACGCAAGAGGTTGCTGTATCAAATATGGGAAATGGCCCGGGCTCACGTGCATCCAAACGGTAAAAAGATCGCCGTCGTCCACGTCACCAGTGACATCACGGAGGGGTACCTGCTGGCCGCGGCCAGCGGGTACGCCCACCGACGCCCAGACGATCCCAATGATCTGCAGCCGGTTTTCCTGCGACCGGAGGAATTGCGTTACTATGAGCAGGGTTACCTGGGTTGCCATCCGCTCAGCCTCTTGGAGCCGCGCGATTACCACGTTTACCAGTGGCCCAGCCCGACGTTGTTCGTGTACCCGGAGAACTTCATCACTGAGCGCCAGCACGCGCTGTTTGCCGCGGCGGTCGAGGGGTCGCCGTTGCTCTCCCAGGTGCTGGTGCTCACGAAAGACAGGCGGCTGGCTGACTTGCTGGGTGTGACCAGCCAGTTATGATTGAACAAGACAAATAAAAAGACCTTGTCACAATTACGTAGTGACAAGGTCTTTTTATGGTGATGAAGTCATGCTTTGCAGTGTGGCCCCCGTAGGTCGCCAGACGCGATCAAGTACTTCACGTCCGGGACATAGATGTACCAGAGCTTGCCGTGGCGACGCTCAGCATGCACCTGGTGGTCGCCGTCGGGGCCGTGGTCGCGGCAGATCCGCTTCATGTGGCTCTGGCTGTAGCCGAGTTGCTCGGCGGCGTCGGCCAGAGGGACCATTCGGCTACGGATGAACTCGTTGTCGGACTCGATTGCGGCGAGTTCGGCGGAGAGTGCGGCGAGGTGAGTATCGTCGGCGGGCTGGCCGGACTGGAGGAGAGCGACGAATTCGGCGGCGGCGGCGCGGTAGGTGGAGAGGGCAGAGAGGTAGCGGGCCTCCAGAGCGTCGCGACCTGCAAGGTGTTCGAGGTAGATCGTTAGTTCAGTCATTTCACTCCTCGCTCTCCGCTTGCACGGCGCTCGTACTTCTCGACGGCGGCGGAGATGATTTCGGCGGGTACGTATTTCTCGATGATGCGCCATACGCGATCGAATGAAGATGCGCCGTAGTATGCGACATCGCGGCATTCCGCGAGTGCGGCAGCGCGATCGCCGTGACGCAGCTCGTTGAGGACTTCGAAGAGCTCTCCGGGCTTCCACCAGGGGAAGATGCGCGGAGCGTCTGGGCGCTTCCAGTCGCGTTTCTCCTGGACGAAGAGCTTCCGCAGAGCCTTAAACGGCCCTGCGGGTTGCTCTCCACGATTCGCCGCGATCCGCGCGGCGGCGGAACGGAGACGGTCGCTTGGAATCATGCGGACGGCTCCGCAACTACCCACTCTCGGTAGAACATGCCGTTCTCCGATAACTCCGCCGCCTCGTCGGCGCGCAGCCAGGTCGTCCACGCACGACGGGAAACTTCATCCACGCGAACGCCGACAAAGTGCTTTTCCGGGCGCTCGAGCGTGAAGATCTCACGATAAACGCTGACGGCGCTATCGGAGTTGTGGAAGCGCTGTCCGACGATATAGAGATCTGGCGCGCATCCGCGCACGAACGCGGGCTGCTTGATGCCGTGGCGGCTCTGCTCAAAGCGGATATGCGCCGCCGTAGCACTAAGCTCGGAAACCCAATCCGCGCCATATTCTGCGCGGACCTCTTCATCTACGACGATCGAGCCGTCTCGTAATCCATCGGCAAGAACGTCTGCAGCGCGCTCGAAACTTTCTGGTGCTTTCGGAACTGCACCAGAATAAAGCAGTGAACGGAAGTTATCGTAAAATTGAACGTCTGTCAGCTTACTCATCTTTCTCTCTCCTCTCCCGCTCGGTCGCGGGACTAAATGATAAGTATCCTCAAGCGGATCGATTTCAGCGCGTATCAGGACGTCGCGCCCTGCCAGGCTGTCAGTATTCCCAGTCAAGCCGCTGTGCGGCCTGCTCGGCCGCCTCGCGTTGCTGAAGCCACTGCGGGATATTCCCGTTGTGGCTTATCGCGTATGAGCGCACGTTCTCTGCATCGCGCAGAGAATCAAAAGTGTGCTCAATCGTGTTGATCTCAACTATGTGAATCTGGTTTCCTGACTTCTTTGTGTAATGTCGAATCTCTACGTTTGTCATCTCTGTCTCCTCTCTGATCTCTATTTATGCTCTTATTATAATCTATAATAGCTTATTGTCAATACCCAAATTCCCGATTTTCCGTATTTCCAGAAAACTGGGGTACAGATGTTCTATTTGTCAAAAACGGCACTCTGTGGTATTATTACTCAGTAATACCAGTGTGAACCAGTAATAACTATATATCCATATATAAGGAGGGAGCATGGACAGTACAGTAAGCGGTAACATATGGCGGGCCGGCGTGGACGTTGGTTTCAGCACCGTGAAGGCATTCGCCCGGCGGGCCATTGGCGGCCCTACAGCAGAGACGGTGTTCCCGTCAGTCGTCGGGACTCCCGCGCCAGCAGGGACGTTCAGCATGGCCGGGGATGGCGATTTGATTGTCTCGGTGGACGGTGGGCCATTGGTACCTACCGGCAACGCAGCATTCGTTTACTCGACCCACACCTCCGGCTCGCGTAATCCGGGGTGGGTGTTAGGTGAGGATTGGCTAACGTTGCTCATGGCGGCGTTAGGGCAGATGATCACCGTGCCCGATGCCGTCGTGGATTTGGTCATCGGATTGCCGGTGGACGACTGGGCCAGTTACGCCGAAAAGCTGGAGGATCAACTGGCTGGGCATCGGCATACCGTGGCGTTTCACAAGCAGGAGCCGCACAGCTTCCTGTTACGTTCGGTGTTGGTGGTGACACAGCCCTACGGCACGTTGGCCGGGGCCGCGCTCGACCAGTATGGACGCCTGCTGCCCAACATCTACGCGCAGGGCTTTATCGGCGTGGCCGACGTGGGCGGCGGGACGGTCAACTTGCTGGTAGCCGACCATCTCCAGGAGGTCAGCCGTTTCACCACCTCTGGCGACTTGGGGTTGCTGCCCGCGTTGGATCAGGTGCGCGCCGCGATCACGGCGGGTTGTCCTGGTCTGCGCCCTTCAACGCCCGAAGTAGCCGAGTGGATGGCGGCGGGGCGTTTCCGCTACCACGGGCAACCGATGCTACTGGATAACTTCGACACCCCAGTAATTGGCTTACTGAGCACTCTGGAGAGTTGGATTCTCTCCCACTGGACGGAGCCGGGCCGCCTGGATGAAGTGCTGTTGACTGGGGGCGGGGCGCTGGCCCTGGGGCGCTATTTGCAGCCGCGGTTACAGAAGCACTTCCCGGTGCGCATCGCCGACGACGCCCGGACGGCGAACGCCCGTGGGTATCTGGCGCTGGCCGCGCATGTTTTCGGAGGGGCTTAGCCGTGGGCACCGTCCGCGTCTCTGTATCGCTGGATGAACAGCGCGATATAGCTATTATTGAGCGCTTGACACCGTTGCGTGGCGCGGGTGGAGCCTCAGCTTACGTCCGTAGCGCCCTGGAAGCCGCTCTAACAGCGGAACAGGGTACAATGGCTATAAATGACGTGGGTAACACTTTGCAACGCTTAGAGGCGAAATTAGACGAGGTGTTGGCCGCGGTGCGGGCCGGAAAACTGACTCTGGGCGGTTCCGAGGCGAGCGCTGCGACTCCCGACGTCACTGCCGACCTGGAGCAGGCCGCCACCAACCTCAGCGCGATGCTGGCCCGTTTCCGGCGCAATCCACAGGAACAGACCGAGGTGTAAACATGCGAATTCTGCTGCCCGTGACGATCTGCGAACAGCCGGGCTGGCTCAGCCCGCGGGGAAGTTTTTACCCCTGCGCCTACGGGGAGCATTGCGAGGTCGCCAGCGCGTTGTGTGCGCGGCTGGGGATGCCCGCGGGCGGTGAAGATCACCTGGAACGGCTGGGCTGGATTCCATTACGGGAGACTGGGCCGGGTGTGGGAATGCACACCACGCTCCACCCCACCCGACAACAGCGGGAAGCGTTATGGCACTTACTGAGAATAGCACACAATGAAACCGTAAAGTTTACGGTTAAGTCATACTTGGATATGATCGATGAAAATGAAGGCTGGACAAAACATGACCACTGATTATACCGACCAGGAAAAAAGAGCTTCTACTCTGGCCCCGTTGGGGCTAGGATTCCCGCCTGCAGTGCCGGAGGCTGGCGCAATCGCTGCCTTCAAGCACCGCTTCGACACTGCTCCTACCTGGGTATACAAATTGCCGTCGCTGCATATCTACGGCCCGCTACCAGGAGCTGACCCGCGGCTTCCTGCGGGTGCTACGTGGCTCACCGCTTCACCAACTACTACATCAGCCGTCAAGGATGACCAGTCGTGACTCTACTCAGTAAAGATCATTTTCATAGCCGTGAGGATGCCGCCAAGGGGCTACTATTCCACTTGCGGGGACAGTTAGCACACCCGTTGGTGACCCGTGGGCGGCCAGCGTTCCGGCTCGTGGAGCCGCCGCGAGTGGTGCCGGGTCGCCGGGTGGCCGTGGTGCGCTTCAACGCGGGGATGCGTAACGACGCGCTGTCAACGGCTTTGAAACCGGCCCTGGTGGCCCAGGTCGTGCCCTGGGAGCTGCCCAGCGGGGTTATGCCCGCCGTATACCTGGATCGGCGGCAAGTCGTCATCGAGGTACCTTTCGACTCCGACCTTCAGGATACCAACGTGCGGGTCAGCGACTACGGCAACCCTGGCCCTCATGCTTTCGTCGTGGGGCCGAGCGTGACCGGCGTCACGATTACGCTCAACTTGTTGGAGGTTGCCCACGCGCTCATTGCAGGTTGCACCGGCAGCGGCAAGTCCTGGCTGGAGCGCTCGCTGGCGTGGCAGTTGTCCCGCGGGCATTCCTGCCTGCTGGTATTGCTGGATGGTAAGTACGGGCAGGGTCTGGGGCCGGTGGAAGGTTTGCCGGGTCAGGTGGGGCCGTTAGCCCGTGAACGGGATGACATCGCCGGGGCGCTCTGCTGGGTGATCCAAGAGATGAAGCTGCGCCATGATCGTATGTATGCCGAGCGGCGTGGCGAGGAATTTGACGCCGCGTCGGACGATCCGCCGCACCTGGTGGTGTTGTTCGACGAGTTCCAGGAATACATGGATGACCCGTTGATCCGGGCCGCCGTGACCACCATTGCCCGGCAGGGCCGCAGCGCCCGGGTACATCTGTTCCTGGGTACGCAGAAGCCCACCAACAACGCCTTCGGGGACGCCTCGGTCATTCGGGATCAACTCTCGGCGCGGGTGGGGCTGATGATGCAGTCCAGCGCCGCTTCACAGGCGGCGATGGGCGGCAGTGAACCCAACCTGACCAACCTGATCGGGGCCGGTGACGCCTACGTCAAAGCCCTGGTGGATGGTACAGTTATCGTGGAGCGCGTCCAGGCAGCGAGCGTGCTGCCGGAGGAACTGCGGGCTATTCAACGCGTGCCGCCGATGCTGGCGAACTGGCCGCGGGCGGACGCCCTGGGTCTGGAAGGCGCGGAGCGGGACTACCGCGGCTGGTCGCCGCCACAGGCTGCCGCCTCAGTGTACGGGGCGTCGCTGGAACGGCGTCTGGGTCGGGTCACGCTGCAACGGTTGTTGGATCGCATTGGCGACTCGGTAGCGGGAAACCAGCGGGCCGACGACCTGCGCGACTTTGGGCGGGAAGTCTGGGACTTGGTGCAGGAGTTCCAGCGGGATTCGGCTTTGCCCGCGGCGTTGTATAAAGATGATGGCGATGAGAGTTGAGATTTGCCTGCTTTTTCCTCTTTTTGGGTATTGACAATTTGATACAATGCGGTTATAATGAGATAAAAGGAATAAGGGAGGTATGGGGATGAATGCTCAGGAGTTCGTGGATTTATTGGAGCAGTACAGGATTGCCTGGAATAAAGACCGGGCGGATGCGGAGCTTCATATCCACGAAGCTGGGGAAGAGTGGATGGGCCGCCTGACGGGCGAGACGTTTGTGGGCCACCTCATCCATCAGCAAGGCGGGCACATCATGGGCTTCTACGGGGGTCAGGACTATGACGGATGCACCCTCTTGGGTATCCGTGGGTCACATGACAACAGTCCAGGGCTTGCCCTGACTGCGAACGAGTGGAACGAGCCGTTCCCTGATCCAGGCTGGATAGTAGATGTAGCCTGGAAGCAGGGCCTGAACGGAGAAATCCGTTACCGACCCATTATCCACGAGTCGGAGCAGGAGGCATGGGAACGGTTGCACCACGACGTGTTTGATTCCCGACCATTTGAGGGGGACTGGGGCTACAGCGAAATCGAAGTCGGAGATAGGACCGTGGACTTTAGCTTGTTCCTAATCAAGAAAGACGAGTCCGCGAAACCTATTTGCATCGGATCGTGCAACAAGCGCCGGTCGAAGAGTGGCCGGTATGCACAATGGGAGTCCAGCATTTTTGTTTACAAGGATTTCCAGGACTCAAAGCCTGATCCCACAGAGTGGGCGGCCATGTGGGTAGACTTCACGGAAAATAAGGATGGGACAGAAGTCGGTGTTCCATTTTATTACAAGTAAAGACCCGTCTGGGCCTGACGGCGGGAGTAGCACAAAACAAGCTCCCTGGTATAGGGCGGATTGCACCCCTGAAACCTGATAGATACGGGGTGGGAACCAGGGACGTGGAACTGACGTACATCGGGAGTCGTAACGTCAGCACGCAGATGAAGGTAACTCCCGCCGATGGTCACGGTGCTGAGCCAAGAGCCTGGTAACAGGCCAAGCATCGCTGTGGCAGAAGTTTCGCTACGAAGGCGTTAGCGACGGCAGACCTGGTAGATCTGACGGTTGGACAAAACCAGGCAAACGGTGGAAATCTGATACTTAGAACAGGAAGGGGAAAAATGAACGATAATTTGATTGTGACCCGTCACTCCGGTTTAGTGGAGTGGCTACACCGTCATGGCGTTGACGGCGAGGTAGTGGCCCAGGCGACTCCTGAAACCGTCGCGGGCAAAGACGTTTACGGCGTGCTACCGCTGCACCTGGCGGCTCATGCTGCCAGCATCACGACCGTAGACATGCCCGGGCTTCGTCCTGACCAGCGCGGGGTTGACCTGACCCCGGAGGAGATGGATGCTGCCGGGGCGACGATGACGACCTACCGTGTTTTGCGCCCGGTGCGTAAACTTCTTTAATGAGTGCGACAGGCGGAGATTATAGTTGATCTCCGCCTTGTCCGCCTGCCTACGGCATCAGGGTGCCTATAGTGGTGTTGTGAGCAAATAATACTGGTCTGCCGTAGGCAGGCGGGGCAGGCGGATAAGGAGACTACGATGGACGAACAGACCAAACAAGCTAAACGAAAAGCGGAAATAGAACAAGTGCGGCAACTAGCTGCGGCGGTGGAAGAACGGCAGCGGCTCGCCGCGTTGCTGGACGAGCTGGATGAAGAATACATCGAGCTGGTTTGCCGTACCGCTCGTGAGGAGGGAGCATGAAGCGCATAGTTAAATGCGTGGTGGTGCTGGGCTGTCATCGTTCCGGTACTAGCATGGTGGCCGGGATGCTGCACGCGCTGGGCGTCAACATGGGAGAACGCTTTCGTGAGCCTGACCAGCACAATTCTGGCGGGTACTGGGAGGATCTGGACTGGCGCGACTTAGATCAGCACATCCTGGCCGCCGCCGGTGGGTCATGGTGGGAGCCGCCAAGTATGCGTAGCATCCTGGGATGTGCACCGTTGTTCAGTCCTGGTGCGCGAGCGTTGGCCGACGTGCGGGACGCCCGCGGTGGACCGTGGGGTTTCAAAGATCCCCGTGCTTGTCTGACGTTGCCCACCTACGTCGATGTGTTGGCTGACAACACTCTATTCGTCGTGGTGGATCGCGACCTGACCGCGGTGCTGGACTCGTTGCAGCGGCGGGCCACCCTGCGGGGCTACGTGATGCAAAACCCGAAGGGGTTGGTGGTGGAGTACCTGGCGCGCCGGGAACGCTTTCTGGCACAAGTAGACCCAGGACGGGTCATGCGTTTGTGGTATGAGGCCGTGACCACCCGCCCGACGCGCTGGGCGGAGAAGCTGGCTCAGGGTTTGGGTTTAGAGGTTAGTGCGTCGCAGATCGCTGCCGCCGCGCTTATGGTGCAGCAACGGACGCGACCAGCGGCGTTAGAACAGGGTAGAGGAGGCTGATATGTGGGGTGAAGGGATCGAGAACATAGGAAAGTACAGCAAGCAAACCGCCGAGAGTGAGTTATGGCGTCCGGTGTCTATTGCATTGGTGCTGCTGGTGGTGTTCCTGTTGGGGACGGGAGCGCTCACCCTCACGGCGCTGCTGGTGCGTTGGTTCGGGTGGTGGCTCCTGGCACTGACGTTCCTGCTAGCCTTCCGGCTGACCGAGCTGGGTGGGGAGCAGGGCGCGCTGGCCGTGTACTGGCGAGGCTGGATGCAGGGCAACAAACCACGTTCTGTGGCCCTGGTGTTACTGCTCGCTGCCGTGGCCTTTATTATACTGGAGGGCTTGGTAGAACGTCCCTTTACCCTGACAGCCGATATCGAGACACAGCGTTTATGGATCGGGACCGCTTTCGGCGGGACCTCGTTACCACTGCCGTTGCTATGGTTTATTGTACCCTTCATCGCGGTCATAGACGTTGCCACACCGTTACTGATCGTGACTCTGACCGGGCGGCTCCTGGACGAAATCGGCTATCCTAACTACCGCAACTCCATCGTGGCCCGTGCAGGCATGGCTAACGCCGACGCGCCCGTCACCTACAGCGGTACAGATCGGGATGCTAGCTCACGTGACCCAGAGGAAAAACCCCTGGAAGCGGACGAGTCAGGAGATTACTTCCTGGGATGACTGTGGGCGGTTTTGGGGCAATTTCTGAGAAATTCCTTAAAACCGCTTTTTCCTTCCTTAGTGGTATTGACAATTTGATAGTAATCACCTATAATAAAAGTAGGTACAAAAACATTCAGGGAGGTGCAAGGTGGACGAAAAAGAGCTTTATGCACTGGCAAAAGAGGTTAACGGACGGCGACGGCAGCGGGTGATCACCCCGGCAGACTGCCGCGAGTTTCTGGAAGTGGTGGCTGAGTTGGAGAGCGATCCTACAGCCATAACCGTGCGGATGTATCCGCGACGGGACCCCTTCGTGGCGAACGCCTACAGCTACCGGGCTTACGTCACCATCTTGGAGGCCAAGCGCTCCACTGGGACCCAGCCATTCAACATCACCGTGGGGACCGTAGACGCCCACCGGCCCGGCGGGGCTGGGGCACACCTGACGGTTAATAGCCGGGCGGTGCGTTAATGGACACCACACTGAAAGGCAAGACCGTTATCGTCAGCCAGTTGGACAACGTAGTCGAGTGGCTGCGGGCGCAAGGGGTTGAAGGACAGTTGTGCCGGCGCATAGTTCATGGCGGCGAAATCGTGGATAAGATCGTCTACACCACCGAACAGATCCCCTTCAGTTGCGCCCGCCGTGCCTATGCCATCATCGAGGTGGGGCCACAGTACTCCAGTGACGCCCTGGCAAAGATGACCCCGGAACAATTGAACGCCAATATCCAGTTGCAGGGGTATCGCACCGCGTCACTTTATGACTGGGTGGGACGTCCACAAGGGGCACGGCGATGAAAGCACGTGAGCAGTATCACTTCTGGCGGGATGTTGACGGGGCACAGGCGGACGTGCCCCACGTTGTCGTGGAACATAGCCCTGACGGGTACGAGTGGGGCTACCACGGCTCCGGACCGGCGGACTTGGCGCTTAACATGGTACAGCAGGCCCTGGTGGAACTAGGTCATAATGGAGAAACTGTTTCCTGTTATCGTGGAAAGTGCTTCCTGGTAGCCTATCGGTTGCATCAAGACTTTAAGCGGGATGTGGTGACACGTTTCCCGCAAGAAGGATCATTCACTTACCCATGCAACGCGGTGCGTAGCTGGGTACGATTGGCCGTTATACGTGAGGGGATACAACCTCTGTAGATGAGTTCAAGGTGTGCTGACGCCTTCTCCCGCTGATGGGGATTCAATGGAGTGTTGGAATCCCCATCAGCAAAGAGGGTATCCGCTCTCACTGTTTAGTCTTTATAGTCGAGACAATAGGGGTGGTCAATGAAAGATGACGTTGTAGACAGTCTGAAAGGCATCATGTGGTACGTGGAAGTGGTCGCTGCCGTTGAAGGAAATTTTGCCCTGGTTGCCAAACGGGCGTTATTGCGCGACGTGGTCATTGCCCGGCGGGCGCAGGCCCGGTTGCGGTTGGCTCGCTGCATCTCAGAGCATCCCGGCGTGGCCCAGGTGTGGCAGTCGTCTGGACAGCGGCTCACCGAGCCGTTGCTGGCTATCGCTGGCTCCCCGCTGGATGCTTTTATCCGGGTGGGGCCGGACGGTGGCGGCTGGAGTGACGAGGAGTTTGAGGCGTTCGGCGTCCTGGCCGACTTCGTGCGCGGGCGCTCCACGGAGTGCCGCCGCAATGCCGTGCAGTTATTGAGCGAAGCGCAGTTGAAGCTGTTTGACCGCACTCTGCGGGCGGCTCAGCCGTTGTATGAACGCATCCCGGGTGAATGGCTGGGTACGCGGCTTATGGCCGCTGGGCGTGCTCTGAGTGGCGATCCCTACAGCTACGCCCGGCGGGATGTGGTGCTGTCATCGCCGGGGTCGGTCACGGATTGGTTGTTGGCATTCATTTAGTGAGGTTCGTTTGAAAAAGGAGCAAGTTATGGCTTTAGAAGCTATGCCGAATGCGGTAGTTAGTTTACTAGTTCTTGACCAGGGTCTACAAGACCCACGCCAAGCAGGAGCAATGTTGTTGAGCGCGGTCGTCACCGAGAAGCATGTTGAGGCCCTGCGGATCATCGCCAGTTGCGCCCAGGTATTCCCCGATGTGATGGAGTCCTGGAAGCAAGTAACGGTGCGGGAACAACCCGTCCTGGTGCGGTCCCTGCAAGCGTTGGCCGGATCGCCATTATACGCCTATCCACGCACCCGCGAGTGGTCTCCAGCGGCCAGGGTGATGCTGGAACAAGTGGCCCGTTATGCGTTGGGTAACTACGTGGAGGAGTCTGGGTTGGAGGCCGTCCTGGAGCGCCTGGAGCGCCGGCGGGAAAACATCTATATCACCTCTCGCACCCGGGCGCTGGACTTGTTGGCAATGATCGTCGATCCAAACGATCAAGGTTGCGCGGAGGAAATCACCCGCGCCCTGCTGGGTTGCCCCCATGAAAGTATGTTGAGCCAGGTCGTGGGCCAGCTATCCACCACTGCGTTAAAGTACATTCTGGCAATCGTATTATAAGGAGCATCTCATGATAAAGATCAAGAAAATCGACACTTTGCATTTCGTCGAAGGAATCGAAGTAGAGCTGTGGCTGAAGCAGGAGGGTGATTATCCATGCTTCGAGGCGGTTTTTCAAGACGGTGAAAAACTCATCGACACCGACGGCGAGCGGATTCAAGAACGCATTAAAGTCGAAGTAACGCGCCGGATGGAGCCGCTCACTTGGACCAGATGCATTGAAGTACGCTTACGTAAAACCTCGACCGTGCCCTACAACATCGCCGGACTGACCACGAAAATACTTGACATCGGGGTTCGTTCCGACGAAGTCTTGGTGCAGCGCACCGTCACATTTCTATGTGACGGCCAAATCGTACTGGACAGGCCGCAACGTTGTCACGATTGGAGTATCGACGTACTGCCCTGCTTTTCGCAACGGGAAGACGCCGTGCTGTTGCCATACTCGGAAGCGGCACTCCAGGAGCTGCAACGTATCGAGGCCGCTTACGTGGCCCTCTCGCAGCAGGTTCGAGCACTGTTCCGCGATCCAGCGGTCGTCGAACGCCTGGAGGCGGGTTGTCCGTTGGCCCTGGAGGGTTGAACGTTGGAATTTGCCCCGAATTTGCCCTCATTGTGCTATTGACAATTTGATAGTATTCACCTATAATTAAGACATGGGACACCACCAAAACTCAGGGAGGGACATTATGGACGTTGAACAGAAGCGGGAAGCGGTCATCAATTACCTGGTCGGACGAGAGGCTCGGGCGGACAACCTGGTCGATGAGTTCCTTGCGGGACGGGATGACATCCGTGCCGCCCTGAACGCCGATCAAGCCCGTCAGCTATACAATGACTTACAGGCACTGGCTGGGCATCCCTTTCGGACGTTCGCTTATGGTGGAGCAGCCCCGGCGGTGAACATGAAAGTGCGTCCGTTCCTGGACGAGTTTGCTCAGACTATGTTGGATCTGGAGTCAGTATCTCGGTCATATCAGAGATATAACATCCCCCCTCACAGCATCCTGGATACCCATCGCCTAGACGACTGGGGTAAAATCCAGCGAGCCAGGGTTGCTTTTTTGCTCCCTGCCGTTTATGGTTTCGATAGCATTAAGCGATGGGCCTTGACGGACACCTCGGCAGCCATGCGTGGGTCGTTACGTGCCCGCACTACGCTTACCTACATCAACGGGCTGGGGGAACCGCAGCTGGATTACTTGCTATGCTTCGTTACCGACCTGGCGGTGAGAGCATGAGTAAGATGGTGGTGTCCGACGCCTGCTTGAAACGGATCACGTCTTTTTTAGCTAGTGATCCCCGCTTCGACCACACCCGCCGCGCCCTCGCCGAGCAGACCAATCTTGGCCTGGACGAGTCTGCGGCGGGTCTGACCACTTTCGCTACTTATCTCCTATGGCTTAATGAATACGAGTACGCCGCCGCTTATGCCGCCTACGGCGAGAAGGTCACTGGGCGCGTGGTGCGAATGGATGTTGTCTGGGGCGTGGGCGACCTGGAAGCGTTCAAAGCTATGCAAGCTTGGTTGTGTCAATTGAACGATCCCGGCACCCATGCAAGCCCCGTGGTCCGCATCGTGGATCGAGCCACCCGCGACCTGGCGGAGATGATCATCGCGGCGCTGCCAGGGTATGATGGGCTGCCGTGGGGCTAAAGAGGGCTGGAAGGCTCAGTAAAGTGAGGTGAGGTGAGGTGATGGGCAAACTTTTCAAGGTGTTGAAACCGGCGTTGACGGTGCTAATGATCTACGTGGTGCTCACGCTGCCGTTGTTTTCCGAAGTGTACGGCAGATCGTCCAAAGTAGCCATGTATTGCCTTCTCGTGGCCCTACTGGCAGTTCTGGTGGGGTCCATGAAGGACATCATGCGAAAGTTTTAGGGAGGGAGTTATGGGTAAAAAGGAAGATCAGCTTCTGACGTTGCGCGGGAACGTGTCGCGGTATGACGCGGCCCGTGCGTTCAAGTTATGCTATGGGTGCTGGCCGCGCTGGGAAGTTGCCAGCCCCACCGGGCTAACGACTTATGGCAGCTGTGACACAGCTCCGTCTTACGCCCGGTCGCTGCCGGTGTTTGCGGACGATGCGCCGGAGCTGACCAACAGCCAGCTTTCCCGCATGGTCGCGTTCTTGTCTGAAGGTGCGGGAGCAGCGGTGATGGGCGCTCGTAACGAGCTACGCCATGCTGGAGTGAGCACGGTTGACGCCGTGGGGATGCTGGCGCTGGCCGATGAGCTGCGGAACCTGGCCCGGCAAGGCAGTGCCGCCCACCGGGAACAGCTCCAGCCCGGGCCGTTCCCCGCGGTGCCGACGCCTGCCGAAGCGCTTGCTATCCTGGAAGATTGGTTGAGCATCTGTGTTGGGTCGGCGGTGGAGGAAAGTCTGTTTTTCCATACCCTGCGGCGGCTCCGGGATGGCCTGGCCGCCGAGCTGGGCCCCCAGACAGACGACCCCCCATCTCTTTGTTACTGAGCCTACCAACCGATAGGAGTGATTCATGAGCGTTCGTAAGGATCAACCCACAAGTCGCGACGACCAACGCACGGGCCGCAACTATTCCATAGTCATAGAAATCTATGGCAAGGGTCACCTGGAGACCACCCGCGCCTTCACCCACAACACCCGCGAGGCGGCGGCAGCGGCAGCTACCCGCTGGGCCAAGAAGTTCTTCCTGAGCGTGGCGGATCGTACTGCGGTAGAGGTGGTGGCAGACTGTCGGGAGTACTGGGAGTTTCGTTAAACAGACAACTAAGGAGGATTAACATGACCAATACGATTACCAAAGCACAACGAGCTTTTGTACAATCCGCGGCCCGCGAGTTGTTACAGGTACACAAAGTAGACGTTGGGAGCCAGGTGGATGTGGCAGCGCTGGGCAAGGAGTTATCATCCCAGTTGAGCATCTCCCGCGAGCGTGCGGAGGCTGCCATTATCCATGCGGTGCTCATGAAGCGTCGCGAGGGTAGGGAATAGGTTTTGCCCGTCACGGTCTGGTACCTCCCTGCCAGATTGTGACGGTTTCTGGCACCGATGGCGTTGAAAATGGGGAAGGTGTCCCGCCTGCTAAAGGAGCCATAGGGGTTCGATACCCCTCGGTGCCACAAGTTGCAAATTTCTTCAGAAAGGGGATCAGGGTAATGGATGAGCAGCAAGAACAGAAACAGGAACAAGTTGTAGCGGAGCAGGAGCAGGTTCAACCGTCAGGACGTCCGCGGGCTTCGCGGCGCGTCCGGCGGGAGTCGCTGCATAAGCGGCACGGACAACAGGCGGCCTTCAAGGTGACCACGGAACGGCGGCGGAAACTGCGCAAGATCGCCGCGGCGTCCCGCGCCCGCAACCGCAGCGCACGATAGGGTAAGGGGGTGCAGGATGAACGACTGGGAGCAATGGCGCAGCAACGCCGCCGGACGACGGGCGGGCATGATCGTGTTGCTGATAGGGATGGGTAGCACGTTGTGTTGCTTCGCCGGTCTGATGTTGTGCATGTGGGGGCGGTGATGCGTGCTCCAAACTGGGTGTATGATCTGCGGCGGCGGGTGTTTATGACCCGCTTGGTGGCCGAGTCGTACCGGGGCGATTTACAGCATTATGCAGCCTCCATCGCTGCGGCCCGCGACGAGCCGCCTGCGGGGCCGTGGTTTGCTTTGTTGAAGCTGTTCGTGCAGCCGCGTCGTGACTGGTCTAAGCCCAGTGCGCCGTTGATGCCAGGACGATTTCCCTACAAACGCGGCGAGCTTTTCGAGGTTGCCTGGGAGCTGTTGTGCTTGCGCCCCCAGAAAGCCGCCCAGGAGCTGCGGGATTGCCTCTACTACGGCGCGCAGTCGTTCGGTGTGGTGTGGTGGACGACGTTGCTTGCGGCGGTCATCGCGGCGCGGCTGACCGGTTACCCAGTGCTGGACGGCGCGTTGCAGAAGTACGCGGCGCGGGCCGCGGGTTTACGTTGAAAGGAATTGTGATATGGAAAATAATTCGCAACAAAAAGTAAGTATTGACCATCGAACCCACATGGTTAAAACTATCTCGTTCGTCGTTTTGATTATCGTCTGCTTGGATTCCCTGGCGATCCTGTTGAAGCTGCTGGGTTTCTTTCCCGGCGCGTCGTGGGGTTGGATTCTGGCTCCACTCTGGGGGCCGGTGGCATTTAGTTTGACCATGCTGGTCGTGGGAGGTGTCTCCCTGCTGGTCGTCAAGGTGCTGTTGGTCATCTCCGGCTGGTTGGTACTGCTGGCGAAAGGATTGAAGCGATGATCGTACTTATTGTTCTGTCGCTTCTGGGTACGGCAGCGGGAATCACTGTGCAGGTGGTGTTGTCGGGTGGAGCTTTGCCGACGATCGGGGCGGTGGTGGGTATGTTCGTGGCGGCCCTGGTGGCCTCCGGGGCATTGTTGTTGCTTCGGGATGGTCACAATAGCTATTGAAAGGATGGAACGTAGATGAATGAAATAGATCCACGAAGGGTTGCCCGCATCTTGCGCGGGCAGATAGAGAGAAGCACTGTTGCTGTTCCACAACATCAACGGTACATCTCCTGGCTGATTTGGCGTTACCATTCAAAGCCGCTGTTTGGGCGTCTTGACGTAACGCCGTTTGGAGCGCCGCCGGTGCGTTGTATACAGGTGCGACACTTTCACTACCTGAACGCGGTGCAAGCCCGCTCCGCCCGGGTGGACGTTGAGACGGTTTCCGGGCGCAAGCTGCGGGAGGCTCTGGAGTTCGGCGTGCCCCTGCTGGAACAGCACCTGGCGGAGTTCGAGCCATTAGTGCAAGAACAGCCGGAGAACCACCCGGAGGCCGTCGCGGTGCTTGCCAGCTTGCGGGAGCTGTTGCAACAGTTCCGCGACGTAGCCCAGCAACAGAAAGTGCTGGACGCCGAGATTGCGGCGGAGAACCGGATTGCCCGCCGTGCCCGGCATAACTCTGGGGCGTTGGTGGGTTGTCGATTGACCTCCACACCTGCTGGATGCCTGCGCCGCTTACAGCACTGGGTCCGGGCGGGCTTGCCCGGCGACCCTCCAGGAGCAGCGTAATGGGTAAACGAGTTGAACAGAAGGAATTGTTGGAACGGGAGTTCTATGCCGGTTACCTCTGCGCGTTGGCCGTGATTTATGAATATCGTGCCGATGCCATTTATGAGGAAGCCGTGCGGGCCGTAGACCGCACCAAACTGCTGGCCGAGGCCCGCCGGACGAACAACATGCGTTGGTCGGGCCTGAGCCGTTATGAACGTCGCCGGAAGCTGGGGGAGGCCATGACGGTACGCCCTGACTTACTGAGTAAAGGAGCCGAGAATGAAACCTGACGTTGATCCGGCCACCAACCTGGGTTTGGTGGAAATGTTAGCCACGTTCCAGGCAGCCCGGATGGCCTTCGAGACGGCAGCCGAACAACTCTGCACCACGCTGCGCCCCACCATCGAAGCACTTACCGAGTGGTACAATACGTTGCCGCAGGAGGTGCGGGATGCCGTTGCTGTACAGGCCATAACACTACCACAGGACGTTGCTGAAGTCATCAAGGGGGACTGGGGCGCGCGGATTGTCGTGGGGGATCGCTGTTTGATCACTGATGAAGACGGCGTGTACCTGGTCACCAAAAACGCCTTGAGGGTCGGGATTAAACTGTTGTATCGTGGCCCGGACGAACAAAAAGCAGTCGCGGCGTTGGTTTCCGGGTGATCCCCGCCAACATCAGCGATTTTAACGGGGCAAGGCGGCGTTAAAATCTATACCGGGTCAATTAGTATAACGGTGTACCGAAATGCGCCCTACACCGCCTTAGATTCGCTCTAACGAGCAACGGTGATTAGAAAGGAGTTTTACCATGCCAGGCAAGAGAGATAACCTATTCGGGGAAGAGCGGGACAGCGACAACATCGTTTGTCCACGTTGTGGACAGCCGGGACTGTACGCAGTAGATGGAGAAGCTGAGTGCGTATGGTGTAAGCAGCAATTTGCTTATGAGGGCGAATCGGAACGGGATCGCTTGATTAAGGAAACTGCTGACGCCGTCGCACGGTCAGCGGCTGAAATGGATAGATTGGCCAGGGGATCTTAACCTACAACAACTTCGACAGCAGCCAGGCCGTCAGCAACGCCTGCCCCAACGTGATCAAGCGATCGATCCATTTCTCCATCTCGCCGCGGTCTTCGCCTAACTTCTCCGTCAGGTGCTTGACGGCCTCGCTAAGCACGGTCATTGTGTGGGTGTTGTCCGCGCACGGCAGGCCGGTGAACCGTCCTTGCAGCTCGGTGATGTCGTCGCTATGCTCGCGGACAGTGCCGTTTAACCGAGCCAAGTGCTGCTCGATCTCTGGTAGTTGCTTCGTGGTGATGCTTTTCACGTCCTCGTAAATCTCCGAAATACGGTCATTGCTTACGTTGCTGGTGCCGGTCATCTGTGCTCTCCATGTTGTTGTCATCCTGCTGTTGACCCCCTTGGTAGAGGTCCGCGAGCCGCGTGGCGACTGTCAGCAGTAGGCTCAGTAAATGAATGATGTTGCGGCTCGTGACGCCGTGGATGACCACGGTGCCACCGGTGGTGATGAGGATAATACCTTCTGGTTGTTGTTTCTGCTCCTGCTCCCGTCCAGTCATCAGAACACGTACCCCCAGATTTGCAGCGTGGGCGCGTTGACCGCGACGTTGGTGACCACCACGTCGAAGTCGCCGTATTCATCGCAGGGCACCAGGCCGTACTTAGAGGAGTAGAATGTGGTGTTGGCTTCCACCCGCACCGGCCCCGGCGAAGCATAGCCATGCGGGCGGGCGTCCATGTAGGTGCTGTCGGAGGCTAAACCCCACTGCCCGCGCAAAAACACGTAGACGCCCTTGACCGGGACGGGCAAGTCCCAGGGAGCCTCAGAGGTGTCGAACTCATGCGTGCCCACACTCTGGGTTTCCTGATCCGCTTTCCAGCCAGTGATCTCCAGCGGTTCATTGAACAAGACGGTGATGCCACCCTCGTCATCGTGGACGTAAGCCCGCAAGCCGTGGGTGTGGTCGATGGTGAGCTGTTTCATGTTCTCCGCATACTGGCCAAACGCCGCGCCCCAGTCGTCACATCCGGGCCAGTCGCCGTCGATGTTTCCCAAGCGGATCATCTCTGCTTGGGGGTTCCACGGTCGGTAGACGTGGGACAGCAGTTGCAAGCCGTCGTCCCCACTCAAACGCAACACGCCACCAGCAGTCAGTGGCCCTATGTTGATCGCTGTGGCCCCCTTGGGGAACGTGCCTGCCGTGCCGTGGACTTTCGCCACGGTGTAGCGGCGGAAGCCGTTCTGGTCGCTGACCGACTGCACGTACAGCCAGTTCTCGACGACGTCCGTGCCGTTGTAACCCTTCAGGTACAACACGTCACCGGCAACGGCTAATGCTGCGTCGGCGTCGGGTGGATCTTGCACATCGAGATAGAATGACGTGCTTAGCTCGATGCGCGGGATTCCCCGGTCGGGGATGCCACGCTCGGGCCAGCCACGATGCGGTAATGCAGTTGAGCTTGGATAAGCCATTCTATCGTTCCCGCTACGTTACGTTTGTGACTACGACAGATCGCTCGCCGTACTCGTCCACGGTCATCGTCATGCGAGCCGTGAGCCCGTCCTGCGAGTAGAAGATGAGCGTGTCGGTGCCCGCGCCGTCCGTCGTCCCAGCCACGAACGCCAGGATCAGCTTCAGTACCTCGGCAACGTCCAGCGCACCCTCCACCGTCCAGGCGCTGGCCGCGGCTCCGATGCTGGCTTTCTGGGTGGCATTGAAGTCCAGCGCCGCCCCGTACTCCTCCACATCGACGGGCATTCGATCCCCGCCATCACAATACAATTCCAAGTTATTTGCCG
>Ga0265297_10003992_pt1 | contig 25136 bp, 51 predicted proteins | sample Munlanlwell13791_FD_192502 | JGI IMG/M metagenome (GOLD analysis project Ga0265297, IMG submission 192502) | Leachate microbial communities from a municipal landfill in Southern Ontario, Canada - Leachate well 137-91 | ecosystem: Engineered > Solid waste > Landfill > Unclassified | place... | reverse complement strand
TGTATATTCTGGGTCTGCATAGTCACCAGCCCACACAACATGTTGGGGGTTGCGAACTAACAGGCTCTCGAATGCACCAACAAATTCATTCTCTAAATAGGAATGTTCCATAAGTTTAAGACCATCGTTATATTCATGGCTATATACCCACATTAAAACGGTCTTTTTGTCTGTGCCTAAAATGGCGGGTTTGAAATACTGTCCCATGATTTTAATTTTTTAAGGTTACACTTATATAAAGCGAAAGGTGAAAAAAGAGGGGGAGAGGTTTCATGCTACCCAAAAGATGTTTACAACTTCGATTTTACTCAAAGTTTCTTTGATGTGAACTTCAAGGGAGATGTTCTGAATGAGTGAGGGGTGTTCATCAGTAATGCTTGTCAGGGAGAACTTTCCAACCATATATGCAGCTGTTGCCCCTTCGCTTATTACGGCATAGTCTTTTGAAAGTTTCATTACTTCATAGCTATTGCTTTTGTCTGTGACTTTATATTTTTCAAAGTCATGTACAAATCTGCCATACAGTACAATCAACTGCCTTATTTTATTGACTACTTCAAAGATTTTTGGTTCATCAATTTTGCTTAATGGATAATGCCCTGCCATGATGTTTTAATTTAAAGGTTCAACAATATAAAGAGAAAATAAAAAAAAGAGGGGAGAGTTTTCACTTTCCCCCCATTTTATAATATTTATGCAGCTTTGCGTCCTTTGCCTTTGGTTCCTCTTTGGTAACCATAAATTCCATCATTTTTTAACTTGTTAACGGCTGCCATAGCAGGACTACCCTTTGGTTGTACACCGTGTATTAAAAGAGCAAACTTTTTGCAATTTCTGTCCCAGCAGTGACTGTCGTCGTGGTCAATTTCAATACCCTTTGCAATTGCTTCTTCAATGCTGTAAACGATTTCAACGTTTTTTAAGTCGTATTTTTCAATCAATTCATCATTTTTGCTACCTCTGGAAGCTGTGATGTGAAAGTTTTCAGGGATTTCATGAAGTCTTGTTACCCAAAATGTCAAACTTTTTGTGTATGCATAGAAAGTTTTTCCAGGCATTGCTTTAGCAACTAACATCCATGCATCAAAATAGGTTTGATTAAAAAAGTCTCCACTGGAATGTACACGAACTTTGGGAGCAGCAGCTGTTTTTTTGTCAGCATTCAGAGAATCAATAATGAGTTGTGCCATTTTTTCGGCTGTTTTAGCTGTTTTAAGCAACTCAAAGTTGTGCCAGCGCTTACGGCGTGCCGCAGATGAAATAAGCTCGCTTGTGGCAGCAAAACAACGAAATTTAGCATTAGGATTTTTAATAAGCAGCCCAGTCTTTGGGTCAACTTTGTCTCCACAATCTTTTGATTGACAACACGTCCACCCAGCGGGTAAATCGAAAATTGCCACATCATTAGTTAATTTTGCATTGCCAATTCCAAATTTTAAGAGTTCCATAATTTTAAGTTTTTGGTTACAACCACATAAAGACAATAACCAAAAAAGAGGGGAAATTCTTAATTCGCAAATTGCGAAATTTAAGGTATACGACAAAACAGAAATCAAAAAAATTATTTGAAAAAAGTATACAAAAAACCCCGCTCCTTTCGAAACGGGGGTCACCTTTGTAAGTGTAACCAAAACTCAGGCATGAAACGGGTCACGGATGCGAAGCGTGGTACCCGCCAATATTTTAAATTTCTTCAATTGAATCTAAGTAAACAACTTCGTGATTAATGCAGATGTATTCACGGTTACCGTTCTCACGGTCAGTAAAGACCTCAATTTCACCCAAGAATTCACCGTTAACATACAGTTCAACGTTATCCCCGCCGTAGTCATAGAATGACAAATCTTCATTTTTTTCGAATTTTACTTCGGTGTCTTCTGTTATAATTTTAACTTTGCTCATAGCGATGTAAATTTAAAGTGTTCAACATTATAAAGAAACCGTAGGAAAAAGAGGGGAAAAGTTATTCATCATCATCAATTTCAATCCCAAAATTCTCTTCCATATATTCTCCAAAGTCAGGCTCCGTAACATTTTCCACTTCGCCTATATCACAACTTGTAGCATCGGCTTCAAAGTGTTCGCCTGCCAGAAATATGTTTCTTAAATCTTCGAGTGTCAACTCTACTTTGTCTGTCATTTTTAATTTCGTTGCCATAGCTGTTGTTTTTAAAGGTTATACTTCAATAAAGAGTTATACAAAAAAAGAGGGGAAAGGTTATTCACCCTCAATAATAACTGTAATTTTTTCTTCCATGTGAAGCTGTTCTTTGTATTCGGCTGCAAGTTCTTCATCGGTAAAGTTATCGTAACCTTTGAAGCCGCCTCTGAAAATGTCGTTTACATAACTGTAATCGTTATACTCTGAATCTTTCAGAATACTTGCAATTTCGTTGTCAATGAGTTCGCTAATAGCTTGCTCACGACCAATTCTTTTCTCTTTCATGACTTTAATTGTTTGTGGTTTGTGTAATAATAAAGGGAGAGTTTAAAAAAGAGGGGAGAGTTTCACACTTTCAGTCTTGTCTTTTGTTTTACATTCTCAACTTCCAAAGTATATCTGCTTCCGTGCCTTTCTTTGAATCTTTTCATAGCTTTTTCGGCGGCCTTTGCACTCACAAACGGCTTACCGCTTGTTTGATAGGGAGAGTATTGAAATCCATTTCGTGTTCCTTTGAAAAGATAACCTATGCCAGTTACACAAATAACAAAATATTCATCTACATCTTTGTATTCAGGTTTAGTTTTCTTTGTGGGAAATTTCTCTCTGCGAATACGTTTCATGTCATATTCACTTGCATCCATTGTAATATACAATGAAACGTAGGGAGTTTCTTTTAAAGTTTCTTCCAGTTCATCGAGTTTTTCAATCAATTCCTTTGAAGTTTCAGGAGTGAAATAAACATCTTTGTTACCTGCTTCTTTGTATTTCTTTGCGTCTTCATCAGAATAAATAAAAGACTTAATGTGTACGTTTACGCCAAACTGGTGCAATTCTTCAATAGTAATGGCTTTTCTCACGCCTGTTACAAAAATTCCTTTGAATTGTCCATAGGTTACTTTGCAACCCCCGCCGAAAGACGAGCCAGTGAAATAACCCCACCTTTCATCGGAGTATTCATCGCACCAATCAGCTTTGCCTTCTGCAATGTAGCCTTCATTGTTTTCTTTGTTGCGTTGAATAACTTTTTCTCTGTAAGCTGCCAGATTAGCCAGCATTTCTTCCAAAGTACCATACTGTTTTTCGTTCAGGTAGTATTTAAAGTTCCACCAGCTTCTTTCACGTCGCCCATTTCTGCCGTTTCTTCCAACTTCAAAACAGTTGCTACTTCCTGCATATACCATAGGAAAATATACATCTTTACCGTCTTTTTCGGCTTTGATGAATTGCTTATCGTAAAAAATCTCGTAGCTCATAGTAGTAGTTTTTTTGGTTACATATCAATAAAGCAAAACTAAAAAAAAGAGGGGACACCCTAAAGTTTCTGCAATGTACAATATTCTCTTAAATCTTCCAATGGAATTCTGCCAGAATTACTGCTATAATACCCCTGCAACTCATAACGCTTTTTCCATTCTGTAAAGGCTTTCTCAGCTTCTTTTTTTGAGGTATAGGTTTTATCAAATTCAATTGAAAAACCGTCGGGTGATAACATAGTGTACTTTGCCATAGCTGTATTTTTTTGGTTACAATAAAATAAAGCAACGTAAAAAAAAAGAGGGGACAATTCTTGATTCGCAAATTGCAAATTTAAGGTATACGACAAAACAGAAATTTAAAAAAAACAAAGGGCTCGGCGTGCACCGAACCCTTATTTGTCATAACCAAAAATCCGTCTTACTGGCGGAGGCGACGGCTGCCTCCAATATCTTAATCAGATTACATCTGTGTTTGCTTCTTCTGCAAAAATTCTGTAAATATTCAGCTGTTCAAGTTCTTTTTCGGCGTCTTCAACAACTTCTTCAGAATCTCTGTTGTTAGCATAAGCACTTTCAATAGCTTCGACAATTTCGTCATCACTCATCTCTTCAACTGAAACATCTGCGATATATAAACCAGCAGGCTCGTTGTCGCAATTCAGGAGTTAGAAAATTCTTGGAAAAGTTTTCATTTCGTTTGATTTTAAAGGTTTGTATCCAGATAAAGAATCTTCAGAAAAAAGAGGGGAAATAAAAAAAGGGCTTTCGCCCTTTCCTGTTCGCTGACCTCAAGTAAGTAATTCCCAGGTCTCCATTTCTGTTCTTCTAAAAACTAAGTACAAATCGGCAGCGAACTAACAATAAATATAGTAAAAAAGTAAAATTAAAATTGTCCCCTATATTTGATAATCAATTTATTCAACATCTTGCGAGTTTTGTAATCTTTTTGACTTTCACCTTCCAATCTTTGTGGAGGTGCATTTTGAAAATAATCAATTTGTTCAGGGGAAAGATTCAAATCTTTCAACAACTGCAATTTGTTTGGAATGTCAGGGTCATGAATCAAGGGAAAAGGTATTTTGCTCATTGCTTCCAAATATGGTGCTGCAAAATATTTATCAAGGTCAAGGACTTTTTGGGGAGTAAGAAAACTATCAGCGTCTACTGCAACAGCTCCAATGTTATTCATTTTGGCAGCTTCAATTGCTGCTTTAAGAATTTCTTCGTTTCGTGGTGTGCCTGCTCCAATAACAACCACTTTCCTCCCTTCAACTTCATCAATGCGAAGATGGGTATTGTCGTTCTTTGGGGGCTCAATTGGGCATCCTATAGGTTCTATGTGTTCCATTGTTAAATATTATTTTTTGATAAATAAACCATTAAGCCAATTATTAAAAGCTTTTATACTTATTTCTACTAAAGCAATTATAAAGAATGCGATTGACATAACTATATAAAGAGCTGAAAAATACAACCAAAAATTATTTTTCCCAGCTTTGTTGAAATCAGAATCAAGAGAATAAATGATGAAACACACAAAAGCTGCAATAGCTTGTAAAAACGCAAAAATTTCCAAACTAAATATTATGGGGACAGTTAATGCTAACGCAGCCAGCACATTCCAAAAAATAGAACTTGGACTGTATTTACTTAAAAAGTTTTTCATAGTTTTTGATTTTAACTTCACATATATAAAGCATTATACGAAAAAAGAGGGGCGAAGTTATTTCCCACAACAATTTTTAAATTTCTTTCCAGAGCCACATGCACAAATGTCATTTCTACTCTGTTTAATGACTTTGGGGAGACTTTCTTCTTCTTTTGAGGGGAGAGGTTCTTTTTTCTGTAAATCGTTTGTGTGGGGGTTTATTTTGGGTTCTCCAAAAACTTCAAACTCACAAGTTTCTTTATTAATTTTAAAAACTTGTTCGTCGATTTCAACAAACATTAATTTTCCCGCATTTAGAACAGTGTGATATCCTTTTTTACAAATAATTTCACCTGTAAAAAGGTTGATATAATTTGTGCCATCATTCAAGACGTTCCCATGTAGGTGAAGGCTTTCATACCCGTTCTTTGTATAAACAATTTTACCTTCTTCACTAACTACACATTCTGCCCCATAATGTTCTGTATATCCAAGAACACAGAAATTACTATTGTTTTCAAAATGTGAGAGAAATCGTGGTTTGAAAGAGAAATCAGAAATACGTTCTCCGTATTTATACATGGCATATAAGCCTTTTTTATTTTCTCTTGCAAGGAAAATATCTTTTCCAATGTATTCAAAATCGTCTTTTTTTGCAAAAAACAACAACTTTCCATTTTCATCAAAAACATCTACTTTTGTCATATCTTCGAATACAACAGAACAATAGTAGAATTTATTATTGACAAAATCAATATTGTCATAGTCACAAAGAATTCCTTTTGAGGGTACTCCAAAAAAGCCAAATTCTTTGTTAAAACTAACTCCAGCTTTTTCAAGCTTTTCTAAATGCTTTCGTCTGTCTATTTCAGCAATCATATTGCTAAAAAATCCATTAACATTGCCCCCCATAAAAAGAGCATCAAGTTCTGAAAAATAATTATATTTGCCCATTGTTTTATTTCTTTGGTTACAATAAGATAAAGCATTATACGAAAAAAGAGGGGATAAAGTTATCCCCCCCTCACACTTTTATTTTTGAAATTCTTTTATTCTGCTGCAATTCCGAAGAAAATGTATTCTCCCAAAGTTTCGTTGCTTGAGCCTTTGTAGGTTATTTCTGCAACTCTTGGGCTTCCTTTTTCCAGAACCTTTTTCATTACAACAACGGTACGTTCTTGTGTTTTCTCTGTGTGTGCTCTTGCTTTTTTAATAGCTTCGCCTTTGGTGTCTTCACTTGCAATTTCAGTTTCCTGATAGCGGTCATAAACAATATGTTTCAGAACCCATTTTCTTGTGCCTTTTTCCACAAAGTTTGTAACTTGACTTTTGACTTTGTTGGTGTTTCCTTTTGGCTCTTTAATACAAATTCCAAAACAATTACCCCGCTTTTGAGCTTTGTCAATGTTTTCGTCAATAAATTTATTGAGTGAAAGTCCGCTTCGTTTAAACTCTGATGTTAAATCACGGAATCCACTTGTGGTTGAAATTGTCCCATTATAGGAATCGTTTCCATATTCTTCTCTTGCTTCGGAAACCGCACTACGATATGCTTCTGACATTGAAGTGCCTCTTGACTTGTTTTGAAAATCACATGCGCCCATAATAATAGTTTTTTTTGGTTTGACAATATAATAAAGCAATGTTTAAAAAAAGAGGGGACAAGGTTAGTTCCAATTTTTCCACTCTTTTAATTGTTTTTTAATTTCTTTTGAATATAAGCACGAAGCTCTATTTTGAAGATTAAAAATTTTGTTATGATAATAGGTTACTGCTCCAGGGTTGTGCCAAACAACAATGTCAAGTTCTTCAAAATCTTCTTTTTCGGGGAATAGCTTTCTGAATTTTGCTTCATCTTTTTTGCTCCAACCACAACTTGGATGAAAATATCCCCATGCGCTAAATTCTTCTTTAAAGAAATAAAGTAAATTTTGTATTAAAATCAATTTATTTAACACTCTGTTGCTTTGATTATATCTGTTTTTGACAGATATTTTCTTATACCTTTTCTGGAGATACTTTATGAGGATAATGGAAAAAAATTTAAGAATAAATTTCATGGCTGTGCTTTTTTGGTTACGTAAATATAAAGAGAAAAATAAAAAAAGAGGGAGAAAAAGTTACTTCCCCCACCTTTAAAATACGCATGCTTCACACTATTTTAAATTTTGTTTACTCTGATAAGTTCATACTCACCGAGTTCTTCTGCAAGTTCTTCGACTTGTGCCAAGTCTTCGGGGTTCATTCTTATAGGCGAATCTTTCATTTCTGATTGCTCACAAGCGATTGTTTCAAAAACACTTCCATCGTAAATTGCTTCATCAATTTCATCGTCTGTGTCTTTGTAAAGTTCACGACCTGACAATTCTTTGAGTACACCTTTTCGTAGGTAGCTGACGGGAATTTCAACAACTTGAATTACTGAAAATCCTGATTTGGTTTTTGCTTCCATTTGGTTTTATTTATTTGGTTTCATTAATATAAAGCAAGAGAGTAAAAAAGAGGGGAAACAGAATTCCCCCTGCCGTTAATCTTTGCAACGTTTTTCTGTTTTATATGAAATTGCTTCGTACTCCTCTGCTAAAATTAAAATTTCTTCGAGGACTTCAACTTCCAATTCTTCATAAGTCATTGTGTAGCTTTCCTGAGAATCGCTTGAAAAAGATGTTGGTTCATACACTTCAATCCCGACATTTTCAGCGTTAAAGTGTTCTGCTAAGGCAACAAGTCTGCCCATAGAGTTTACACAAGGAGAGCAGTCAGCTTCAACTTCTCCAACTGAGAAACTGCCCCATTCATTGATAATAGATTTAATCCGTTCAATGAGTTCCTGTTTTTTTGATTTTCGTGCCATAATAAAAATTTTTGTGGGTTAACAGCCACATAAAGACACGTCAAAAAAAAGAGGGGAGAGTTTTCATTCTCCCCCTTTTTATAAGGTATCAATACGTTTTTCTGTACGTAATTGCTTTCTCTTTCAAGTCCACAGTATAGATATATTCAAGGTCGCTGTGGTGGTCTACGTTTGTTGTAGGCTCATATGCACCAACTTTCCAACCCATACCACTTTTTGCTTTTTCCTTTGCTTTGGGGTTAAAGACTGTTTCAAGCGGAAGTTTCTTTTCAACAAGTTCATAACCGTTTGCCTTACACTTGCTACATATGTGTGTAACTTTCTTTCCGTTCCACTTCATAGAGTTTTCTGCCCCACACTTTGAACAAACTCTCACAAAGGTGTTGTTATATTCCATAGCCCCAATTAAAACAAGCCAACCAGCTGCCTGACCTACGTTATCACGAATGAAACCTTTCTTAACAAGGTTTAAAAATTTGCGAAGTGTTGGCAAAGTTCCTTTGGGGTAGCCATCGGAATGACGGTAAAAGTGGAGTGTATCACCGCTTTCGTCAATTATTACAATTCCTGCTCTTGTGCTCATATGAATGATTTTTTAATTGGTTACAACATAATAAAGCAACATCAAAAAAAAGAGGGGATTACTCGTCTTCGCTTATTTCAGTGAACAAAGTTTCATCCTCAAAGGTTTCAATTCCTTTTTCCAATGGTTCATCACAAGTTTCTAAACTTTTAACCAATGTTTTAAGGGCTTCAATTATTTCATCCCTTGTTCCGCTGCCTGTGATTTTAATTTTGTAGTTCATAGTTTTATGAGTTAAGTTTTTTCACATCTTTTTCTGAAACATATTTTCCCAAGATTTCCAAAGCTCTTACAAGTCGCAGTTCAATTTCTTCTCTGTTCTCAATAAGTTCTTCGTTACTCATTTCTAAAAAATCAGTACGAGCTTCTTCGACTTCGTTCCACGCTTTTACAATTCCATAAGTTCCTTCCGATTTTATGTTTGGTCTGAATTTTTTTATTTCTTCTTTTGTAGCCATTCTCACTTCGGAAGTGCTGGCGTTTCCAAACATATCTGTACGAAATTCTGTTTCTTCGTGAATTTGAATGATAACTCCAATTTCAGAGCCGTCTTCAGTTTCTTTAATAACTACATCACCCAACTTATGGTTTTTGCTTTTTACAGAAACATAATCAAAGCAAGCGTAGTCTTTATAGTTTTTTAAATTCATGGCTGTTTGTTTTTTGGTTCACTATAATAAAGGGAAAACCGAAAAAAGAGGGGATTACTTTAATTCAATATACATTTTTTTCTCAATAAAATATTCAGTAGGTATATACCCACAAAGATATGCAAAACCATTAACTCTGTTATATGATTCACTTTCTAATGTTGCTTCTCCTTTACCTAAACAAGAAACAAATTTATAGCATAGATACTCAAATTCTTCTTCTTTCTTTCCGCTTGGAATATTATCCCATTCATTATTTTCGTCTTTTGCAATCAAAACGGGCATTCCTATCATATAGCTTGCAGATATAAACCATTTATTTTTTTTCATAATTGGCTCTAAAACTTTTTCAAAAAAAGAGATAGCTTCTTTTTCTAAAAAAGATTCCAACCTTGACTCGAAAGATTCTACGTGCTTTATTGCTTTTTTATTTTTGTAAACACCAACGGGCATACCGTTAATCAAATAAATTTCAGCTCTTTTACAAAAAGAGAAATCTTTTATTACTTTTAAAATTTCTTCAATTGTTTTTAATCCATCAAGTGAGGGTATTTCTGAACTGTTACAATATCTTGGATGAAATGATGGATGAACAATATTTCCATCACTATCCTCACTAAAATAGGCATACTGACAAATACCTGCTTTGGAAAATTTTATGGTATATGCTTTTGTTACTTTTATCATGGCCTTTAATTTTTGGTTCACTATAATAAAGGGAAAATTGAAAAAAGAGGGGAGAGTTTCACTCCCCGCCTTTTAGCTGTGCATATCGACAAACACCACATATAACGTTCCTTCATTTTCCTTTTCGTCTTGGGTTACACCGCACTCATCAAAGTGCCATGAGTAAAAGCTATCTGAAAAAATGTCAAATTTTTTGTCTTTGTAAGGGAGAGCTTCATAAAGACTTTTTGCAAGACTTTGGAGAGAAAATAACTCCGAACTATCCCACGTTGAGAGGTCAACCCTTTTTATTGTTTTTGCAAGTTTTTTTCTTGCAGTTTCACCGTAATGAGGATTTTTCATCCACTTATTTACAGCTCTTTTGATTTTTGCAATGGTTGTATAACCTGTGTCTTTGGGAGAGTAACGACCTTCACCACTGTTATAGACTTTGTTCTTTTCTGAAACACAACCGCATACTGAGTACCAGTTGTCTTCACTGCCGAACCCAGAAATCATAGTTTCCACGTTATCACAGGCATCCTGTGTATTTTCGGCTCTTGTTACTACGAAATGTAAATTGTGCATGGTTTTATTTTTTGTGGTTTAACATTCAAATAAAGAAATTCAGAAAAAAAGAGGGGATGGATTTGTTACATAAAACTTATTTCTACAACTTCTTCTTTGCTGCTGATAATAAAATTGTAGAACTCATTAATTTCTCTTACAGTACATTCAAACCGTTCTTTTATTTGTTCTTCGTCAAGGTGAGGGAGGTTACTCAAAGTTTGTTTTAATATTTCTTTAAATTCACTTTTATCTTCTTCTGCTGAATAATTTAAAATTTGCTCAATAATATCACTATCGCCAACAATATAGTTTAACTTTTCTTTTGCTTTCTTAATTTCTTCTAATGAATAAGTTTCCGAATCAAAGCTCCCGCTTACTCCATTGTTAAACTTTTGAGCATTCAGACTTTCATAAAAAAGATATTGCCCCACCGTATTCCACATGGCAAAACGAATATAGGCAACTTCTTCACGTTCAGTTGAACTGTCTGGTAGTTTTACTTTAAATGCAGAAATATCGTGTCCCATGATTGTAGGTTTTTGGTTACATAATAATAAAGCAAGTAATAAAAAAAGAGGGGAAGCCACCACCCCCAGGGTTCCAAAAGTTTATGGTATACGATAAAACAGAAATCTAAAAAAAAATATTTTGGGGGTGTTTCTTTGCACCCACTTTGTTTACTGTGAAATATTTCTTTTTCATTGTATTTAGTTTTTGATTACACACAAATAAATAATTCTTTAAAAAAAGGGAAAATCATCAAAAAATTCTCTTTTTTATCTATTTATATAAAAACATTATGACAAAAGAAGAATTGAAAGAATATAAAAGGAATTGGTCTTTAAAAAATAAAGAAAAAATTAAAAAACAAAAAAAGAATTGGTATTCTCTAAATAGAGAAAGGTTATTAGATGAAGGTAAAAAAATTATGTAAAGAACAAAATTAAAATAAAGAAAGCCCATCAAGAGAAAAGTGATATATTAAAGGAAAAAAGTAAAGTTTGGCGTGAAAAAAACAAAGAATACGTCAAACAATATAAAAAAGAATATAACAAAATAAATTCTGCTCACATTAAAGAACAAAGAAAAGAATATAAAGCAAAGTATAAAAAAAGAAGAAATATTTTATTAAAAGAAAAAAAGGAAAATAATGAATTATTTAAAGCAGTTTGCGCCGTAAGACGATTAATTGGAAATAGTTTTAAAAGGAATGGATTTAAAAAAACATCAAAGACTTGTCAAATTTTAGGTTGTACATTTGAAGAATTTAAAATACATATAGAAAAACAGTTTGAGAGTTGGATGAGTTGGAAAAATTATGGTAATTGGAATGGAATTCCTAAAACAATTAATACTGCTTGGGATATTGACCATATTATTCCATTAGATTCTGCCAAAACTCCAGAAGATGTAATTATGCTTAGTCATTATACAAACTTGCGTCCATTATGCAGTTATACAAATAGACATTTAAAAAGAAATCTTTTTGTTAGTTAAAAAGTTCTTCCTTAATAAAATCATCAAGAACATCAATCCACTCACCATCCCAAACTTTTCCTTTGAATTTTTTTTCAAATTTGTCGGTAAGTTCTTTTGCAAGTTCATACATTCCACCGATGCCATGAGCTTCATAACGCTCTGCCATAAGTTTAGAAGGAGTATTATCTTTAAATAATTCTATTGCAATAGCTGAAACCACTTCAAAATGAGTTTCCTGCCATGATGCGAATCCGTTTGGAAATATTTTGCGTGCCATAGTTGTGTTGGTTTTGGTTACAAACAAATAAAGACAAAGTTAAAAAAGAGGGGAATCAATTGTGGGATATAATCTTTTCCACTTTATTTAAAACAAAAGATAACTTTTTATTGCGAATTGAGCACATCCTAATGTTATAATAATCTTGTGTAGACATAACGCTTACATTATGAGTTATAATAAGATATGCAAAAAAATACCATGAAATAAATGGAGAAATAAAAATTCCAATAAGTGGTGCAATGGAAACAGCAATAATATTAAAGTTGTTTCTACTTGGGAACCCAATTTCCAAATTATAAGTATTTAAGCAAGTGCCATAATCACTAACTTTATAAAAATATTTAAGGTTAACTTTATTTATTCTGTTAAAAAACAAAAACAAAACTATAACATGACAAAGCTCATGATAAAAAAAAGCAGGCATATCAAAAAAACTTTTGAAAATTTTGAGTCTACCAATAATATCACAACTACAATAAAATTTAAAAAATGCTTTCATGGCAATTTGGTTTTGGTTACAACAAAATAAAGAAATTCCCCCAAAAAGAGGGGAATCAAATTTCACCACCTTGTCATATTGTAAATATAGTTTTCGTTTTTGCGCAGAGCTTCACGGCAAGCTGTTTTAATTTCTTCGTCAAGTATTTTTGATACAGCTTTATAAGTTCCACCGATACCCCCATAAGTCGATACGTCAATGATGTTGGGGTTTTCTTTGATAAATTCCAAAACTTCTTCTGCTTTTTCTTCGAATAAAGAGTTAACATTAAAGTTAAACTTTGAAACTTGTCCATATTGGTCAGTTGTGCAAGTTGAGTGCATTTCGACCAGCTTTGCTTTAATAAAGTCTTTCATGGTTGTTGGTTTTGGTTTCAGAATTACGAAAAAGGTGCAAACGGACTACGTTGCGTTCCTCTAAGTTTCTTTTCTTTTTCTATTTCAAATTCAACAGCGTCAAATGTTACATCACCGTTAATTGTAAATTCAGAGCCGCAGCTATCACAACAATGTTCTTTCTTGGAATCAAAAGATTTACTAATCATTTTTGAACCACATACGGGACATTCTTTTATTTGTTTTTTTGCCATGATTGTAAAGTTTGGTTTTAACTTCGTTGTAAACACAACAAAATAAAGCAGAATATAAGAAAAGAGGGGACAACTAAAAGATAGCCTTTTTGTAGTTGTCTGTTTCTTCATTAAAAGTCGAATGTTCATCGCAAAGAGTGTCGCCCGTTTTTTCGTCTGTATATGCTTCATCATCGGGTAACAAAACTTTTCTACATACAGAGCAATGTGCAACGTCAGCGTAATTTATGTCTTCAATTTCAAGGTTTTCTTCCTGCAAACGAATACACAAATTCAGGTCAGCAAGTGTCATTACTTCAACATTGTCTTCTGAACCCATTGTGTAAACAAAACGCTTTTCAATTTTCTCCCAATTTAAGCGGGGATATTCTTTTTTTGCGATTGATAATTCAACGCATTCTACATGGTCATAATCAAAAAAAGTTTTCATATTTGTAAGTTTTTGTGGTTTCAACAATATAAAGCAAGGTTTAAAAAAAGAGGGGATGGGAACCACCCCACCCCTCAAACCAAATAAACCAATAAACCAAACCTATGAAAGCAACCAATAATATTTTTTTCAGTGTCTGTTATGCATTTTAGCTGCAGTATAATAAAGTACTATTTAAAAAAAGAGGGGAATCCGTTTATCCTTCAAAGTAATTTTTGATAAATTTGACAGCATTTTCTTCGTTCAGATATTCTTCAATCAAGCTGTCAGAAACGTCTTCCACTTCCTGAATTTCGTTTATGTCAAAGGGAATATCGTCTTCATCTGTGGACAGAAATCCTAAGTCATTGCGAAATTGCTCAACACTTTCAAAGAAAATAATTCTTTTCAGTTCATCCAAATTTGCATCAAGGTCGCTGTCGAAAACTTGTTCTTCGCTTTCAACTTCATCAACCGTAATTTTATCAATGAATAAACGGCTGTCCTTTTTAAAAAGAGAAATCAAGCTGTCTGTGTTTGCTTCTTCTGTTTGGGGGTTTTTTATGAGTGAGTAAAGAGCATTGCGAACACTTGAGAATATTCCTAAGTTTGTTCTACTTGCGTGTGAACCCCACACATCAGTTTCGTATAATTGATAGACTTCCATTTTACAAATTTTAAAGGTTTGACTTTACAAAATAATAAAGAATCTTTCAGGAAAAGAGGGGAGAGTTTCTTTAATCTACAATTCCACCCCCATAAAAAAGGTTGAAGCTTTTTCTTTTATAGTCGTCTGATTTTAGCCATTCATTGTATTTGTCTTCCCATTCTTTTTCGACAAACTTATAGTACGAACCATTGCAATAGCGAAGTTCATTGTTAAGTTTGTAAAACTGCTCAAAAACTTCAATTTCGGAGCCACCTGAAACAGTTTTCTGACTTACAATTTCAGAAGTTTGGTCTTCGTAATATCCGCCCCTGAAAGGTATTTGCCGTTTTCATCATATTTGATTGGGTATTGCTTCGTTTTTCTGAGCCTGTCCCAATAATTTAATACTGCTTTATACATGACTTTAAGTTTTTGGTTCAACAAAATAAAGAATCTTTCAGGAAAAGAGGGGAGAGTTTCGTTTATCCAAGCACATGGAAAAAAGAGTTGATGTCTGCAATATGTTTGTAGTGAGTGAAAGTTCCTTCTTCATAATATTTGAATGTGTCAAAGTCAAAATTAAGTTTAATGGTCATTATTTTGTTCCCTTTGCAAAAGAAATCAACTTCTTCTGTAACAAATTTTTCAGTAAATTCTTCTTTATTGATAAATTCCTTTTTCCACTTTTTATAAATAACAGCACTTCCTTCAAATCCACTTCGGTTGTTCGCTACATCAAAAGAAATTTTTTGTGCTTTTGTTTTACAATAAATTGGTTTGAAAGAATTTTCGCCTGATTCTGTTTTATAAAATTCAAGTTCAAAATCATCTTTCAAATACTCTTCGCATTTCACATTTTTAACCAAATAATCTTCCTGCTCACCAGTGTATGCAATCCTTTTTTCAATGGCTACGATAAACCCCTGGCATCTGTTGTTAAAAAAGGCTTTTGCAATAGAATCATCAAATGAGGCCATACCCATTAAAAGAGTATCTTGCTCTTCATAACGGGGGTAATTGCTTTGGCCAATGGCATCAGCCAATGTAAAATTAAAATGATACAAATCGTCTCTTTCTGTTCTGTCAGCTTTTTTATCTTCTTCCGCACAGACATCGAGAAATTCTTTAAGAAATTTATTTGTGAGTTCCAAAATTTTATCATTTACTTTCATGGCCGTTGGTTTTGGTTACAAAATAATAAAGAATCTTTCAGGAAAAGAGGGGACGACTTAACGCAGGTGCATTAAGTCATGAGCCACACTCAAATTAAAAGTATCTTCAAACCAGTGCCAAATTTCAAATTTGTCGGTTCCTTTGGGAAAGTCCAAAAATGGCTCATCAATTTCATCATCTTCATTTACGGGAATGTTACCAAGTTTGTCCCATAACCCCCTCGCTACATTGTCAGTCAAATAATCATCGGTTTTGCAGTTGGGACACTTGTGGTCAATCAAAGTCTGCAAACCTGTAATATTGAATTTCTTTGCACCTACCTGCGGGTTTGTATCAAAGAAAAGTTCGTCACAGTTATTACACATACAAATTTCACACATGGCTTTAAGTTTTTGGTTTTAACTTCGTTGTAAACACAAAATAATAAAGCAGAATAAAAAAAAAGAGGGGAGAGTTTTCACTCATCCACCTCTTTAACATAGTATTAATTTCAGGGAGCGCTTACTTATTTGCAACTTCTTTGTTGGCACGAATAGTAACCCACGCTTTCTTTGCACGTTCACTGTTCTTCTGCCGTTTAAGTTCAAGGTTTCTGCGCTTTGTTTCAGCAGCTTTAAAACCCCTTTGGCGATAGTCCTCAAGGCGTTCCTGAATACGTCGTTCTTCTGCATTCCTGCGCTTTGTTTCAGCAGCTTTTCTTCCAGCTTCACTGCGCTTTGCTTTGAGGGCATTCGCCTTTCGAGTTTCAGCAGCTTTCTTTCCAGCCATGCTGCGTTTTTCAAAAAGTTTGTCTTTCATTTTTCTTCTTTTAAATTTAAAATTCTAATTCATAGGACTTTGTTATACGATAAAAAAACGAAAAAGTTACAATATAAAAAAAAAGGGAGGGGGGAGAGTTTCCCCCCTCACAACTTTTATTTAATTCTGCGGAGTACAATAAGTGCCATGTTTGCGCCTCTTGCTGAATCTGAATAGTTTTTCAAGGTTTCAAAACTGTAAAGGCCACGTTTCTGATACTCTTCAAAGATTTGAATAAGTGCCCACTCAACTTCACCGATTGCGTCTGGGCGCAAGGGATACACTTTGTTCATTCGTGCCACAATTCCCGTTTCTTTGTTTGAGGGGTGAGTTCTTTTGGCTACTGTAATTGATACAGTTCCACCAACTTGAACAATTCTATTCATAAGTGCATGGTCGATTTCATCGTAAAATGTATCAATTTCACCACAATAATCAAGAATAAGATGTGAAAATTCATTTTCGTTTGCTCTGTAAATGATGTCTGAAATTTTGCCACAATACACATTCATTACACCACCAAGATTATTTTCGTAAATGGTTTTATGCAGTTCATTTGCAACATTTTTGTCATACTCAACTGCGGAGAATGTGAATCTTGAAGAAATTTCAAGCAAACGACGTTCAATGATTGCTTTTGCAGCAGGCAAACAAAGAATCCTGTCAATTTTCGCACCACGATAACGGGGAGTTGCACAAATTGCATCAATCATTATTTTGCGGGCAACTTCTTTATTTTCGCCGTAGTAGTTTTTGAATTTTACATCAGAAACACTTTTTGTTTCTTTAACAACAATTTTTGTTTCTTTAGCGGCTGCATTGGAACGCCTTGTTACCCATGCTTTTTTGGCACGCAAAGTAAGTTTTTCCTCTCTTGTTAATTCTTTGCGAGGTCTGCCACGCTTTTTACCAGTTTCAGGACTTAAAGATTTTACTTTAATGCCACTTTTGGCATAGATTTCAGAAGTTTTCATTGATTTGTTGGTTTTGGTTACATACATATAAAGCAAACGAAGCAAAAAGAGGGGAACCAGCTGAAATAAAAATAGGGGCTTTCACACCCCTAAATTTTTTTCTGCAAAGATATGGGAGTTTCACCCACTCAAAGCATTCTGTAACTTGGTCTAAGGATAGAACAGTGGAATCTAACCACTCAAAATTAATTGGCTGCCTGCGTTTCAAATTCCTACAAGTTAAGAACGGTGCTTTGGTTTCTGTTCCCTTGCAATAATATAAAGCAATAAATAAAAAAAGAGGGGATTTATAGATTTACAATAAAAAACATTTAAAAAAAAAGCACCCCTTGGGGGTGCCTTCAGCTGCTAGACCACAATGTTAAACCACAAACATGTGCATGCATATGCTTACGTATAAGAAACTATTCTTGATATGTATAATTTAAAATGATTCCTTCTTCACCTTTGTAAACAAGACCTTTGCTTTCACCAGAATATTCCCAATATCCACGGAAAGGACCAAGGTTCTTTGGACAAAGTTCTTTTGCACGTTCTTCATCTTTGGCTGCGATAAGCATTACGCCACCACCGTAGTCAATTTCAAAAGAAAATTCAAATACTTTTAAGTTTTTCATGGTTGTTTGGTTTTGGTTTCAACAAAATAAAGAAAGTCTGAAAAAAAGAGGGAAATTACTTTGCGGCTTTTTCTAATCGTTTTTCTTCATCATTGAGAAATTGGTCAAGAACTTCCAACATTTCTTTGCCAATAGTAGTAATTGTACCATGAATCTTTTGCTCACAAAGAGCACTGTGAATTGCCATAATTTTGCCAAGACTCATTCCAATGATGTCATATGCAAATGATTGGTCTTTATCTCTGCTTTTTCTGATTTTCATAATAAAATTTTTAAAGGTTGAACATATAAAGAAAATCACTTAAAAAAGAGGGAACATTAAAAAGTATCCTTGTGAGCGTCCCAACTTGGGTCATCGTCAAAGTCATAATAGCGTTCACGTCGTTCCTCACGTTCATACATAAAACGTCTGCTTGCAGGACTGATTCTTGTCGTATTACAACGCTTTTTGGGGTCAACCGTATTCCAATACTTATCTTTACAAACAGTACCCCCTTTGGTCTTGCAAAATGCCTGCTGATAGTGCTCTTTGATGAACTTTTCGCCACAACTGGGGCAAATACATTCTTCACCAACTTTGGCGGCTTTATTCAGCTTATATCTTTCTTTCATTTTCATGGCTTAAAGATAAACAATTTCAACACCACAAAATTCTGCTGCTTCTTTTATGAATTCTTCAGCATCTTTACCCTTCAACTTTTCGTTGAATTTTGCAATATCAATAGACATCATTCCTCTTGAACGATTTACTTTGTCTATAATTTTGTCAGCGGTTGCCTTAATGTTAATTTTTTTGGTTGCCATAGTTGTAGGTTTTGGTTTCAATAAAATAAAGAAACAAATCAAAAAAGAGGGGGAGCTTAAGAATTTGGTTCTAAGCTTGCAACTCTACGCATACGTTTGCCGACTTTTTCATAAATAGAAACATAATTCCTTGAAAACTCGTTTGAATCCCATGTTTCACACCAATAAGATTCAACAATGCTGCCACGCTTTGACCTTCGTATGTCAATTCTAAATTTTCGAATATTACTTATATTTTTTTTGGTTGCCATAGCTGTAGGTTTTGGTTTCAATAAAATAAAGAAACAAATCAAAAAAGAGGGGAGAGTTTCAACAATTCTATTCCCTTGTTCTTTTGAAATACGTGCATTTTTTACCACCATTAAGCCCAGGCCACGCTTTCACAACACATTTACACTTAACAAGGTATTTCAAAGCATTGTAATTTGCATTGTAATTGCCACCAATCAGTTTGTGTAAATCACCAAACTCATAAGCTGAATTTGGATTCTTATCAAAAATTTTGAGCATTTCTCCTGACGTATTCATGGCTGTTTGGTTTTTAAGTTCAGCAATATAAAGCGAAATTCCTAAAAAGAGGGGATTTTAGAAAGTTTGAGGATTAAACACAAATGGGGGCGGAACCACCCGCATCCCTCAACTCAATAAATCAATTTTGTGCTTCTTCGGCTTCTTTTTTAGCTTCTTCGTATTCTTTTGTCAGTTCTTTCATTTTTTCCTCATGAACTTTTTCAATACTTTTTGCTGTCTGTTCATATTGTTTTTTTGAATCAATAGCTTTTTGTTCAGCAGCGTTTTGATTATTTGTAGCAACGGCAATAGCAAATAATAAAAGAGCTATCGCTATTACAGCGAAAACAATATTAATGATTTTACTTTTCATAATAATTTTTTTAATTCAACAATATAAAGGAAAGTTTCCAAAAAGAGGGGAGAGCTTTAAATTATTGCATACCAAACAAATTCAATGTCGTCATGTTCCCAAGCATGAAAACCTATTCCTTCATATTCGCCTTCAATTACTTGTGCTGTGCCTAAATACTCTTTAGATGGCATAGTCTTTTCAGAATATTCACTTTCATCAAACGGAAACCAAGTACACAAATAAACCTCATTGCCTTTTAATATTTCTATTTGACAAATACTATCAGGGAGACTGTTTATGTGTCTGTTCAAAAATCCTTCTTTTTGTTCAAGAGTTTTCATATAAATACTTATACGATATAATATAAAAAAAGTTTTATAAAAAACAAAAATTTAATTTCCAAAATGACATAGGTTTACGACAAAACAGAAATCTAAAAAAAAATAATTGGTTTATTTTTAATCTTATTTTTGTACTATTAGTACGAATATACACACAAAAATAAACTAAGGGGAGGTTGTTGCCTCCCCAAAAAGATTGTATTTTATTAGTCAATTACTTTCTCACTTTTGTTTCAACTGCCACAACCTTCTTTGTGGGGCGGGTTATTGTTTCAACGGCGGTAACAACTGCCAGGGTTACAATGATTCCAACGACGATGATTGCAAATACTTTTGTCATAGCTTTAAGGTTTTTTTTGGTTACAATATAATAAAGAAAAGTTTTGAAAAAGAGGGGTTACAGCCCCCTTTCCAAATAGAATTTCTTTTCGGCCATTTTGCGGGTTGCTGCATAAATAACAGAACTGATAAGTGCAATTCCGATAAATACAACACCAGTGATTGCAAGGTCATTAGACACAATAGAGCCACGCTCCATTACCATAATAAGACCTGCTGCAATAGAAAATGATATAAATCCAAGCGAAGAAATTGCAATAGCAATGATTGAGAAAATTTCGCTGATTAATTCAAGATTTTTTGATTTCATGGCTGTGGTTTTTTGGTTGTATATCAATAAAGCAAAACTGAAAAAAAGAGGGGAGTTGTTTTAGCTTGTTGATAAAGTAAGTGTGTGTACAATTTTGTCTTTCAGTTTGCCATCAAGCACCCTGAACCAAATTCCATCAATGGGCTGCAAAGTGGCTGTTTCAAGTTTGCCCTCATACCAAAATTTCATTTCTTTTGTTTCCATGATTCTGTGGTTTGTTGGTTTCAATAAAATAAAGCAATAAACAAAAAAAAGAGGGAGCGTATTACTTACTTACACTCACTTTCTTTATATAATATTTACCTTTGGGCAACTTACATGGTTTATCATCATCACGGGTAAATGTAACCCGTTTGTCCACCTTATCGCAATGGAAAACCATATCTTTATAGTCCCCACCACCATCGTCAAAATATCTGCAAAAACAGCATTTTTGACAATCTTTATTTGTATCTGATTCAAACTCTGCCATGATATTTTATCTTTGATTCAACAAAATAAAGAAAAGAAATAAAAAAGAGGGGAGGCGGAACCACCCGCATCCCCTTTAAAACACCAATAATCATGAAAAACCGAAAAACATTGCCCCACAAATAGGATTCGAACCATATCACGATATTATTTTTCGTGCCGTGCGCCTGCGGGATGTGAAGTGTAATAATATAAAGAACAATTTTAAAAAAGAGGGGAAATTTCTTTGAGTTTTAATTTGTGTGAAAGCAGAGGCTCGAACTCTGCATCTGTTGTAAGAGCATTTAGTCAGTTCAGGCAGTGTAAATTTTACATCTGTTTTCCCCTGAATTTTGACGCCAACCGTTCTACCGTTAAACCATTTCACATTTTTATAAAGCAAATAAATAAAAAAGAGGGAACGTCATCTGAAAATTTCAATAAACAAATCTTTGTGCTTGTCCAATCGTACACCGTATTCAGTAGTGCGTAATTTTTCATCTTTGGGAATAACAAACTCAATGTCTATATTTTTATAAGACAATTGACTTTTAGGCGTTAAAATCCACACCGTTAAACGTGGAGTGCTAAGCCAACCCACTTTCCTCATTTGAACAAATTCACGCATTTTTATAAAATTAAAGGGACTTAATCGTCCCAGCTTCCATGCTTCGGTTTCCTGCTGTATGCTTTTTTGCTCTTGCAAACTTTGCTCTTCTGAACAAATCCACTTGCATTTTCAAGCTCTGCTTCTCTGCTGCCCTTGCGGTTTGCTTTCAAATACATATCAAATTCTTCTGCTTTGGTCGGTTTGCGAAATTTTTTAGATTTTGCCATTGTAGTAGGTTTTTTTGGTTACATACATATAAAGGGAAAGTTATAAAAAGAGGGGAACATTTAATAAAATTAGCCCCCCACCAAAAAACTATTAGCGGGGGGCAATTCACAATGTTATCTAATATATAATTTTTGTATTTAGGGAAACACCCTACGGACTTGCTCTTGCCATACTATTAAGTTTTTAAGGGTTAATGAAAGTTTTATAGTTAAGGTGACGGGTGCCTTTGGCCAAGCCGCCACCCCTATTTCAGATATTTAAAAATTCTACTCATACTTTTATTTGTTTTGGTTTCATTAATATAAAGCAACTTTTGAAAAAAGAGGGGAGAGGTCTGTCACCCCACCAACCCCCCAATATTCTGTGAAAGTAATATTGTTTTTGCAGTCAATTCTGCATTTAGGGAAACGTTGGTCATAAGCTGAAGTACGAATATTTCTCTTTGATTATCGGGAAAGTTACAAAAATCTTTGCTCATAATAATTTCTGCAAGGTTTCTGATTGTTTCACATAATTCTCCATGTGCGGCAGTCATAGGCATTGTGTCGTTTGTTTCAGGTTCAGTTTTGGCAACCTGATTGTTTTTTTTGCTTCTTTTAGCCAATTTTTTTTCAGCTTCAATTTCGTCTGAACGACGAAATCCAATTCTGTTTATTTCATTATTTGAGTTCATGGCTGTGGGTTTTTGGTTACATACTTATAAAGCAATAAACAAAAAGAGAGGGGAGGATAAAAATTCCCCCCCTCAAATATAATTTCTTTTTTAATTAATCCAAAATTCCCATGTAGGCCGAAGAGTTCAATTTCATTACAATCATTCGAGCTCTGTCAAAGCTCTGAATTGCATTGCCAGCTGTTAATGCAGGCGAAATTTGTTTCAGTCGAGCTTCATTGCCAAAGGAGCTTTCAACTGCAAATACGAAGTCGATAGCTGCTGCGCAAACTGGGTCCACCTCAAAGGTTTCACCTGAAAATCTGTTGCGACGTGTAAAGGTTTTTGTTGCATCGAAATCAATCTGCTTATTGAAATTCAAAAATTTTTCAATAAACTTGTTGTCTGCTGGGGTTAATTTTGACTTTGCCATTGTAGTAGGTTTTAATTGGTTTGTACATACATAAAGGAAACATTAAAAAAAGAGGGGAGACTTTTGCTAATTCATTTTAAGCTGTTTTAAGCGACTTTCATAGGGAAAGTTATCAATGTACCACTTTGATATAAAACGTCGCCTATATGCAAAATAACAACGTATCAGGGAAAGGTTTTACATACAGACAAACACAATAAAACATATCAAAAAATATAGGGAAAGTTTCTGAAAATATTTTTTTTAGATTTCTGTTTTATCGTAAACCTATTACATAGGGAAAGTTTGTGTAAAAAAAAATATTTAACATAAAAAAAAAGCACTCTTTGGGGGAGTGCTTTTTTAACTTTATTTTAAGATTAGTCGCAGATAATGTACACCTCTTTGTTGATTGTTATGCGAGCAATACTGCTGACTTTGTAGGTGCGGATAATTACTTTGTCGTCAAGTCCGCCCTGTTCGCCCCCCTCACTTTTTTCGGGCATACCCTGAATAAGCTCTTTTTTGATTGGTTTGCCGTTGTAGAAAAACGAAGTTTCACCTGCTTTGAGGAAAATTACCTCTAAGTAATACTCGTTTTTGTGTAATACGAGCGGAGTATTGGCAATTCTTTCGCCCCATGCTCTCGGTGAAAGGTTGAATGACTTTGGGTCCTTGCCCTCGGCTATCAAACGCCTTTCGACCATATTTTCATAAGCGTTTGAATTTTTGTTGCTGAAAATCATTACAGACGAGCCAACAACTGCTTTTTGTACACCGCCCTGCATTGGATTGTTTTTGCCCCCTGACAATTTTACGTCAGTCAAGGTATCAATACCCATAAATGTTGCGCCATTCAATTTGCTGATTTCAGGATTGAGAAACATCTCAATCAATTCTTTTTTTGTAATCTTTTTCATAGCTTTGGTTTTTTGTGGTTTGTGATTTGTTTCGTTTGCTGTATATGAATAAAGAAAAGTCCCAAAAAAGAGGGCAACAAATTTTTCTTACAGAAAAATTCTAATCTTTATACAATATATCAATGAACGATTGTGCAATTATAAAGCAAACAAAAAAAAAAGAGGGAACTCAGTTCCCCTCTTTTCTCAGCTTACTCTTTATGTTTATGTAACAAAAACCAACAAAACCATGAATAAGCAAAAAAGAAAAGATAGCCTTGTGCCAAACGGCACACCTAAATATGTCCGCTGTTATGATAACGGAGGCGAAACTGCGGACAGATATACAGTGGTCTTCACTGGTAACTACACTCACAAAACAAGCGGTGAACACTGCTATCTCGGAATGAGTGGTAACCCCTTTCATCCGCTTGGAATTGGGCAGCATGGATTCAGCAGAACACAAATAGACAAGCCAGCCTATTCTCACTTGGGTAAAAAAATAAAGTTTGAAGATTTGTCAAAGGAATGTAAAGATTGTGTTATGCAAACTTACAACGAATTGTGGGACTTGGAATAGTCCCCTCTTTTCATTACACTTTTCTTTATATACACAACCAATAAAACCAAAGCCATGTTTAAAACATTACTCAAAAGTTTGCACGCTGGGATGAAACAAATTGATGCGTGCGAGACCATCGAAGATAAAAAGAAAAAGGCAGTTGAAATTGGATTTTTAAGAAATCTTAACAGAATGAAAACCATTGATGAACCTGCGTATGAAGAATACCTGAACAAGTACAAGGAGGCCATAAAACAAAGTTAAGAAACCCTTAAAATATAGGGGGGCTAAATTAACCCCCTTAACTTAAATTTAACCCCTTAATTAGACCCCCTATTTAACAGTACCGTATCAATTTTAAGGGGTATTTAACACCCCTATCTGGTGCCCGTCCCAGTCCACGCAAAAATTTTTTCCCAATTTTTTTGTAGAATTTTCAACCACAGATTTTCCCCCATCTTAGGACACTTTCTCCCATAGGTTGTTGTCCCCCATAGGTTCTAGCCCCCAGGTTCTCTATAGGTTTCTGCATACATTTATTTTAAGCTCATCACTGGTTCATTTATGGCTCATATTTGAGCTTTAAATGAGCTTTATTTGGGTTAACGGATAATATATTGACCGTATTAACCGTGAAAAATCCTTTGATTTATTTTAAAGTGAGTCCTCAAAAAAATTTTTCCCCAGATTTTTTGGCAAAATTTCAACCTTTCTGGACACGGGTATAGAGAATAACGGTTAACGCCAGTTTATTCTGTCAGAAATTTTTTCCCCAGATTTTTTTAGCAATTTTTATCTTTTCTCTT
>Ga0265297_10003991_pt1 | contig 25140 bp, 22 predicted proteins | sample Munlanlwell13791_FD_192502 | JGI IMG/M metagenome (GOLD analysis project Ga0265297, IMG submission 192502) | Leachate microbial communities from a municipal landfill in Southern Ontario, Canada - Leachate well 137-91 | ecosystem: Engineered > Solid waste > Landfill > Unclassified | place... | reverse complement strand
CGGCCTTTTTTGCTCATTTTGTAGAAAGTTGGAAAATCAGAAAGGATATAAGCCCTCTTTTCGGAAGCTATGAGCAGGCATTCCCCCATTCCCTGGCCAGCTTCAATATACCAGCTGCCGTGAGGCTCCAGGCCTATTTCTTTCCAGATTCTTTTTTCGAGATTATGCGTTCCGGAATTATCAGCCCGGCTGACAAAAGGCTGTTGCTCAGCGGCAATATGCCGGAAAGCTTCAGGAAAAGTTTTTCCTTTAATTCCGGCCGGATCGGCCGGCGGCCCGGCCAGAATGAAAGCACTGGACATTATTTCCCGGCGCTCTTCACCATAGCCTTCAGCCATAAATTTTTCTTCAAGTTCTGGAGCATGAACCAGAAGAACATCTGCCGCCTGACGCTTCCCCATTTCCAGGGCTTCTCCGCTTCCCACCGCGATGACTTTAACTTTATAGCCAGCAGATTTTTCAAAAACAGGAATAAGAACATCCAGTAAACCGCTATCCTGTAGGCTGGTGGTGGTGGCGACGAGAAGATCGCGGGAAGAAACGGCCGCCGAGCCAGGCTTCTTTCCTTCTGAAGCAGCGGTTTCTGGTTTATTATAAGTATCTGACTTCTGGATCACTTTGTAGGTGAAGAAGGATAAAAGGAGAATCAAAATAAGAAAATAATAAACCCGCCGGCGGTGCTGGCGGACATTTTGCCCGGCTTTCTTATTTTCTCCCCGGGTATAAGCTTCATTATTTTTCATGCCTTATCCTCTCGCCCTCGGGCTCCAGCCTGCTTGCCAGGAGCTAAAAATTTAGACCTAATTTTATCCCAGGAGCAGCAGGGATTCAAATTCAGGGTCCTGGTCTAATCTTTTAGATATTCTATTTGATAAACTTCTATTTTCTGGTTGAAAGTGACCGGGTCCAGCGGCGACACTCTGAATATCCGCCATATTGTTTTGAAACTATAAGACCTTAAGTGGCTATGTATAAAAAAAATTGAATAAAAGGCAGCTTAAATTATATTATCTATAAGAAATTTACTTTATTAGCTTCAACGGTCAGAAAGGAGAGGCGATAATGATTGAGAGAAAAAATTCAATCTTTCCGGTTTTAACCTTAGTTATTCTCGCTACTTTTTTAATCTCCACTTTTTCTCCTGGAGCCACTCCCGCTGATAAAAAGAAAAAAGAAGCGCTGGCTTCTATCGACAAGCATCAAGCCGAGATTATCGCTCTGAGTGACCGGATCTGGCAGCTGGCCGAAACAGCCCTCGAGGAAACTCAATCCTCCAAACTCCTGGCGGATTATGCTGAGGCTCAGGGTTTTAAAGTTGAACGGGGAGTGGCTGGCCTGCCAACCGCCTTTGTGGCAACTTATGGTCAGGACCGGCCGGTAATTGGCGTTCTGGGTGAGTATGATGCTCTTCCCGGCCTGTCTCAAAAAGCCCAGCCGGTCAAAGAAGCTCTCCAGCCGGGAGCAGCCGGCCACGGCTGCGGGCATAATTTGCTGGGAACAGCCGCTTTATCCTCGGCTCTGGCTATTAAGGAGTTAATCGAGTCAGGAAAGCTTAAAGGCACCGTCCGCTTTTATGGCACGCCGGCTGAGGAAGCTACTGGCGGTAAAGTCTATATGGTCCGGGCTGGCTTATTTAATGACCTTGATGCCTGCCTGACCTGGCATCCCGGTCAAAAGAACGAGGTATCAATTGACGGGTCTCAGGCCATTGTCGAATTTATTGTCGAGTTTTTTGGCCGGACAGCCCATGCCGCTGGCGACCCCTGGAATGGGCGAAGTGCCCTCGCCGCCCTGGAATTATACACTACCGGACTCAACCGGATGCGTGAATTCGTCAAGCCAACCGTCCGGATGCACTATTCAATTCTTAATGGCGGAGATGTCCCCAACGTTGTTCCGGCCTATGCCAGATTGTGGTGCTGGCTGCGGGACTCAAAAGGAACAGGAGTCCAGCAGCTAATGGAGAGAGCCCGGCACCTGGCTGAAGGAGCAGCCTTGATGGCCGAGGTCGAACAGAAGTTGACAGTTTGTGGCGGCAACTGGGAAACCCTGGTTAATCTTACCGGCGAAAAATTGATGTTCAATAATATGACCTGGCTTGGTCCAATGAAGTTTACTCCTGAGGAGCAGGAATTTGCCAAAGAAATTCAAAAGTCCTTGGGTTTTGAGCCCAAAGGACTCGATGAAACTATTCAGCCCTGGGCGGCACCCAAGCCTGATCCGGAGGGTGGCTCAACGGATGTGGGCGATGTCAGCTGGCAGGTGCCAACCATTAGCTTTGATGTAACTACCGCCCCGATAGACACTCCCTGGCATGCCTGGCCGGTGGTAGCCTGCGGGGGGATGTCCATCGGCCATAAAGGTCTGATTTATGCCGCTCAGATTCTGGCCACGACCATGATTGATTTATATGAAAATCCAAAATATATCCAGGCTATGAAAGAAGAATTCGAACAGAAAAGAAAGGGTGTGGTTTATCAGCCCTTTGTCCCTGAGGGCCCGCCTATCATTATCAAGAAGTGAAAATTTCTATCTACTTTTTGACGATAAAAAACTTCTGGCGAGCCGGAGAGCGAGAGAAGAAGGATTGAGGTCATCCCTATTGGCCAGAATGATGACCGTGAGTCCATCTTCATAGAATCGCTGGATTGTTGTTCTAAAACCGGTTGTCTCGCCATAGTGCCAGGCTCTTGGGTGCCCTTCCCAGGGATTAAGGAACCAGCCAAAGCCATAAGCGGCCGGGCGGCCATCAGGATCAACCGGGCCTTTTCCCCTGACCTTGACCGGGGTGAGAGCCAGCTTCTTTTCGTCATTGGTGAGCAGGCTTTCATCCCGCCAGGCTTGATCCCATTTGATTAGATCTTCAACCGAAGAATAGATCCGCCCGTCTCCTCTGGTGGCGGAAGCCAGGCTCTGGTCCTTAATCTGCCAGCGGCCAGACACCCGAGTATGGCCATAAGCCCGGCTCTGGACAGTATTTTTATTTCGTTCATAAAGGACTGTGGTTTCCATCCCCAGCGGGGCGAAAATCCTGTCGTGTAAAAACTCATCAAAGGATTGCCCGGAGGCTTTTTCGATGATGAGCCCGAGCAGGACATAGCCAGAATTACTGTAACGCCACTCCTCCCCGGGCGGGAAGTCACCAGCCTTAAGTTGTTTTAGCAGCTCAAGAACCTGCCTGTCGGTTATTTGCTGATCTTCAATTTCTTTAGCCGGATCAGCTTCCGGCACCAGGCCCTCATATTCAGGCAGTCCTGAGGTATGAGTTAAAAGCTGCCTGATGGTCATAGCCTGCCCATAAGGCGGGAAATCAGGAAAATAATCTCTTAAGCTTTGATCATAACGCAGGTGCCCATCCCGGGCTAAAAGCATGATAGCCGTGGCGGTAAACTGTTTGGTGACTGAAGCTAACCGAAAATTGCTTCTGGCCGTAATTGGCTGAAGAGATTTAACATCAACCACTCCTGCTGTATAAATCATGGCCGGCTGGCCGTTTTTTAAGACCGCAGCCGCCAGACCCGGTTCACCTTTCGAAATCAGACCGGAGAGATATTTATCGAGAGATTCTTGTTTCGCCAACTTCTGATTCTCCATCAGAGATTTTGACTTAAGACCACTGCCAGCCGGGCCGGCGGCAGTCAGACAAATAGTGACTGAAATTATTAATAGCCAGCCTGGGTCAGCTTTTTTCATGTTCACTCCTGCCCAAAAATAAATATTGGACGGCTAACGGGAATTCTTGCGGCTGTAGTGGGCAAAGCCCAGGAACAAGGCGCCAATTATCAGCATCACCGCTCCCCAGATTGAATTGACATTCAGGCCGAGCGATTTTTCGTATATCCGGTCCGGACCAAACAGGCCGTATAGCAGGAGAATCAAGCCATAAAAGCTTAAAAGAAGGCCAAGTGGTATTTTCAGATCAAAAAAATGTGACCCGCTCTTTTTCTCGGTCATGCTCTCACTTCCTTTCTTTTCCATTTTGCCGGCTGTCCAGCGTTTACCAGAATATTATATTCAAAATTACCATAACGATGAGGGCAATCGAACCCCAGATCTCAGGCCGCCGCCAGAACATCTCCGAACCTCTGGTTCTGGGCGTCAGGCTATAAACCAGGCCTCTCAACTCGGATTCAGATTTTTTCTTGGTAAACAGGCTGACCAGAATGGTTACTCCAAAATCGGTCAGCCAGGCCCACCAGGCCTGGAAAAAGTTTGCTGCCATTTCACTCGAATAGTGGATGACATTTAACTTATACAAAAGATAGTGTCCAGCCGCCATCAGGATCCCCGACAGCAATCCAAAAAAGCCGCCCCAAGGAGTAGCTTTTTTCCAGAACATGCCTAAGAGGAAAGTGGCAAAAAGCGGCGCATTGAAAAATGAGAAAATGAGCTGCATATAATCCATCAGATTGGGAAATGATTGGACAATATAGGCTGTGCCAATGCTGAACAGGACGCCGAAGATCGTGGCCAGCTTCCCCATCATCAGGTAATGTTTATCAGGCATATTTTTCTTGATATAGGTCCCATAGATGTCATAAGTCCAGACGGTGTTAAAAGCCGTGACGTTGCCGGCCATACCCGACATAAAGCTGGCTAAAAGGCCGGTGATAGCCAGGCCCAGAACACCGCTGGGCAAATAATGGGCCAGTAAAAGGATCAGAGCCGAATTATAATCGGGAGTAGCCGAGCCCTGGAGGGCCAGTGAGTATTCCGGCAGGATGGCCACAGCTAACAGCCCGGGTACCACCACAATTAACGGCACCAGCATTTTGGGAAAAGCCGCCATGATCGGTGTCCGGCGGGCAGCTGAGATGTTTTCCGAAGCAAGAGTCCTCTGCACCACCAGAAAATCTGTTGTCCAGTAACCAAAGGACAGAACAAAACCGAGTCCCAGCACCACTCCCATCCAGTCAACTCCCATCGGGTTAGCGGCGGCACTGCCCATATTTTTCCAGGCATGAAGAAAGGTTTCAGGCAGTCTGGCTGCCAGTCCTGAAAAACCGCCGACTGCCTTAAGCCCAACATAAACCGCCGGCAGAAGGCCAAGCCAGATCAGAAAGAACTGGATGACCTCGTTGTAAATGGAAGAAGATAATCCGCCAAAGAAAACATAAATCAAAACGACCAGGGCTGAGAGGAGAATGCTCGAAGTTAATGACCAGCCGAGCATCATCCTGAAAATCAAAGCCATGGCATACATGCTGATGCCGCTCATTAGGAGAGTCATGATGGCAAAAGAGAAAGCATTAACCCCGCGGGTGGCTTCGTTATATCTGAGCTTCAGGTATTCGGGGACACTTCTGACCTTGGTATTGTAATAGAAAGGCATCATGAACAGGCCCAGGAAAATCATGGCCGGAATGGCTCCAATCCAGTAGAAATGGACGGTCAGGATGCCATACTTGGCAGAATTGGCTACCATGCCGATTACTTCCAGAGCTCCCAGATTAGCGGACAGAAAAGCCAGGCTGGTAATCCAGCTGGGCAAAGACCGGCCCGAGAGGAAAAAGTCCTCGCTGGTTTTCATATATTTTTTTAAAGCATAGCCAACTACCAGGGTTATCACCAAATAAGCAGCCAGGATGAGGTAATCAATGAAGTTCATGCTGATGATCGGATTCATTTTGCCTCCTGCCTCCGGTAATCGTTGCCGAAAATATCTATTTCAGTCAGAGATCAGGCCAAACCCAGTTCCTGATCAATAGCCTGCATGGCCTCAAGACAGATACCCAGGAACTCATCCAGAGTCAAACCGAGATTGACGCATTTTTCAATTTCTTCCCGCCTGGCTCCCCGGGCAAAACCCTTTTCCTTAAAACGCCGTTTTAGAAAATCAAGATCAACGGCCTTAAGTTTTTTGGCCGGGTGCATCAGGGCCGCCGCAATAATCAGACCGGTCGTCGGATCAGCCGAATAGATCGACCAATCCATGGCTGATTGGCAGGGCACCTGCCCGGCATGAGCCTGAATAGCCTGCAAAACCTCAGCTGGCAAGTTATACTGAGCCAGAACTTTAACTGTTTCTTTAGTGTGGAGTTCCGGGCTTTTTTCGGTCAGTTCATAATCCAGGTCATGAAGCAGTCCAGCCAATCCCCAGATATCTTCATTCCCGCCGAGTCTTCTGGCCAGAGCTCTCAGGCATTGCTCAACGGCCAAGGAATGTTTGACGAGGTTCGGCTGGTGAAGATATTCTTTCAATAATTCCAGGGCTTCTTCTCTTGTCATCACTGGCTCCTTTCTACTTCTCTCTGTTTAAAATTCGAGTGATATTATAACTCAACTCAGCTTTTCTGGTCAGCTTTTTATCGGAAACTTTAACGATGATGGTATATTCACCTTCCTTGACCGGAAACCAGGACCAGTTATTGCTGGTAGAAGCTTTCCTTTTTAGCTTTTCCTGACCATCAGGTGAACGCAAATAAAATTCAAATTTGGGCCGGCTGAATCCAGAAGCTCTAACTGTCAAAGTAATTCTCTCACCGGGCGGTTGAGGTGAAAGCGGAGAGGCTTCAATAAACAGTTGGGGCTCCCTGGTCAAGGCTACCACCAGACTCCTATTTTCATGATCATTATAAAGGCCTGCCAGAAGAAGGTCCTTTGAACCTGCCTGGCGGGAAGCTGGCTTTAAGGCTAAGTCAACTGCCAGGTCACCGGGCAAAACTGTTCTCGAAGAGTTCTGAATTGACTTAAGTTCAAAGCCAAAAAGCAGATCCTCCAGAGCCGGCACAATTAGTTCATCAGAAAAAATCAGCGACCGGCCAAAAAGCCGGGCAGGAACCGGCTGCCAGCCGTCAAGATCACCGCCTCTCGCCCTTAATTTATAAAGCATAGCTCCCGAAGTCAGAACATAAAGATATTTACCTCCGGGCAGAAGCTGCTCCACCCTCTGACTGCCCAGCTTGACTGACCAGCTTGCCTTTTTCCCGGCCAGGTCATATTTAAGCAGGCGTCCGGAGACTGTTCCAATAAAAAGAGCTTTTTCTTCAGGCTCGCTCAATAAAATGCTTATTTTCTCTTCCGGTTGATACTCATCCAATATCTTTCCCGTTTTTTGGTCAATTTTTAGAATTTGGCCAGTAGCCGCTACCCAGAAAATTGAAGAACTGCTCCAGACAGGTAAAACAGAGGGATCGACAGAAAAGGAAGTTTGCCAGATAATCTCGCCGGTCACCGGCTGGCGGGCCTCCTGGTTCGATTTACCTATTAAATATAACCGCCCGTCTTGCTCAACCGGGCGGTGAATCAAATCAGGCAGTTCTGACATCTTTCGAGCTACCTGGCCTTTATCATCTATCAGCCACAGGTCAGAGCCAGCTGCCAGCCATAAACCGCTGCTGCCTGTTGCCGGTGGCTGGACCAAGTTTACCTTGAGATTCAAAGAATTTTTTATCTCTCCACTCTCAGCTTCAGCTATGAAAACCTCTCCCGGCTCTGTTGTCCAGAAAATCCGCTCGCCCAGGCAGCCCAGACCGGTGATTTTACGCGGTGATTCAACTGACCAGACAGTGGATAAAGACGGGATGAAGGCCTTGCCTGCTGAAACTTTACCCTGAATCTGGCCTGCCTTCTCCTGGCCGGCACCTGCCAGCAACTGGTCAATTCTTACCCAGGAATAACCAAGAGCAGTCAGTTCGTCCAGAAGCTGGCCAAGGCGATTATAAAATTTATCGGTCCGGTCTGGAGCCGTTCCCGGATGGATTAAGAGGATAAAGCCGTTTAAGCCAGATGAGTCACTTTTTTCATAGCTGATAATTCTCCGGTAAATCTCCTCTGAGGACAAATAGTTGGAGTCAGCCGGAGTAGTATAATCAGCATTAGAAGAAGTACCGGGAGTAAAATTTATCAGAACGAGGCCGGCTTCTCTCGTCCAGTCAGCAATTTCCTGGTTATACCATTCATAAGGGGGAAGAAAATAAGAAGAAGTGTTTTTGTCGAGGCCAAAGCGGGCCAGTCCGGCATAATTATTTTCAAGATCAGATAAAAATTCAGAGCGGCTGACCAGAGTTTTCTGGCGTAAGTCCCAGTCACAATAAAGAAGATGCCGGTCAGAGTGAGCCCCGACATAATGCCCTTCTTCGATCATTCTCTTGACCAGCGGGGTAAATTCTGGCTGCCGTAAAAAATTGCCGGTCAGAAAAAAAGAAGCTTTGATCTGCCGCTCTTGGAGGGACGATAGAACAGAAGGCAGTCCTTCGCCGTAGGTATCAGCGGTCAGGACCAGAGCCAGGCTCTTTTTATCAAGCGGCCCCCTGATAATGGCTCCTTCCTCAATTGTCAATTTCGCCTCTGGTCTCTGGCTGATTTTTTCTGGAGGAAAAGCTGTCTGTCGAAAAGCCAGGAAGCAACCTCCTCTCCCCGGCTCGCTGGCTTCAAGCTGAAAGCCGAAAAGCAAAATTAAAAAAGGGCAGATGATTTTCAAAACAATGAGACACCGGGAAAAAGATTTCGGCCCGGTTATTACTCCTGTCTGTCTTAGAGATTCATCAGTCGGCATTTTTCTTCTTAATTGCCAGGTTGGTTTAATCTTGATTTTAAATTAAGACTCCCCTTTTATCAATCGGAGACCTCACCCTAATCTATTCCGGCTAATAAAAAGCTCGCAGAACTTTACTATTTATTAAACCATTGATATTATTTTAATAATGGTCAATTATATTTTAGTTTATAAGATCCGAAAACAGGTCAAAGAAATCCTGAAAGAAAAAATTGAAGATGGAGAGATAGCCACTACTCCCCGTTCTTGCCTCGGCTGTTTAGCTGATGAAATCAGCTGGGAGGTATATTATCTTTTTAAAGAGATGGAAGAAAAGAAAAAAGGTGGCCAGAGACCGGCCAGGGGAAAAGCTGGCGGTTCTGAAGACCAGCCGGAGGAGAATTTGGAAGCTGGCCTGAAGATTGAAGTTGATGAAGAAGCCGGCCCTCCAGCAGAACAGGGAACCGAACCAAACCGGGCAGAAAAAATTACTGATAAAAAATAAGCCGGCTGATAAGTTCTGGCTGCCGCACCTTTCATCTTTTCAAGCTGGCCTCATTCCCCGGCTGGCTTCTCTTTCCTGATCTTTTCCTTTAGGGCTTCCCACCAGTCAATTCTTTTTTTAATCTCTCTTTCAAATCCCAGATGGCCGGGATGATAATATTTCCTTCCCTTCAATCTGTCGGGGAAAGTCTCCATATCAGTGGTTGATGCCGGGTGGTCGTGAGCATATTGATAGTCCTGCCCATAGCCTATTTCTTTCATCAAGGGAGTCACTGCGTTTCTGATATGAAGCGGAACTGGCTCAAAGGGGCTGTCTTCAACTTCTTTCATGGCCTGGCCAAAAGCTACATAAATACGATTACTTTTAGGAGCTGAAGCCAGATAGACCACGGCTTCAGCCAGGGCTAGTTCGCCCTCGGGTGACCCCAGAAAATCATAAGCTTCCTTGGCTTGAAGAGTCAGGGTCAGGGCCTGAGGATCAGCCAGTCCGATATCTTCAGAGGCAAATCTGATCAACCGGCGAGCAATATAAAGAGGATCTTCTCCGGCATAAAGCATCCTGGCCAGCCAGTAAAGAGAGGCATCAACATCCGAGTTTCTAAGGCTCTTATGCAGGGCGGAAATCAGATTAAAATGCTCCTCACCGCTCTTATCATAAATAAGCATTCTTTTCTGGAGGGCCTCTTCTATTTCTTTGACCGTTATTTCCTGGCTACGGGTCAGGCTGGCCGCTATTTCCAGGGCATTAAGTGCCCGCCTGGCATCACCATTAGATTGATCATAAAGAAGCGCCAGGGCTTCCTCACTAATCCTTAGATGAAGCCGCCCCAGCCCGTTAATTTCATCGGTCAGGGCATCGTTGATGATCTTTCTCAGAGCTTCCTGATCGAGAGGCTTAAGGACCAGAACTCTGGTTCTGGACAGCAGCGGAGCAATCACTTCGAAGGAGGGATTTTCGGTTGTTGAGCCGAAGAGGATGACATCTCCCCTCTCCACATAGGGAAGAAAAGCTGATTGCTGGGCTTTATTGAAACGGTGAATTTCATCAATGAAGATAATGATCGGCTGGCCATACATTTTTTTCTGCTGCTCGGCCTGAGCCATGACTTCCTTGATTTCCTTAATGCCGGACAGGACTGCACTAAAAAAAAGGCAATTTAAGCCAAAATGTTTAGCCAGCATCATCCCCAGAGTAGTCTTACCTGAGCCGGGTGGACCCCAAAAAATTATTGAGACCAGCTGGCCTGATTCAATTAGTTCGGTTAAAATCCGGCCCGGGCCAAGCAGATGCTCCTGCCCGTAAAACCGGTCAAAGGCCTGGGGCCTCATTCTCTCGGCTAAAGGAACGTGGCTTGGCTCGCTTGCCTGATTTTTTTTATTTTGATTGTCTTTTCTGGCCATTCAGATCCTCTTCCTGGCACTTAACCTTAAATCTGATTTATACCGGACTTTCTACTTTTACGACCTGATTTTATTATCGGTCAGCCCTCATCTAATGTAAAGCCGCCGAAAACTTTTTGTCATAAAATCATAAATCAGTTAAAATGAGCGGAGGAGAAATGAAAAATGATAATTGTTAAGGGAAAAACTCGCTTCTATTCCACTCTTTTGATTCTGGCCCTGGGGATAGCTGCTTTTTTATCGGCACCAGCCTCCAGTTTCGCGCAGGGGCGGCCAAAGGGCCATTTGTTCATCATCGGTGGCGGCGATCGTTCTGAAGACATGATGAAGAAGTTTGTTGATCTGGCTTTAAAGGCCGGAAATGGCCGGATAATCGTCCTGCCCATGGCCAGCTCTACACCGGAAGAAACCGGCCGCGCTCTGGTAGAAGAATTTAAGAATTTAGAAGTAAAAGATGTTGTCTTTTATAATTTTACCAGGAAGGAGGCCGAAGACTACGCTAAGGCCAGAGAGCTGGCTGGAAGTGGCGGAGTTTTTTTCTCCGGTGGAGACCAATCGAGAATTACCGAGGCTATTCTCGACACCCCGGTCCACCAGATGATCCGAGATCTGTATCAGCAAGGAGCAGTCATTGGCGGAACAAGTGCTGGGGCAGCAATTATGAGCGAACTGATGATTACCGGTGATGAAGCCAGAAAACCGGAAGAGGGCCATGAATTCGAGACAATTGAAGCCGGCAATGTTATTCTGGCCAGAGGGTTAGGTCTTATCAAGACAGCTATTATCGATCAGCATTTTGCCACTCGCCGGAGGCATAATCGTCTGATCAGTGTCATCGCCGCCCATCCCGAGCTGCTGGGGATAGGGATTGATGAAGAAACAGCCATTATCGTCAATCCTGACCAGACCTTTGATGTTATCGGCCATAAAAATGTCATTATCTATGATGCCACTAAGGCTCAGATTACCTCCGGACCGGGGCGGGCGATCGGCCTGCGGGGAATGATCATGCATGTTTTGTTGCCCGGAGAGAGATTTTCTATCCCTAAGAAAAAATGAAGAAGGCCGCTTTTCTGGCTGTTCTTGACGGCTCAGAGGTTAAATGTTAGAGTTTTGATGAAGTTAGCTCATGAGTCAAAATCCAAAGACGCCAGACATAAATAAGGCTATAGACAAAAAGCTGGTTTTTTCAGCCGCTGAAGTCTGCCGGTTGTTAAAGATCAGCCCGGACACCTTGCAATCGTGGGAAAATGAGTTTCCGGTTTTTTTCGCGGGTCAGACAGCCAGCGGTCAGCTGATTTACCGTCAAAAAGATGTCTTGATTATTTCCAGGATTAAGGAACTGCTGGAAGAAAACACTCTGACCAATGCCGGAATAAAAAGGAAAATTGAAGAAGAATTTGGCTTGAAAACAGACCGGGTTCCGCCAGAAAAGATGCTGGCCGCCATCAGCCAGATCAAAGAAGAATTAATGGGCCTTTTACAGGCTCTTGAAAAAAAACAAAAAAAGGGTTAAAGTAACTTTCACTTTTTAGAACATCGGGACGTGGCGCAGCCTGGTAGCGCACATGCTTGGGGTGCATGGGGTCAGCGGTTCGAATCCGCTCGTCCCGATTTTCCATCTAAGAAAACCGGAACAAAATGGCTAAAGTTTCAGGCTTAGCAGCCGCCAAAAAAAAGTTAATTCTCCTGACTAACGATGATGGCTTTCGTTCTCCCGGCCTTACCGCTCTGGCTGAAGCGCTGAGACCCTATGCCCGGGTCTATATTGTTGCTCCTGACCGGGAAAGAAGTTCCATATCTTTAGCCTTGACCCTGCGGCATCCATTACGGGCAGAGAAAACAGGAACAAATGTCTTTGCCGTCGACGGGACACCGGCCGATTGTGTCTATATAGCTCTGAAGTATGTCCTGCCTCAGAAGCCAGATTATTTGATTTCGGGCTTGAACCTGGGAGCCAATCTTGGTTGTCAGGATGTCTCTTACTCGGGAACGGTGGCAGCTGCTCTCCAGGGGACTTTTATGGGTATCCCTTCCCTGGCTGTGTCGCTGGTCAGTCCAAATGGGAGACAATATGATTTCGAGAAAGCAGCTCAGCTGGTTAGAAAAATCATCGAGGCTCTCCAGAGGACAAAGCTCCCCCCTAAGGTCTATCTCAACATTAATATTCCCCCTTTTCCTGTCAAGGGCTTGAAAATCTCCCGGCTGGGCGAGAGGCGTTATGCCCCTGAGCTGATCAAAAAAAAAGACCCCCGGGGGAAAGACTACTTCTGGATTGGAGTCGGTCATCCAAAAGCTGTTGGGCCGAGAAACTCGGATGTTCATTTAGTTGATCAAGGCTGGGTATCGGTTACTCCCCTGCACATAGACCGGACCGCTTACCCGGCTCTCAATAGCCAGCTTTTCTCCAGCTTGATAAATATCCAGCCTGAATAGTCAGCCCGCCCGGCTCTCAAGCCTCAGCTCTTAATTACTGGTGTCGTCCGGATCTTTGGCCGGCGACATGTTTTTGTTTTTCCGGCTATGAATAAAGCCAACCGCTGCCGGAATTAAAGAAATGATGATGATAGCAATGATAACCAGTGAAAAGTTTTCTTTGACCACAGATATATTGCCAAAATAATAGCCACCGAATAAAAACAGTGAAACCCACAGAAGGCTGCCGACCAGGCTATAAACTAAAAATTTAAAGTAGGTCATTTTTCCAATCCCGGCCACAAAGGGAGCAAAAGTCCGGATAAAAGGCATAAAGCGGGCAATGACAATGGTAATGGAACCATGCTTTTCATAAAATTCGTGGGTCCGGTCAAGATAATTTTTGTTGAGAAAACGGCTCTTTTCTTTTTTAAAGATTTCAGGGCCGACCTTATAACCAATCCAGTAGTTACTTATGTTTCCCAGAAAAGCAGCCAGGCTAAGCGACAGAAACAGGCTCAAAAGATTGAGGTCCCCGATGGCCGCCACCGCTCCGGCCGCAAACAACAGGGAATCACCGGGGAAAAATGGCGTGATCACAAAGCCTGTTTCGGCAAAGATGACAAAAAAGATCAGAAGATAAGTCCACAGCCCGAATTGATCGACAAACTGGCCAATATAGCGATCAACATGGATGAGGATATCAAATAATTTAGTCAAAAAATCTATCAACTTTCTGTCTGTCCCCGGTTTGATTTTAACTTGCGGCCTTTAGTCTGGCCGCAATTATGATTAACTATACACATTTTCGCTGCAAGTGACAAGAAGACCGGTTCACCTGCCGGCCTTTTCCTGGAGATAGACTTTGACCTCAGTCCGGATAACTGTTTACAGCAGCCACCCTCTTAAACAGGCCGGGACTCTGCTATAATTTGGGTAGATAATGTTTTTAAATCTGTTAATCGCGGGCATTCCCGGACTTAGTCTTAACCATGACCGATAATATATTTTTCAAGGAAAGAAAATTAGAGGCCATCGAACGGGCGCTACGGAGGCTCTCCCCTCTGGCTTCAAACTGCCGTCTCTGCCCCCGTCAATGCCAGGTTAACCGGTTGGGCGGTCAGACCGGAATCTGCCAGACGGGCGATCAGGCCCGGGTCTCAGCCAGCTTGCTTCATTTTGGCGAGGAGCCAGTGCTCAGCGGCCAGGGTGGACCGGAGAAAGCCGGAGGTTCAGGCACCATTTTTTTTGCCGGCTGTAACCTGAAATGCCTTTTCTGCCAGAATTATCAGTTGAGCTGGCTTAATGAGGGTGAACTGGTCAGTGATCAACAACTGGCTACCTGCCTGCTCAATCTTCAGGCTCAGGGTGCTCTCAATATCAATCTTGTCTCCCCGACCCATGTTATCCTGCCCGTTCTTCGAGCCCTAAAAATTGCTTATGGCCAGGGTTTAACCCTGCCTGTCGTCTATAATTCCAACGGTTATGACTCAATTGAAGTGATTGAAGAGCTGCGGGGAATTATTGATATTTACTTGCCGGATCTAAAATATGTATCTCCGGAATTATCAAAAAAATATTCGGCTGCCCCTGATTATTTTGAACAGGCCCGCCTGGCAATTCAAGAGATGTACTGCCAGCAGCCTGAATTAATTCTCAATAATGAAGAGGTGGCTACCCGGGGTTTGATCATCCGTCATCTGGTTCTTCCCGGAAATTCAGACGACTCCATCCAGGTTGTTGACTGGCTTGCGCACCACCTCTCGGCCTCGATTGGGCTGAGTTTAATGAGTCAGTACCACCCCTGCTTTAAGGCTCCGGCCGAACTTCATCGGGAGATTACCAGTCAGGAATACCAGAAAGTTATGACCCGGGCCAGAGGCTACAACTTCAGTTACCTCTTTCTTCAGCCAGAACCTTTCCAGTCAGAAGAACACCTCCTGCCGGATTTCCACCGCCAGCATCCTTTCCGCTGGAAATAATCAAAGACCCGGGTAATTAAACTACCCTTTTTAAATTATTTAATTAACTTTTCTTAATAAGCAGTGGCCAAAAATAGGAAATATAGATTGTGTCCCCTGTTTTCATTCATAAACGAGGATTTCGACCCTTCTATTTTGAGCTCGTCCGTCCCGCGTCGAATTATCAGCTACTGGCACCGAACTTCCCAGGCTAACCACTGACATCCGGTAAAGCGGAATATGATAGGTCTTATAGAGATACATCATGACCCCTTCGGCTCTTTTCTTGCCAAGAGCCAGGTTTACCTCTTCAGAACCGACATTATCAGTATGACCTTGAATTTCAATATATACACCCTTGTTTTCTTCAATCAGCCTCTGGACAAAGCGGTCAAGAGCGGCTTTAGCTTCCTGACTGAGCTCAGCACTGTTAAAGGCAAATTTAGCCTCATTGTTGCTGAGGGTAGCCTTCATGACCAGGTTACCCTTGATCATCGTTTTGACTTCTTCAATCTTGCCGTCAACCTGCTTGATCTGACCGTCCTGTTTGTTAATCAGCTCTCCAATTGTTTCCAGTTTTTGATCATGTTCCTGTATTCTTTTCTGGGTTTCTTCAACTTCGGTTGAGATGCTGGCCACTTTTTGATCGACTGACGAGACCTCGGTATTGACATATTTTTTGCTGGCACAAGCCGGGCCGAGAAGAAAGATGGCCACCAGCAAAAGTCCTAACCAGGTAATACTTTTTTTCATTCTTATCTCCTTTCTTTCGGATTTAAGCTTAAAATGTTTCCCTTGCTTTTTTTATTATAATCCAAAAGCGGACACTTTTCAGCTTAAATTAATAAATTCCGGAACGACTGTCCGCTCAGTATCCCTGCCTGGTCCTTAGCCGGTAATGTCCTCTGACCGTTGTCACCAGGATCCGGCGGTAGCGGTCACTGTTACGGTAAGAAGTATAACCAATTATATACTGATGACTCTGCTCTCTTTTTATTTCATAAATTGAAGCCAGCAGTTCTTCCATATTATTCAGGAAAAAGGCCTGGCCGCCAGTAGCCGAGGCGAAAAGATCGAGAGTCTGGACTATACCAGCCGGCGTCTGGCCGGCCGATTTCCTGTGCCTGGCCAGGATTTCTTCAGCTTTCGGTATTTTATAGCCGATAACATAAATTGGCACATCCACCCGGCGGGCGATGTCCAGAGCCTGCTGGGCTGAAGCCTGACTGTCATTTTCCAGTCCATCAGTGATAAGAAGCAGGGCTCTTTTCTCGTTTTTAGCCCTGACTGCAAATTGAGGGGAAACAGCCACCGCATCGTTTAGAGCTGTTTTACCATAAGCCTTTTCTTTATCAAGAGCAGCCAGAAAAGCCATTCTGTCGGTCGAGTGGCTGGCCGCTACCTCTACCTGTCCATCAGCAAAGACTAACAGAGCCAGTTCATCCACTGGAGCCAGGACCTTCTCAGCCATGATGCGCAAAGCCTGTCTGGCTTCTTCAAACTTGTTTTCCAGGGCCATGCTGCCGCTGACATCAAGCAGGACCGTCAGACTCAGAGGCGCAGCCTGATTATGCTCAAAATAGGTAATGGTTTTTCTTTCACCATTTTCATAGATAATAAAGTCTTTTTCTTGCAGGTCATTGACATAATGGCCACGTTTATCCTGGACAGTCACCGCCAGGGTCACGGCATTGACTGTCAGGTTATAAGCTGGCTTTTCAACCTTAACCACCTGGCCGGTCTTTTCCTGACCGGGAGTAATCAAGGGGGTAAACAGAGCCCAGAGCAACGCCAGGAACAATAAGTGAAATTGAAGGCTTCTCAACTTGGCCATTTTTTTATTTTTCCCGGATTTAGATCAAAAGCAGACTTAATCAGACCGGGTCACCTTAGACTTTCCGGCCGGTGTTTGACCACTTCGCCCTTAACCATATAGATCACATCTTCAGCAATGTTGGTAGCGTGATCGCAGATTCGCTCTAAATGCCTGGCCACCAGTAAAAGAGGAATCGCCCGGGGAACTGTGGTTGCATCCTTTTTCATATAATCGTTGATTAATTCTGACTGAACAAGATTCCTCAGTTCATCAGCTTCATTATCCCTCAAAATAACCGATCTGGCCAGTTCCGTATCTTTATTGATAAACGAATTAATGACGTCCCGGACCATGTTTTGAGCCAGAGTAGCCAGCTTGGGAATATCAATTAAAGGTTTAAGCAGCGGCTGGTCAGCTAATTCCAGAACCCGCTGGGAAATATCGACAGCCAGATCAGCAATTCTCTCCAGGTCAGTCGTTATTTTCATTGACATGACTACAAAGCGCAGGTCAGCCGCCGCCGGCTGATAAAGAGCGATTAAATTCAGACATTTTTCCTCAATCTCGAGCTCCATGGCGTCAATCCGGTCATCATCTTTAACGATTGCTTCAGCCTTTTCCCGGCTTAATTCCCTCAAGGCCCGAACAGATAAGCCGATAGAGTTTTCAACCACAGCACTCATCTCCAGAATTTTTTTATTAAGTTCCAGCAATTCTTCGTCAAAATATCTGGTCATAGACTTCTCCTTTGGCTGTTTCTAACCGGCCAGCCTCTTATTTAACCAAAGCGGCCGGTTATATAATCTTCAGTCCGGGCATCTCTCGGGCTGGTAAAAATCTGATTGGTCTGGCCAAATTCCACCAGCTCGCCCAGTAAAAAATAACCGGTATAATCAGAGACCCGGGCTGCCTGTTGCATGTTATGAGTGACGATGATTATAGTATATTTTTCCTTCAGTTGATACATTAAATCCTCAATTCGGGCGGTAGCCGTCGGATCGAGAGCCGAACACGGCTCATCCATTAAAATCACTTCCGGCCCGACCGCCAGGACGCGAGCAATGCACAGCCGCTGCTGCTGCTCGCCAGTCAGGCAAAGGGCGTCAGCCTCCAGCCTGTCCTTAAGCTCTTCCCAGAGATTGACGGCCTGGAGGCTGCGAAAAAGCCTTTCTTCCATGTATCTCCGGTCGTTCTGCCCATGGACCCTGAGGCCATAAACAACATTATCAAAGATATTAAGAGGAAAAGGGTTAGGCCGCTGGAAAACCATCCCAATCCGTCTTCTCAGCTCAAGCAGGTCTGTTCCTGGGTCATAGATGTTCTCCCCGTCAAAGATAACCTGGCCTTCAGTTCTGGCTCCCTCAATTAAGTCGTTCATCCGGTTTAGAGTCCGGAGAAAAGTTGATTTGCCGCAGCCAGAGGGGCCAATCAGAGCGGTGATCTTCCTGGCTTGAAGTTCAAGCTGGACACTCTTTAAAGCCTGAAATTGACCGTAAAAAACGGATAGCGACTTAACCTCGATAATATTTTTGCGGCTGGTTATTTCTGCCATCTCTTTTATTATCCTTCAGCCTTTAAACTTCCATTTTTCCGGTCACTGTCTGAGATCCCTGGCCTCTATCTTTTTATCTCCCGGCTGTTAATCTGATTTTAATCCTTTATTAATTTTTACTTAAATTCAGGCTTCAACCAAATTTCCCTTCAATATAGCTTTCTGTTCTCTTATCAGCTGGCCTGGTAAAAACAATTTCAGTATCATTCACTTCGACCAGTTCGCCCATCAGGAAAAAAGCTGTCCGCTCGGCCACCCGGGCCGCCTGTTTGGTATTGTTGGTCACCAGAATAATTGTATATTCGTCTTTAAGCAGCCTCAGCGTGTCTTCTATTTTCATGGTGGAAATAGGATCCAGACCGGAGGTTGGTTCATCCAGCAGGATATATTCGGGCTTAAGAGCCAGGACACGGGCCAGACACAGCCGCTGCTGCTGCCCGCCTGAGAGCTTCAGGGCGCTGGTCTTAAGCCGGTCCTTGACCTCGGCCCATAATCCAGCTTTTTCTAAGCAGTCCTCAACCAGATGGTCAAGTTCCTGCCGGTTAGTTTGGCCCTGGAGCTTCGGTCCAAAGACCAGATTATCATAAATGCTCATGGGCAAAGGAACCGGCGTCGCAAAAACCATCCCCAGCTGGCGGCGCAGGGCAGCCACTTCCACCTCGGGCTGATAAATATCCTGGCCGTCAATAAAGATCTTACCCTCAACTCTTGACGCTGGCACCAGATCCACCAGCCGGTTAAGACAGGTCAAAAAAGTTGATTTACCGCTCCCGGCCGGCCCGATGATGCTCAAAATTTCTTTCCGGTAGATATCAAGGTTGAGGTTCTTCAAGCTCGGCTGTTGGCCATAATAATGGCTAAATTTCACGACCTGAATTGCCCTGTCTTTCATTGCCTGCCCGTTCGCCTTTCCTGTTTATCTAAAACCATTTTCATTCCTGTTTATGACCGTGAAGACCGGCCGATATATTTGCCCATCAAATAATAAGTGATGATATTAATCAACAGAATAGCTATAACCAGGACGGCCGCTGTGCCATAAGCTTTAGGCATAGAAATACCTTCCCTGGCCAGAATATAAAAATGGACTGACATGGTCCTGGCTGATGAAAAAATAGAGGAAGGCAGATGAAGGGCGCTGCCAGCCGTAAAAATAACAGCTGCTGTCTCTCCGATGCTGCGCCCGATGCTCAAAATGACACCGGTGACAATGCCGGGAGCCGCAGAGGGCAAAACCACTTTGGTTACTGTTTGCCACCTGGTGCTCCCCAGGGAATAGCTGACCAGGCGATAGGCAGCCGGGACGCTCTTGATCGCTTCTTCACTGGTTCTGATAATAGTCGGCAAGACCATAAAAGCCAGAGTCAATCCCCCGCTTAAAATTGACCAGCCAAATTTTAGCTTGTTGACAAACAGAATAAAGCCAAACAGGCCAAAGATAATCGAAGGGATACCTGCCAGGCATTCGGCTCCGAACCGGATGATCCTGGTAACCGTCCCCTCAAAAGTATATTCGGTGAGATAGATGGCTGTTCCTACACCCAGGGGCGTAGCTACCAGCAGAGCAATAAAAGTCAGATAAATGGTAGCTACCACGGTCGAAAAGATTCCGCCCTCCCGTCCCATATGAGCCGGGTTTTTAGTCAGGAATTCCAGACTGAGCTGGGGCAGCCCGTTTTTTAAAATAACGGCCAGAATGAAGAACAAAACCAGAACAGCTACAGAGGTCAGAAAATATAGAAGCAACTGAACAATTTTTTGTTCGGCTCTGGGTTGTAGCCTGAATTTTTTCTTCACTTTTTTCTCAGCTATTTCCTGAATTGTTTCCTGGCGGCCAGGTTAGCCAGAAAATTCAAAATCATAATAATTACAAAAAGAATAACACCAGTAGCAAACAGGGCCTGACGGTGTTCGCCGCTGGCATAGGCCATTTCCAGGGCAATATTGGAAGTCAAGGTCCGGACCGGAGCCAGTAAAGAGCCCGGCAGATCAGCGGCATTGCCCGCCACCATAATAACCGCCATAGTTTCCCCTATGGCCCGGCCCATGCCCAGAATAATGCCCGCTACCAGTCCTGAACGGGCTGCCGGCAAAACGACCATCCTGACTGTTTGCCACCTGGTAGCTCCCAGAGCGATTGAACCTTCACGGTAAGAATCAGGGACAGCCCTGATGGCATCGATAGCGATACTGATGATAGTCGGCAGAATCATGATACCAAGAATGATAGAAGCGGCCAGAACTGATAAGCCTGGACCTCCAAAATTTTTCCTGATAAACGGGACCAGAAACATCAGCCCGAGAAAGCCATAAACCACCGAAGGAATACCGGCCAGGAGCTCGATTACCGGTTTTAAGAAACCTGAAAGCCGGCGATTGGAAAATTCAGTCAAGAAAATAGCACTGGCCAGGCCCAGAGGAACACCGATGACCAGAGCCCCTAAGGTGACCAGCAGCGAGCCAACGATCATGGGCAGCAAACCGAAGCTTTGTTCTGATGGAAACCAATCCTGGCCAAGAAGAAAATTTTTAAGGCCATATTTGGCCATAATGGGCAAGCCCTGTTCAAAAATAAAAATAGTAATGATGGCCAGAACTGAAATGGCGGAAAGAGCAACCAGCAGGAGGCTGAGTCTGATCAGCCTGTCCCCACCGCTCTTATGTCTGGCCATTATTTCGTCTCCTCCGGACTAAAACCGTCGATCACCGGTGATTTTTTGGGCAGGAATAAGTCCCTCCTGCGGCAGCCTCGACTGAATTTCTTCAGACAGGACAAAGTCGATGAATTCCTTAGCCAGCCCCTGCGGTTCTTGCCGGCTTAAAAACAAAAAGGGCCGGCGAAGCCGGTAGTTATTTTTTATAATGGTCTCTTCCGTTGGCTTGACCCCGTCCAGAGCAACCGGTTTTACCTGGTCATTAACCAGGCCAAGAGAAATAAAACCAATAGAGTTCTCATCACGGCTGACGATTTCCCTGACCACCCCATTGGAATCTTCAACGATGGCTTTTTTGCTGATCCGCCTCGGTCCCATGACCATTTCCTGAAAAGCTCCCCTGGTGCCAGAACCTTCCTCCCTGACCACCACCGTTATGTTTTGATCCAGGCCATTGAGCATTTTCCAGCTGGTAATTTCCCCGGCAAATATGCTTTGGACCTGATCAATGGCCAGACTGTTAACGGGGTTAGCGGGATGAACAATGATAGCCAGGCCATCGTAAGCTATTATTATCTCCTTGAGATCTCTTTCATCCTCTTTGAGTTCGCGAGAGGACATACCGATATTAGCACTGCCTTCTTTGACCGCCATGATCCCGGCACTTGAGCCGCCACCCTGGACATTGATATTGACCTTATTATTTTTACTCATAAACAGCTCGGCCCATTCATCAGCAAAAGGCTGGATGCTGGTCGAGCCAGCAACGACAATCTCAGACGAAACTGAATGAGACCGGCAGGCTGGAAAGGCAAAAAAACAAAAAACTAACAACCAGAGCCAGACAGTCAAATTAAGAGAGCTCAAGAGATGTTGGTCCTTGAAAAATGAAAAAGGCTTCTTACGAAAAAAAGATTGATTGCTTCCCGGCTGAACTTTCTTTAAATTTCTCTTTGACTCAGGTTTCATGCTCAGCTATTGCGGTCCTTCCTTCCTGGCTTCCGACCGGCAACATTCAGATAGTTCTGGGCAGAAATCAAACTTTCTGCATCAGGGATTATTCAATAAGCTAATATTATACCTGACTTGCCGGAAAAGAAAAGGAAGAATTTTAATTCTGGCCAGGGCAGGGATAAGAGCCTCAGGATGAAATCTTATCGAGTTCCTCCAGCCTTCTTTCAAATACTTGCCTTTTGTCCTCATATTCCTGATAAACCTGAGTATATTCTTCATATAGGGACTCGAGGCTATGGCGATGGAGGTCAAGCTCACGGGACAGGCGGACCACTTCCTGGCCAAGGCCATCAACTGAAGCTTCAATGATCTTCTGGGTTAGCTGGCTAATCCTTTCTTCTGTTTCTTCGATGTTGTTTTCAAGTTGTTGGACTCTTTCCTCCAGCGGTTTAAGGCTGCGTGATTTTTCTACAATCACTTCTGACCTGAGCTTTCTCAATTCACGCGGGGAAAGTTTAAACCGGAAGGGAGCCTCAGCCGGAGCAGCTGCCTGGTTAACCGCCTCATCAGCCGGCTGGCCGAAGTGCCGGTCAGATTCTGAACCAGACTCAAAGCTTTTTTCCGGCAGTCTGGTTCTGGCTTCCCTCTCCAGCCTTTCTTCGCTCCAGCCAACTTTTTCGAGGAAACTTTCATAATCACCTTCAAAGACTTCTATTTTATTGTCCTGAAAAACAACTAAGCGTTCAGCCAGAGCTCGCAGGAACATTTCGTTATGGGTAACCATGACTACCGCTCCGTCGAAGTTATCCAGAGCAGCCAGTAAGGCATCACTTGATTCCAGATCAAGATGATTGGTCGGCTCATCGAGCAAAAGTAAATTAATGGGTTTGGCCAGTATTTTCCCCAGTAAAACCCGGCTTTTTTCCCCACCCGATAGAACCTTAATCGGCTTTAAGGCTTCATCTCCTTCAAACATCAGAGTGCCAGCAATCTGACGGATGCGGGCTGGTTCCAGCTGGGGATTGGCCAGCGCTATTTCTTCCAGAACGGTGTTTTCATTATTCATTTCTTCGGCATAGCTCTGCTCATAATAGCCGACTGCCACCGATTTGGAATAAGTCAGGCTTCCGGCCTGTGGTTCAAGGTAACCAGCCATGACCTTGAGCAAGGTGGTTTTGCCCCGTCCGTTCCGCCCGATGACCATTACCCGGTCATGGCCTTTGACCTGGAAACTCAACCTGTCAATGAGAGGCTTATCCGCAGTATAGGTAAAGCTTACCCCGTCCAGGCTCAAGGCATATTTATGGTGGAAAGGCTTGGCCTGAAAAGCAAATTCCATATTCTTTATCTTTTCGAGCTTTTCCCGCTTTCCCATTTTTTCTATATATTTCAAACGGGATTGGACCAGACCGGCTAAACGGGCTTTGGCCCGGAAGCGGTTGATGAAAATTTCCATCTCCTTGCGCTTTCTCTCATCATTTATTCTGGTCTTCTCATAAACTTCTTCTTCCTGGGCAATCTGGTTATAGTATTTTTCAGTCTGGCCTTCGATTTTCCTGACTTTATGGCGGTGGAGACCAAGGATATGAGTGGCTATCCGGTCCATAAAGCTGCGGTCATGAGTGATCAGCATCAATTCTCCCGGCCAGTCAAGCAGAAATTTTTCGAGCCAGCGAATGGAGGTAATATCAAGGTAATTATTAGGCTCATCCAGGAGGAGCAGATCATAATCGGTTAGAAGAAGCCGGGCTAAGTTAAGCCTGACCTGGTAGCCCCCGGACAGTTGAAAAGGATTCAGTTCAAATTCACCAGGGGCAAAACCCAGTCCAGTCATGACTTTTTCGACCCGCCAGAGCTGGTCCGCACCGCCCTGAGGCAGGCTGCGACTGGCTTCCTCGATAACTGTCGTTTTTTGAAAATCAGGTTCCTGTTCTAAATACCCGATCCGGTAATTCCTGGGAATGATAATCCGGCCTTCATCGGGCTCTTCCAGGCCAGCAATCAACCGGAAAAGGGTTGATTTCCCATGGCCGTTTTTGCCAACTACCCCTACCCTTTCGCCCCGGTTAAGACGGAAGCTAATTTTTTCGAACAAAACCTGTGGGCCGTAACTTTTAGATAAACCTTCAACTGCCAGCATGGCAATACCGATCTCCGCTTATTTGAGGTGAACTTAAACAAAAGCCTGGGACCGGAGCCAGCCCCGGCCTCAGGCTTAAATAATAGCATTTTTCCCGGCTATTTTAATCAGCCGGGCTGGTTAATTAAAAACCCAGTTCCTTCATGACCTTGGCTGCTCCTGAAAATTTTTCAGTGACGAAAAGGACATATCTGATATCAACACTAATCGACCGCTGCCATTCGGGAATAATGTAATAATCACCAATAACGCTCTCATAGGTCATATCAAAGATAATCCCGACCTGTTCGCCTTTAGCATTAAGAGTGGGCGAGCCAGAATTACCACCGGTGACGTTAGTCGTATTAAGAAAACAAGCAGGCACATCCTTAAACAGTGGATCCTCAAAACGGCCAAAATCACGCTGACGGTAAAGCTCTTTGAGTTTAGCTGGAACCCGGAACGGTTCGACTCCGGTCTCTTTTTCCATGACTCCTTTAAGAGTCGTAATAGGCTTATAAAAGACTGCATCTCGCGGACTATAGCCTTCAACCAGACCATAGGTAAAGCGGATAGTGCTATTAGCGTCAGGCGAAAGTTTTCCGCCCTTCATCTCGAGCAGGGCTGCTTCATAAGTCTTTTTAATGTCCTGCTCTTCCTGACTCCAGGCTTTGCTTTCCTCCCGCACGACCTTCAGCTCTTTTTCCAGGTCAGCGGCCAGCAGGATAAAAGGATCATTGGTCTTAAGCAGTTCAGCTGGCTTAAGCTGGAGAAGGGCCAGCCTTTTTTCTGGCGAACCAAGTTGAGTTCGCTGGTAGAGCTGATCAACATAATCGTCTATAGCTTTTTCTGAGCCCTGAGCCATCAACTGCCGGAAAGCAGCCGGGATTTTTTCGGCTGGCAGGCTCATCATTTTTTTCAGCTGATGCTTAAAAAATTCCCGGTCGGTCTCAAAGACATAGCTCCGTTCAGCCAGCTGAATTCGCTGCTTGATGTAAGGGAAGTTGCGATCCTGATAAGCAGACTCACGGTCTTTATCGGGTTTCTGCCGCTCAGTGACCGTCCGGTAAATGGTATAAGCCTGAGAGAGAACAGTTGAGCCAAAATAAGGGCTTATAATACTGCTCAGTAACTCGTTCTTGGCGGCATAACCTTCATAACGCTTCATAAAATCAGCCATCTGGACCAGAACCTGCCCGTACTTTGTCTGGCGTTCAGGAGAGAGATTTACCCAGCTCATAAACTCCTTTTCCTGTTCTTTTTTCTTTGCAATTAGATCAATTTTCTT
>Ga0265297_10003990_pt1 | contig 25146 bp, 24 predicted proteins | sample Munlanlwell13791_FD_192502 | JGI IMG/M metagenome (GOLD analysis project Ga0265297, IMG submission 192502) | Leachate microbial communities from a municipal landfill in Southern Ontario, Canada - Leachate well 137-91 | ecosystem: Engineered > Solid waste > Landfill > Unclassified | place... | reverse complement strand
AGTCGTTGCGGTAGCGGGCCTGCTTACGCGCCCGCATCGGCGAAACGACAAATTGCAGGAAACGCATGTAGGAGCTCTTAGCAAGTGACTTAAGGACCGGGGTTCGAATCCCCGCGCCTCCACCATAGGACCTGACTCTATATATTTAGTCAGGGCCACTCCGAGTTCAGCCGAGGAGGATTTCGGAGAAATCCGACCGGCGTTTTGAACGAGGAGTATGATTGCCTTAAAGGGGAGTGTGACATTCAGTAAACCTACGGGTAGAATTAGTAGGGTTTGAAATGGGCAAAGAAGTAAAGGCGTGTTTATGAAAACGGTTCATAAGATAATTATAGGTGATTCTAGGAAAATGCAAGAGGTTAAGGACGCCTCTGTGCATTTAGTCGTTACTTCACCACCTTATTGGCAGTTAAAGGATTACGGCAGTAGTGACCAAATAGGATTTAATCACAGTTATGAGGAGTATATTAACAATCTTAATCTAGTTTGGAATGAATGCTATCGCGTTATAGAGAATGGATGCCGATTATGCATTAATATAGGGGATCAATTTGCCAGGTCTGTCTATTATGGCCGTTACAAAGTCATTCCTATTCGAACCGAAATAATAAAATTTTGCGAAACAATTGGTTTTGATTACATGGGAGCTGTGATATGGCAAAAAGTTACAACTTGTAATACAACAGGTGGCGCTTCTATTATGGGTTCTTTTCCGTATCCTAGAAATGGGATTTTGAAGCTCGATTATGAATTCATTTTGATTTTCAAGAAACAAGGGACCACAACACCGGTAACTCATGATATACGAGAAAAGTCAAAAATGACAACTGAGGAATGGAACCAATATTTTTCTGGGCACTGGAACTTTGCGGGAGAAAAACAAGGCAAGCATTTGGCTATGTTTCCGGAAGAATTGCCAAAACGCCTAATTAAAATGTTTACCTTTGTAGGAGATACTGTTCTCGATCCATTCTTGGGGAGCGGGACAACGACGTTAGCGGCAAGGAATCTGAGTAGAAACTCTGTTGGCTATGAGATAAATGGTGATTTCTTGCCATTTATCAAAGAAAGAGTTGGTTGTGGACAGAGTTCTATTTCTGAAGAGTGCAACTTTGAGATGTCGAAACAGGAGAAGATAACTACAAATTTCGCAGAAGAAATTCAAGAATTGCCGTATATTTTCAAAGATCCGATTAAAGTGGATAAAAAGATAGACCCCAAAAAAATGCAATTTGGTTCAAAAATTGATCAAGATAGCGGGCAACGTGAGAAGTATTTTACGGTCAAAGAAGTGGTAAGTCCTGAGCTTATTAAGCTGAGTAACGGGTTAACTGTTAGACTTTTGGGTATCAAACAAGATGTTTTGAAAAATGGAAAGGCCACAGAATACTTAGTCAATAAAACACAAGGTCAAAAGATCTTTCTGAAATATGACCAGACAAAATATGATTCCGAGAATAGGCTTCTGTGCTATTTGTATCTCAAAAATAAAACGTTTGTGAATGCCCATTTAATTAAAGAAGGGCTCGTTGTTGTCGATGCCGAGACGCCTTTTAAATATAAAGAAAAATTCTTAGAACTACAAAATCTGGAGCGTGCTCATAGTGAAAGATAAACGCTATTCAAAAGAGTTTGGAAAAAAAGAAAAAGTCCTTAATTATGCTTGTCAGACTTATCAGCTATCTCGACCCAATAAGGTTGGCGCAGTTATGGCATTAATCCGTGAATGCCAGCCCAAGTCAATTGAGGAGTGGGAAAAATGGTATTTTGAGAAGGCGTATACGGATGGAAAAACACCGGTAAAAATCACGAAAAAAATCTTGCAGGAGCTTGGAGAAAGACTACATGTTAAAATAACGGAAATCGTTATTCCTGAGTGGCAAGAGGCCTTTAGGAGCTTAACTCTTCAAGATTGTGTTGACTATATTTCTAATCTAACAATTCAGAGAACCTATGATGGCTTTATCCGTGAGAAATCAGTTATAACAGATAATATTGCCAAGAAGTTCCCAGAGATCAAGTTTGAAGAATCCGATCCCGAGCTTGATCATGCGGGAGATATAGACTATTTAGGCTATGTTGGCACTAAGGCATTTGGTATTCAAATTAAGCCCGTGACAGCAAAGGCGAATTTTGGTAATTATTCAGCGACCGAGAGAATGAAAGCAAGTTTCTGTGATTTTGAGGCTAAATACGGCGGAAAGGTTTTTATTATTTTTAGCGTAGACGACGAGATAAAAAACACAGAAGTGCTTAAGGCAATTGAAACTGAGATAACTCGCTTAAAAAAGCTGAAGAATTAACAGTTTATGGCTGGTATTATATAGAATTCTTTTATTGCGTTTTGACGAAATAAATAAGGGGAGGCCTGCTATCAGAAGGTTAATCCTATTGATCATATTGGCGGCCCTGCTTTCCGCCTCCGGCTGCGCTACGGTACCAAGGCGCGCATCGTTGAGGGGCGCCTTAGCTTCGCAGACGGTCAGGATAGGCGGCGCGGACTATATCCCCCTCGCGCTGATAGCCAGGTATTACAAGGCAGGGTGCGAATGGGACACGATAGCAAGGAAGGCGGACCTCATAAAGGAGAACAGGTCTTTTTCCTTTTATGTCGGCATGGAATATGCGGTCGTGAACGGACGCCCGGAAAAGATGAGCGCTCCGGCCGTGTTCTACGAGGGGGCGGTCGCGATACCGGCTGATTTCGCGATAGAGAGGATAGGAAAGATACTCGGCCCGCCGATGATAACGAAGGGGCCGCAGCCCCCGATAACGCAAAGGTACATGATAAGGAAGATAGTCATCGACCCGGGACACGGAGGCGATGATCCCGGGGCCATAGGCAAGACCGGCCTTAAGGAGAAGGACCTCGTGCTCGATATCTCGAAACGGGTAAAGGAGAAGCTGGCCGAGAACGGTGTGGACGCGGTGATGACGCGCGACAGGGACAGGTTCATACCGCTGGCTAAGAGGTCGCAGATAGCGAACGAAAGCGACGCGGATTTTTTTGTGAGCATACATGCTAATGCGGCAAGGCTGAAAGGCGCCCGGGGTTTCGAAGTATACTATCTTTCGAACGCGGTGGACGATAACGCGAGGGCCGTGCAGGCCGCGGAGGATTCCTTCCTTAAATTCGACGATTCATCCTTCCTGCACCGGAACACCGACCTGGAGGCGACGGTATGGGACCTTGTCTATACCGAGAACCGCGAGGAATCCATCGAGCTCGCGAGGTATATAACGAAAGCCGTCGACGACTCGACCTCTCTGAAGTGCCGCGGAGTAAAGAGCGCTAGGTTCTCCGTGCTGAGGGGCACGCAGATCCCGTCGGTCCTCATCGAGGTCGGTTTCATATCCAATGCCGCGGAGGAGAAGAACCTCAAGACATCCGCGTACCGCGAAGCGGTCGCCTGCGCGATAGCGAAGGGCATATTGAACTACAAGAAGATATACGAATCTACGGACGGGTTCACGCAATGAAAGACAGGCCAATAGGCGTTTTTGATTCCGGGGTCGGCGGGCTGACGGTCGTAAAACAGCTCATGAGGGAGATGCCGAACGAGGATATAGTATACTTCGGGGATACCGCGCGCGTCCCGTACGGGACAAAATCCGCCTCGACGATAAGGAAGTTCTCGATAGAGAACATACTCTTCCTGTTGAATTTCGACGTCAAGCTCGTGATAATTGCCTGCAACACCTCATCCGCGATAGGGCTCCCGTTCCTCGGGAAATATTTCAGCGTCCCGATAATAGGCGTCATAAAGCCGGGCGCGAAAGCCGCAATGCGTTCGACGCGGAACGGGAGGATAGGCGTTATCGGTACCCGCGCTACCATAGCGAGCGGCGCATACGAGGACGAGGTCAGGTCCATAAATCCGAAGGCGAAGGTCTTCAGCAGGAGTTGCCCGTTGTTCGTGCCGCTGGCCGAGGAAGGGTGGGCGAATGACGGCATAGCCGGTGCCGCGGCGAAAAAATACCTCTCGGGGCTAAAACAGACAGGCATAGATACGGTCATACTCGGGTGCACGCATTATCCGCTGTTAAGGAAAGCGATAAGCGGGGCGCTCGGGAAGGGCGTGGAGCTTGTGGATTCCGCGGAAGAGACCGCGAAAGAGGCGAAGGAGCTGCTCGAGAAATGCGGGATGAAGAACCGCGGGAATAAGGCGGGTAGCGCCAAATTTTACGTGAGCGACGCGCCGGAGAAGTTCCTGGAAGTGGCGAGGAAGTTCCTCGGCAGGGAAGTCAAAAAAGCGGAGCAGGTAAAAGATGTTTGAGATATCGGTAAAATCAAGTTTCAGCGGCGCGCATAGGCTCAAGGGGTATAAGGGCAAGTGCGAGTCCCTGCACGGGCATAATTGGGATGTCGAGGCCTTTATCGGGACGAAGAAGCTCGATGCAGGCGGCCTCTCGATGGATTTCAAGGACCTGAAGAAGAAACTCAACGAGGCGCTTGAGACGCTCGACCACCGCGACCTCAACGGGATAGCGTTCTTCAAGAGATCGAACCCCTCCGCGGAGAATATCGCGAAATATATATATGATTACCTGAAAAAGGCGCTCAAGGGCTCTTCGCGGAAAGTATCCCTGAGAAGGGTGAGCGTTTGGGAAACAAAAGATTCCCGCGCCACGTATTTTGAATGAAAAATCCCGTGCGCGGGACAGGTAATGCCGTAGTGTTGCTCTCCGGCGGGCTCGATTCCGCGGTAACGCTGTATTACGCCGTGAGCAGGGGATATAAATGCGAATGCCTGATCTTTGATTACGGGCAAAGGCACAAAAAAGAAGTGTCCGCCGCGAAGAAGATAGCCAGGTCATGCGGCGCTCCGTTTTGTGTCGTGAAGTTCCGGATGCCGTGGAAGGGCAGCGCGCTCCTCGACAGGGATATGGCCGTCCCCAAGAGGCGGCATATAGGCGGGAACATCCCCGCGACATATGTGCCTTCGAGGAACACGATCTTCCTGAGCTTCGGCGCGTCGTTCGCCGAAGCGATCGGCGCTTCCGCCGTCTTCATCGGCGCGAACGCCGTGGACTACAGCGGTTACCCCGACTGTAGGCCGCAATATTTCAGGATATTCAACGGGCTGATAAGGTCCGGGACGAAGGCCGGCGTCGAAAAGAGGGGGATCTGGATAAAGGCCCCGCTCGTCGGGATGAGCAAGGCGGATATAGTCAGGCTCGGGATAAAGTTAGGCGTGCCGTTCCGGCACACATGGTCGTGCTATTCGGGCGGAAAGCGCCCGTGCAATAGATGTGATTCATGCGTCATAAGGGCGAAAGGATTTAAGGAGGCGGAGGCCGCGGATCCCTTGACAACCATATGAAAGTAGTATTCAAGCAGCCTACGGCGAAAATTACGGAAGTGTTCCTGTCGGTCCAGGGCGAAGGGGTGTATGCCGGGGACCGGCACATATTCGTGCGTTTCCACGGGTGCAATATGCGCTGCGCGTTCTGCGACACCCCGCAGCCGGATGCTCCCGAGGAATCCTCGATAAGGTCTGTGGTCGACAGGATCATAGACGCAGACGGGGACAGGCAGGCAAAAGTAATAACGATAACGGGAGGCGAGCCGCTGCTGCACTCGCATTTCCTCAGGTGCCTGCTCCCGCCGTTGAGGGATAAGGGATATAAAATACATCTCGATACGAACGGGACGATGCCAGACAAGCTCAACGACGTGATCGATCTCGTCGATGTGGTCGCGATGGACATAAAACTGCCTTCCTCGACGAAGGACAGGCATTTCTGGGAGGAGCATCTCGCGTTCCTGAAAGCGGCAAGGGCAAAAGGGGTCTTCGTAAAGATGGTCATAACGGACGAGACCCACGAACAGGATATAGACAAGGCGGTCGGGCTGATCGAGAGCGTGGACAACGGTATACCGCTGATACTGCAGCCGGCCTCCGAATTCGGCGAGTTCAAGGGCAGGCCCGACAATGCCAGGGTGATGGAGTGGCAGAAGAGGGCGCAGGCAAAGCTTAGGGACGTGAGGGTAATACCGCAGTTGCACAAGATAAAAGGGATAAGATGAGGAAAATAAGCTCGGATAGGATAAGTTCTGTCGTCGCGGAACTGTCGATGGACGCGAATTTCTCGCTGCGCAAGGATATCTTCGGCGCGCTTCGCGGGGCGTGGGCGTCCGAAAAGGCCGGGAAGGCAAAGAAGGTCCTCGGTATCCTTTTAGAGAACGCCGAGATAGCAAAGCGGTCAAAGACGGCCATATGCCAGGATACCGGCATGGCCGAGGTCTTCATAGATATAGGCCAGCGTGCCGCCGTCACCGGAGGCGGCCTGGAAGATGCCGTGAACGAAGGCATCCGCCGCGGATACGGCAAGGGTTACCTGCGCAAGTCCGTCGTATCGGACCCGCTGCTCAGGAAGAACACCAACGATAACACGCCCGCGGTCATCCACACGAGGATCGTCCCGGGCGACAGGGTCAAGATAACGGTGATGCCGAAAGGGTTCGGCAGCGAGAACAAGACGCGCATCAAGATGTTCAACCCGACCCAGGGCGCGTCCGATATCGCCGGGTTCGTGGTCGAAGCCGTCAAAAAGGCCGCCGCCGACGCGTGCCCGCCCTATATAATAGGCGTGGGGATAGGCGGCACGATAGACAAGGCTTGCATCCTAGCCAAGGAAGCGTTGTTACGTCCTGTAGACAGGCGCAGCCGGAAAACGCATATCGCGGCTCTCGAGAAAAGCCTGAAGAAGGAACTGAACGCGCTGAAGATCGGCCCGATGGGTTTCGGCGGAGGCGCAACCTGCCTCGCGGTGAATATCGAGACCTTCCCGACGCATATTGCCGGCCTGCCGGTCTGCGTAAACATATCATGCCACGCGACAAGGAGCGCTACCAAGACGATATGACGCCACGCTCTATCCAGCTGCCCCTGTCAACGGATACGATAAAGTCCCTTAAGGCGGGCGACGAGGTCCTCCTTAACGGTTATGTATATACCGCGCGCGACCAGGCGCATTTCAGGTTCGTGAAGGCGATCTCGGAGAGGAGGGCTCCGGCGCTCATAAAGGGGCAGACGATATATTACGCGGGACCTACGCCGGCCTGCCCGGGAAATGCCATAGGCTCATGCGGGCCGACGACATCGAGCAGGATGGATTTTTTCACGCCGCACCTGCTTAAGTCCGGGCTTAAAGGCATGATAGGCAAGGGCGCCCGGTCCGAGGACGTAAGGCGGGCGATAAAGAGGAATAAGGCGGTGTATTTTATAACGATAGCCGGTGCCGGCGCGTACCTCTCGAAGAAGATAACGGAAGCCAGGCCGGTGATGTATAAGGACCTCGGCGCGGAAGCGGTCTACCGGCTCAAACTCAGGGATTTTCCCGCTATAGTCGGGATAGACAGCAATGGAAAGGAAATATAGATGATCAAGAGAGCTGACGGCAGGGGAGCCGAGATACTGCGCAAGGTCAATATTACTCGCGGTTACCTGAAATACGCGGAAGGATCGTGCCTTATCGAACTCGGCGACACGAAGGTCCTGTGTTCGGCGTCGGTCGACGAGGGAGTGCCGCAGTTCCTGAAGGGCAGGGGCACCGGTTGGGTAACGTCCGAATACGGGATGCTGCCGCGCTCGTGCCAGCAGAGGGTCCAGAGGGAAGCGGTTAAGGGAACGATAGGCGGCAGGACGCACGAGATACAGAGGCTGGTCGGCCGTTCGCTGCGGGCGGTCACGGACCTTACCGCGCTCGGCGAGAGGACCGTATGGATAGATTGCGACGTGATCCAGGCCGACGGCGGGACGCGCTGCGCGTCCATAACGGGCAGTTTCATCGCGCTTGCCGACGCACTCTCGTTCCTTAAGAAGAAGGGCGTCATAAGCAAGCTGCCGGTGCTCGATTACGTCGCCGCGACAAGCGTCGGGCTCGTAAGGAACGAACCCGTGCTCGACCTCGCGTTCGATGAGGACTCGAAAGCGGACGTCGACATGAACATCGTGATGACAGGCAAGGGCAAGTTCATCGAGATACAGGGCACGGCGGAAGGCGAGCCGTTCGACGGCGAGCAGCTGCATAAGCTGCTTGAGCTCGCGAAAAAGGGCATAACGCAGCTGGTAGGCATCCAGAAAAACCTTTTAGGCATATAAGTGTTGGAACTGGTCATATCCTCCCGCAACAAGGAAAAGAAACGCGAGCTGAAGTCCCTGCTAAGGGGCCTGAAAGTCCGCGTGCTCGACCTCAACGACCTTCCTTCGGCTCCACGGGTAAAAGAGACGGGAAGGACCTTCGAAGCGAACGCGAAGCAGAAAGCCCTTAAGATAGCGAGATACACGAAGAAACTAACTATTGCCGACGACTCCGGCCTCGCGGTAGACGCGCTAAGGGGCAGGCCCGGCGTGAGGTCCGCGAGGTTCGCGGGTGAGAAGGCGTCGTACGAAGACAATAATATCAAGCTGCTGCGCCTGCTTAAAGGCATCCCTTCCGCCAGGAGGAGCGCTAGGTTCGTGTCGGTGGTGGCTATCGCGAGCCCAAAAGGGATTATCGGGACGGTAAGGGGGGAGTGCAGGGGAAGGATAGCGTTCAAACCTATAGGTAAAAAAGGTTTCGGGTATGACCCGGTATTTTATTCCCCGGGGTTCGGCAAGACATTCGCAGAGATATCCGTGTCGCGGAAGAATTCTGTAAGCCACCGCGGCAGGGCATTAAAGAAAGCGCGCGCGGTCATTTCCCGTCTCCTCCGAAAAGGCCTTTCTTGATATTATCGAAGATCTTGTTATGCATAATGTTGTCGAGCGGCGAACCGACCTTGTACTTCGGGTCTTTCGTGGTGCCGTCGACTTTTATATCTCCGAGGTAATTCCCATCTTTATCTATGAAGAAGTCCCTTATAGGCCCTAAGGACGAAGGCACATCAAGCAGCCCCTTATCGAATTTAGCCGTGACCTGGAAATCAAGGTTCCCTTCGAAGTCGACGTCCCCGATGCCCGTGAGCTTCATCTGCTCGGAACTCATCTCGATATCCTCGGTATGCACGTTCTTATCGGCAATCATGAACGAACCCTGGGCCTGGCCGAAAGCTATCTTGCTGACCCCCGGTATATAGAGGATGTTCGCGAGGCCGGAGAATACCGGCAGTTCCCAGAATTTCCCGTCGGCGATCCGGAACCTGCCGTTGCCTTTCAATGTGCCGATATCGTTCATGAATCCTCCGATATCCGCGCTCGCCGAGAAACGTCCGCTTAATTTCTTGTCCTTCATGTCCGTGTCTTCTTTCCACCTGGATATATCCACGTCGCGCACTCCTATCTGGATGACATATTGGGGGTCTTTCTTGTTAAAGTCAATGACCGCGTTCACGGCCAATGTGCCGCCGTATGGCTCCGCGGAAAGGCGCGATACGGTTACATACCTGTCCCTGAGCTTGCCTTCGATGCGGCACGAATTGAATTTCAGTTTCTTGACCTCGACCGACGGGGAATCCGCCACGAGGTCGGCCTGCCAGGAAGCGAAGTCCTTCTGTTTTCCCCTGAAGACGAACTTCGCCGCCATTTTTTCCGCGGCGATCCCGTTCTTCTCGATGACCGCCGCCTGTTCCTTCGAAAGGAATTTCACGAGACCGCCGGCGCTCGTGTTGAAACTGCCTCGTATGTCGACAGACGGGTCCTTAAGGTCGTTTATCGTGCCGGCCAGCAGCATATCTTCGTCATCCGACTTCGCGTTGAACCTGTCGAACGTAATGCGCCAGGTATTTTGGTCTTTTGTCTTTCCGCTGAACTTGAATGCCGCGGCGACCGCGGTGCGGGGATCGAACTTGTCGAGGAGTTCGCGGTTCTCTTTGGGGAAATATGAAGCCAATTCCGACATCCTGGTATTAAACGTCCCCCTGATATCCAGCGCCGGGTCCTTGAAATCGGAATAGGAGCCGGACAGGTTGAATACGCTGTCCCTGTATTTTCCGTCGAACTTGCTGAAGACAAGCGAATTCTCAAGGGATTTGAAGGCCGTCTTAAGCTTGAGTTCATCGGACGAGACGGAGAGGTCGCAGGAGGGCGTCTTGAAACCTGAGATATCGCCGCTCAAAAGGTATTTCTTGTTGTCAAAGAAACCCGATATGTTCCTTAACGCTATAGAGTCCTGCTTAATGGTTAAGGCGCCGTTTATGGACCCAATCGGCTTATCGAGGAAATCGGGTTTTACGGAGCAATCGAGCAGTTCCGACGAAACAATATAAGCTAGGGGTATCTTCGGTTGTTCTTTAAGCAGGCCGCTTATGTTCAGCGATACCTTGCTTATTCCGCTGAGCGCATAGCCCTTAAGCTTGTCCCCGGCCTCCGGCGGAAGAAGGTCCCCGAGTTTCGCGATATCGAGGTCGGTCTTCGCCGTAAGAGAGAGGTAGGGGTTCTTGTAATCTTTTATGCTGCCCGAGAAGACGCAGTCGAACCCTTTCGCGAGGCCTTTCAGCAGGTCCGTCCAGAGCTTCGTCTCGTCGAAATATATCTTACCGTTTATCCTGTCTATAGAGCCGAAGGACGGGACGCCGGATATCTTCGTGTCGCGCAGCAGCGTATCGGCGGTATATTTCAGCGGGACGGCCTTGTCCTTAAGGTCGAAGATGAACTTGCCGTTCGCGTCAACGGCGCCTTTGACCGCAAAGTCCTTCGAGGCGAGGTCGAGCTTGCCCATCTTGGCCGACGCCGTCACTACGCAAGGCATCTTAAGCTTTGCCTTGTCCTTGAGGTCAACGGCCATCTTGCCGCTGAGGTCTATTCCTCCGCTTGCGGTAAGATCATCGCGCTTGAGGTCCAGCGCGGTAACCGAGGCCATGGTCGCGACCGTCAGGCTGTTCCCGTATGAGAAAGCCGCGCTTATGTTGCCGCTCAGGTTGCCGGAAAGCGACTTGAACGGCATGCCGTCATAATAGGGGCTGAACTCCGAAAGCGGTATGTTTTTCAGTTTCAGGTTCAACGCCGCGTTCTTGCTTGCCGGTATGAATTCGCCGTCCGCCGTCATCGAGTTCTTCTGTGGGATGCCGAGTTCCGCGCCCAATCTGTATCTTATCTTCAGCGGATAGGAGAGCGACGCGGAAAAATCTATATCGTTCAGTTCTTTCCTGAAATCAGGTTCCGTGGCGAGGTCCTCGAAGACGCACTTTCCGCCTGTAACGGATACGCTGTTGACGAGGACGTCCGGCCGCCCGTCGGGTTTCATGTCTTTCAGGAACAGCAATGACCCGAAGTTCCATTCGTTCTTGTCGTCGACGGTAATGAATATGACTGGGGATTCCACCCTTACCGAGGAGACGATCAGCTTCTTCTCGCGAAGAAGGGGCAGGTATAGGATGTTCAGGTAGAGCTTTTTTATTTCGAGGAACCTGCGGTTATATTTAGGGTCGTCCGAGACCGAGAGGTCCCTGAGTATTATGCCGCGGAGCGGGTTATAGTATATGCTGCCGAGCTTTATCTCGCGGCCCGTCGCCCTGACGAGGTAGTCGAGGACGAGCGACCTGCCCTTTGTGGGCATGACGTACTCGTTGACATACCAGAGTCCTATAGAGCCGGCTATTACCAGCAATACCGATACGAATAATATCTTCTGTAAGAAGGGGACGCCCCTCGGCTTGGCCTGTTCCTGCATGCGATATATTCTATTAGAATAACGCCTGCATTGCAACCCCATAAAAGCGTTTGACTTTGCGGGGGTGAATTGGTAGAATTTACCTGCGGAATCGTGCTCGCTCCCCGACGATTGGGAGCGATTTTTTAATCCTGGAGCGCTGGATAAGACAGGCACAGATATATCCGGGGCGTAGCGCAGTTTGGCTAGCGCGTCTGCTTTGGGAGCAGAAGGTCCTCGGTTCAAGTCCGAGCGCCCCGACCATAAATTCCCGCTATCGGTGTTTATGAATTATGCGCCTGTAGCTCAGTTGGATAGAGCAGCTGCCTTCTAAGCAGCGGGCCGGGCGTTCGAGTCGCCCCAGGCGCGCCATAGATTCTCGCTGTTGGATGTAATGAATCATCCCGCAGCCTGCGAACAATTTTTGCGTACAGCGCAAAAATGTGAGCGTATAGGCAAGGGATAGGATAGATTTCCAATTTCGCGGTGGGTGTAGCTCAGCTGGTTAGAGCACGGGACTGTGGCTCCCGTTGTCGCGGGTTCGATCCCCGTCACCCACCCCATATTTTTAAAAGAGGGGACACCTCCGGGATTGAAAATGAAAACGTCCCTATAGCCCCATAATTATTATATGAAAGAAAAATCACTCTCCATGCCAAGTGGCTTATCAAGTTTCCATCCATAAACGTCGGCTCCGTATAGTTGCACAACCATCGATTGGTTGGTTTTCCATGAAGTACTGGCAGAAAGCTGTCATAGATGAACTAAGAAAAAGGCTCGTGAGACAGAGGATACCGAATGAATAAGCAGCCCACAAAGTTGAGCAAGATATTTGGCAGCGGTCCGGCCGGGCTATTGATTAGCCTTGTTCTGTTCTGCATTGCAAATTGGCTCAACAAGCGAATCGATCTTCCCTCAATATCAAATAGCAGGTTTCTACTGAATTCAGTATTCTTCGTTTCGATCTTGACGACGCTGGTTATAATCGTTTGGGGTGTCAGGTCATTACCCACGGCTGATCGGGGCAATAAGCTCTGCACTACCGGTGCATATAAATATGTGCGTCATCCGCTCTACGCCGCATTTTTATCAATATTTGATTTTGGATTGGCCATCTACCTTAATAGCTACATTTTTGTTTTGTGGGCAGTGCTTCTGCATCCGATATGGCATTACGTCATAAAATATGAAGAAAGGCTGATGATCGATATTTTTGGTGAGGAGTATCTTGAGTATCAGAAGAAAACCGGTCGATTTTTACCGAAGTTGAAGAAGAGTTAATAAAAATGACAGAAAACAAGAAGGCGTTGGATCGCAAGGCGCTGAGCCGCCAGTACAAAGAAGCCGGTAGGCGCATGGGCGTGTTTCGCGTACGCAATACCTCAATCTCTAAGTCGCTTATCGGGTCGAGCGTCGATTTAACGGCAATGTTGAACCGTCAGCGTTTTCAGCTCGAAATGGGCGCTCATCCCAATCAAGCACTCCAATCAGACTGGAATAAAATGGGTCCGGAATCCTTTGAATTCGGGGAATTGGACATATTGAAACAGCCAAAAGACCGACCTGATTATGATCCAAAGGAAGATCTCCGCGTACTAGAAGAAATGTGGCTGCAGAAACTTGATGATTCCGGCGAATCTACTTATAACGTGAAAGTGAAACTAAACGGTTCATGATACAGGCTGTCCGCCTTATGGCAGTGTACAAGCAATAATACTTTGCTTCCCGTCTCTGATTCCCCAATAATCCTTGATATACCAGGATATTCCCCCTATAATAAATCAGCTAAATCAGAGAGGTATCCCCTCGCTGAATAGGAGAGGGACCCCATTCTATTTCAACCGTAAAGGTGCTGTAGTGGACAATATATACCTGACAGAAAAAGGTTACGAAAAGCTGGTTAAGGAGCTGGAGGCCCTGAAGACGGTAAAGCGCAGGCAATTGTCGAAAGCCGTCGGTGAAGCCAGGGATCACGGCGACATCTCAGAGAATGCCGAGTATGACGCTGCGAAGGAGGAGCAGGCATTCAACGAGAAAAGGATATCGGAGCTGGAAGCTAAGCTCGCTTGCGCACGCATCATAAATAATGATGAAATGCCTAAAGACAAGGTGCTGGTCGGGGCTACAGTGGGGCTCAAGGACCTTGATTCGGGAGAAGAGATCGTGTATATGCTGGTTTCGGAGGCGGAAGCGGACTATAAGCAGGGCAAGATATCCGTTTCGTCTCCTGTCGGAAAAGGCCTGCTGAACCATAAGGAAGGCGAAACGGCAGAGATCAAGATCCCGGCCGGTACCCTTCGTTATAAGATATTGAAGATATCACGTGACATACAATAATCATAAGGAGGAGGAGAGATGAGAAAGACGAATGCAATTTACTTCCTTGTGCTTGCCCTGGCCTGCCTCAACATGTTATCGTCGGCCGAAGAGGCTAACCTGCTTGTCAACCCTGGTTTTGAAAAAACGGACCCTGCCGGATGGAGCCTGTACGGCGACGCTACATACGATACGCAGACCTTCAGGAGCGGCGAGCAATCCGGCAAGACGTGGGCATGGGATTACGGCGACGGTTTATTCGAGCAGTATGTAAAGGTGACCCCAGGCACCCAGTATATAGCGAAAGTTTATGCTTTCAGCAAGCCCGGGGATACGATCTCAGGCGGTTCCCAGGCATGGATACAGATAGAATGGTATTCCGCAGACGATGTCGCGATAAGCGACCCGATCAAAAGCCCTCCGCTTACCTCCACGCTCGACGGCTGGACGCTTCTATCGACCCCGGAAGCCACCGCGCCTTCAGGCGCCGTCAAAGCGAAGATCAAGGTGATCATTCAGGCGCCTAAAAAGGAGACCGGCGGGTCCTGCTATTTTGACGACGCCTGTTTCAGCGCGTATTCCCCTATGTAACTATTAGTAAGGGAGCGGCGGTAATGGCAAGTTCCGGCGCCTTTCCCTGTCCGGAGAACTATTCGCATTAACCAGGGAAGGACCTGTCTCCCCCGCGGGATATACCGGTAATAGCTGTTGAATATTGCATCAAAGTGGATTATACTCCTTAATAGTATAACCGGAAGGATAATGGCAAACGAAATAAGAAAAATAGCGTTCATAGGAAATTACCTGCCGAGGCGCTGCGGTATAGCGACTTTTACTACCGATATTTGCGAGGCGTTCGCGGCCTTGAACCCCTCTGTCCAGGTATTCGCGATACCGGTCACGGATATAGAGGAAGGTTACGATTACCCTGAACGCGTGCGCTTCGAGATCAAAGAACAGAACATCGATTCGTACAAAGCGGCCGCGGACTTCCTGAACCTCAACAATATAGACGTCGTTTGCCTGCAGCATGAATTCGGCATCTTCGGAGGGAACGACGGAAGTTATATTCTGACTTTATTGCGCCAGCTGAATATGCCTGTCATAACTACGCTGCACACGGTGCTGAAAAATCCGTCCGCGCGCCAGAAACGCGTCATGGATGAACTGATCAGCCTCTCGGACAGCGTAATAGTGATGACGCAAAAGGCCGTCGACATCCTCGAGTCGGTAAACGAGGTACAGAAGTCCAAAATAAAGCTGGTCCCGCACGGAATACCGGACGTGTCTTTTATCGACCCGAATTTTTACAAAGACCAGTACGGGGTCGAAGGCAAGACCACGATCCTGACGTTCGGGCTTCTTTCGCCGCGAAAGGGCATAGAGGTAGTCCTGCGCGCGCTGCCGAAAGTCATAAAGGAGTACCCGAACGTTGTGTACATTATCGTCGGCGCCACTCATCCGAACCTGTTGAGGCATGAGGGTGAGGCGTACAGGCTTTCCCTGCAGCTTCTTTGCGATGAACTCGGGATATCCAGAAACGTGATCTTCCATAACCATTTCGTTTCTCCCGAAGAACTTAAGGAATTGCTGGTACTCGCGGATATTTATATCACTCCGTACCTTGAGGAGGCCCAGGTGACCTCCGGCACGCTTGCCTATTCGTTCGGTGTAGGCAACGCGGTCATCTCCACTCCGTACTGGCATGCCGCCGAACTGCTCAGCGACGGCAGGGGTATCCTCGTGCCGTTCAACGATCCGGAGGCGACTACGCAGGCGATAATGAGGCTCATTGCCAATGAAAATGAACGCAACGCGATGCGCAAGAACGCCTACCTTCTCGGCCGCGATATGGTATGGAGCAAAACCGGGTCGAAATACGCGTCGATCTTCGAGGAAGCAAAGACGAAACGCCCTTCTGTCGCGCAGAAGAAGATAATGATGCACCCGCTCGAGCATGAGTATCCCGTGCTGCCGGATATAAAACTCGACCACCTTATACGGATGACCGATTCCATAGGCGTCTTCCAGCATGCCACGTTCAATGTCCCGAATTTTTCCGAAGGCTATTGCACGGATGATAACGCACGCGCGCTGATCCTGGCCGTCCTGCTCGAGAACCTCGGCTCGATCAATCCCGTAAAGATCAACGACCTCGCGAGCCGCTACCTCGGGTTTGTCAAGTATGCGTGGGACCCGTCCGCCGGGCGATTCAGGAATTTCCTGACGTTCCAGCGGAACTGGAAGGAGGAGATACCGAGCGAAGATTGCCACGGGAGGGCGATATGGGCCATCGGCACCTGCATCGGGCAGTCCAAGAACGAGGGGTTCACCCAGATGTCGGTCGAATTTTTTGAAAAGGCCCTTGCTCCCACGGTATCGTTCACTTCTCCCAGGGCATGGGCTTTTACGCTGCTCGGCATACATGAATACCTGCAGCGCTTCCACGGCGACAGGCTTGCGCGTAACTGCCTGCAGGCGCTCGCATCGCGGCTTTACGACCTTTACAAGGCAAACAATAGCGCCGAATGGCGGTGGTTCGAGGAATCACTTACATATTGCGACGCCAGGCTTCCGCACGCGCTGCTTTTGAGCGGGCACGACCTAGATAACCAGGAGATGTTGAAGTCCGGGATAGAGTCTCTGAAATGGCTTACAAAGGTACAGACCTCGCCTCGCGGTCATTTCCAACCGATAGGCACCGACGGTGAATACCGCAAGGGAGGTGTAAAGCCCGTATTTGACCAGCAGCCGGTCGAGGCCTATTCCACCGTATCGGCATGCCTTGACGCATATCGCGTGACGAGGGACAAAGCGTGGTATGAGGAGGCCTTGAATGTCTTCCAGTGGTTCCTCGGGAGCAACGATCTCGGCATCTCCTTATATGACCCGGTTACGGGCGGTTGCTGTGACGGCCTTCACGTCAACAGGGTAAACCGCAACCAGGGCGCAGAATCCACACTTTCGTTCCTTTTGTCGCTTACGGAAATGACACAGATGGAAAATGTCCTCGAGAGCCTCAAGGAGCCGCTGGAAGAATGATAAAGGACGCGGGTGTGTCGATCGCTCCCGACAGCAGGCGTGTCATAATCAGGCCGTATATTCCCGGCAATCAATCGAGGGTGCCCAAGATAATCTCGCGTGTCATGGCGCTCAGCGCGCCTGCCGCGGAGAAAGAGCTTCAGAGGACCATAAAGGATTTTTCGGCGAGGCATTATAATTTCGAAACCATACTCGAGCGCCAATTCGAGGTCGTCCGTTGCCATATGCCCGCCGATTTCGCCCCGACCAGGGCGCAGAGGCTCCTGATAGGGGCGTATTTCATCGGCGAGCGTTCATATGAATCGACCGCTTTGTTCAACCCTTCCATCGTGGCGCATCCCGACCAATCAGGGGTCCCCGAGGGCTCACTGCGTTTTATCATCTCATTGCGCGCGACGGGTGAAGGGCATATATCCACGCTGACATTCCGCTCGGGGGTCGCTGGACGGGACGGTTCCGTGGTTGTAGATGAATCTTCAGGCCTCGCGTGTATAGCGGAGCCGAGACCAAATACGCTATATGATAAGGCATGTTTTGTACGGAAACTGCATGAGATGGGATTAGAAAACGATTGCTCCGGGTATATTACAGGCCCGCTTCAGGACCAATTCACGATGGGACATCTCGAAGAGAGGGCAAAAGAATATATCGCCGGCCACCAGCCGCTTGCGCACACCGATAAGATAACCTGCGAAAAGATCCTTTGGCTTGCCCGGTGCAATTACGAGGCGGACTTCATGTGCGGGTCCCCGCTTTCGGAACGCGTGCTGTTCCCGCTCTCACCGAGCGAGCAGAACGGGATGGAAGACGCGCGTTTCGTGCTTTTCAGGGACGATGACGGGTCCGGGAGGTACTACGCCACCTATACGGCGTATGACGGAAGGGCAATACTGCCGCAGATAATGGAGACCGAAGATTTCATCCATTTTAAAATGATCACGCTTAACGGCAAAGCGGCGGTCAACAAGGGCATGGCACTGTTCCCGCGAAGGATAAACGGCCTTTACGCCATGATATCCCGTAACGATAACGAGAAGCTTTTCCTTATGTATTCCGATAATATACATTTCTGGCACGAAGCGGTCCCGATAATGGAGCCCTTATACCCATGGGAGTTCGTACAGATAGGGAACTGCGGCTCACCGATAGAGACCGGCCGCGGGTGGCTGCTGTTGACCCACGGAGTCGGCCCGATGCGCCAGTATTCGATAGGCGCGGCTTTGCTTGACCTCGATGACCCTTCCAAGGTGATCGGAAGGTTGAAGGAGCCGCTCATCCATTGGGAGGACGATACCCGGTCCGGTTATGTCCCGAACGTAGTGTATTCATGCGGCGCTTTGCTTCATGGCGATGCGCTCATTATCCCGTACGCGCTGTCTGACCAACACACGGCAATAGCGTTAGTATCATTGCGGGAAATCCTGGAGAGGTTGTCCTAATTCAATGAACAGAAACCTGGTATCTGCAGTCATATCCTTAGCGCTTGCGATGCTGCCGCAGGCCTGTTGTATCGCAGGCGGCACACTTACCGGGAACCCCGCCCCGGATTTCAAGGTCATATCCGGAGATAACAAGACGCTGACGTTGGGCGACATCAAAGGCAAGACCGCCGTGTTGTTCTATGAATCGAAGAGCGCCGTGGAGCAGAACCGCAAATTGAAGACCGCCCTCAACGGATTTTACGACAGGCAGCCCGAAAACATAAAAGACGGCATAATCAGGATAGCGGTCATCGACTGCAAGGGCGTGATGTTTGGCGGGGCGTGGAAGAAGAACCTCCGGGACAACTCGGCGAAAGAAGGCATAACGATCTACGGCGACTGGGACGGGAAGATGTCTAAGGATTATACGGTAAAAGAAGGCGCCAGCAACGTAATGATCATAGACAAGGGCGGGACCGTCCGTTATTTTAATTCAGGCAGGATAGAAGACGGCGATATCGATGCTATAGAGGGATTGCTGAAGGGCCTGGCCGGGGGAAACTGAACCGATGCCCGAAGACAAGAAGACGATTATGGTGGTCGAGGATGAGCCGCTGAACATGAGGCTGACTGTTGATCTGCTTGAAATGAACGGGTTCAGCGTGTTAAGCTGTATAGACGGGTGCAGTGCTGTTGAGATGTTGAAACAGAGCGTCCCGGACCTTATACTGCTTGACATAAACCTGCCTAAGATGAACGGGTTCGAGGTGCACGGTAAGATCAGGGAAGACAGCCGGCTGGACAAAGTGAAGGTAATCGCGCTCTCCGCCTCGGTCATGAGGGAGGACGAAGAGCGCATAAGGGCGGCAGGGTTCGATGATTTCATGCCCAAACCCATAGATATAAAAGGGCTCATAAAGAAAATAAAGGACCACATATACGGATGAGCGGGAACGGCCCGGGAATACAATATGAGGACCTCGTAGAGAACGCGAACAGTATCATCCTGCGCATGGACATGAAGGGCAACGTCACGTATTTCAACAGGTACGCCGAGGAATTTTTCGGGTACAAGCGGGAAGAGATAATAGGCAAGAACGTCGTCGGCACGATAGTCGCCCCCACCGATACGTCCGGGCGCGACCTCAGGGCGATGATAGACGATATGTCGCTCCATCCTTCGAGCTATGTGAATAACGAGAACGAGAACATGCAGCGCAGCGGAGCGCGCGTATGGATAGCGTGGACCAACAAGTCGATCCTCGACGAGGACGGGCGCGTCAGGGAGATATTCTGCATAGGCAACAACATAACCCGGCTGAAGCAGGCGGAAGAGGAGATACTGAAGGCGAAGGAGGCGGCGGAGAGCGCTAATAAGGCTAAGAGCTCGTTCCTCGCTAACATGTCCCACGAATTAAGGACACCGCTCAACGCGATAATCGGTTTCTCCGAACTGATCAAGGAAGAGGGCGTAGGCCCGTTGAACGGTAAACAAAAAGAATATATAGATTACATCCACGAAAGCGGCAAACACCTGCTCTCGCTCATTAACGATATACTTGACCTCTCGAAGGTCGAATCCGGGAAGATGGTACTTGAGTCAAGCGATTTCGACCTGAAAGCCCTGCTCGAAAAAAGCCTGGTATTCATTAAGGAGAAGGCGGCCAAGCACGGCATTGCGCTTTCGACCGATATAGAAGAGGGCATCGGCGCCGTCAGGGCGGACGAGAGGAAGGTTAAGCAGGTGGTGTTCAACCTGCTGTCGAACTCGATGAAGTTCACGCCCGACGGGGGAAGGATAGGCATTACCGCCCGGAAGTCCGGGGATAAAGAGATATCGGTATGCGTATCGGATACGGGCATCGGCATTGACGAGAAGGACAGGAGCAAGGTCTTCTCGGAATTCGAGCAGATAGACAGCGAATACTCGCGCAAGTACGCTGGGACCGGCCTCGGCATGCCGCTGAGCAAGAAGTTCGTCGAACTGCACGGCGGAAGGATGTGGTTCGAGAGCGAAGGCAAGGGCAAGGGTTCGCGTTTTTGTTTCACGCTGCCGTTAAACGTCAATTAACCTTAAGGAGGGGACATGGCGAAGATCCTGATGATAGACGATGACGCGATGGTGCTCAAGCTCTATACGGAGGTCCTGTCTAAGGAAGGTTTTGAGGTGATATCCTCGAACGACGCGAGGAAGGGCTTGGCCATGGCGGCGGAACAGTCGCCGGACCTTGTCCTGCTCGATATAATGATGCCGGACGTGGAAGGAACGCAGGTCCACGAAAGTTTGAAGCTTAATGACAAGACCAAGAAGATCCCCGTAGCGTTCCTGACCGCGCTTGTCACGGATGAAGAGGTCGCGGCCGTCGACGGCAAGATAGGCGGGCTTGATTATATCTCGAAATCCACCCCGAACGATAAATTCGTAAAACAAGTGAAGGAACTATTGGCAAAATGGCAGAAGTAGAGAAATATTCGCACAAGATCGTAAAGAAGATACGCTTCAGGATACCGGATGTCCCCGGCGCCCTGGGCACGCTTGCTCTCGCTCTCGGCATCGAAGGTGTCACGCTGGGCGATATCACGAAGATACACCTTACGTCGAATTATATCATAAGGGATATCATAGCGTTCTTCGACGACGAAAAACAATTCCATAAGTCCATTGCCGCCGTAAAGACCCTCAAGGGATATAAGATCCTGAACATTCAGGACGAGGTGCTCAACCTTCATAAGGGCGGCAAGATAGAGGTCAGGCCCCGCGTAAAGGTGGAGACGCTCAACGACCTGCGCATGATATACACGCCGGGTGTCGCGCAGGTATGCAACCATATCGTCGCGAACCCCGCGTCGGCGCGCGATTATACTTCGATCGGCAACACGGTCTGCATAGCTACGAACGGCTCCGCCGTCCTCGGGCTCGGAAATATCGGTGTCCTTGCGGCGATGCCGGTAATGGAAGGAAAGTCGATAATATTGAACAAGATGGCCAAGGTGAGCTGCGTCCCCCTGCTGCTTAAAAGCGAAGACGCCGATGAGATCGTCGATTCGCTCGCGTGCCTCGCGGAGACGTTCAGCGTCATCATGATAGAAGATGTCGGCGCGCCGCTCTGTTTCGAAGTCGAACAGAAACTGCAGAAGAAGGTAAAGGTGCCCGTCTTCCACGACGACCAGCACGGCACCGCGACGGTCATATTGGCCGCGTTGATCAAAGCGCTCAAGATGACCGGAAAGAGGAAGGAGAAGGTCGAGATAGTCATCAACGGCGCCGGAGCGGCGGGTATCGCGGCCGCAAAACTGATGCTCGGATACGGTTTCAGGAATATAGTGTTCTGCGACAGGGCAGGCGCAATTTATAAGGGCAGGACGGGCGATATGAACCCGTATAAGAAGGAGATCGCCTGCATCACGAACAAACGCAGGGAGAAAGGCGCGCTTAAGGATGTATTGAAGGGCAAGGACGTATTCATAGGCCTGTCCGCTCCCGGGCTCGTCAGCAAGCAGATGGTCAAGGAGATGAACAGGCGCCCGATAATCTTCGCGCTTGCCAACCCTGTTCCCGAGATATGGCCGAAAGAGGCCGAAGAGGCCGGCGCATCCATAGCGCTCGACGGAAGGACCATAAACAACGCGCTCGCTTTCCCCGGCATCATAAGGGGCGCGCTCGATTCGCGCGCAAAGGAGATAACGACGAAGATGAAGTTCTCCGCGGCCGAGACGATAGCCTCGCTCGCAGGCAAGAACGAGGTCGTCCCGAACTTCATGAATACCGCGGTGCATGAGAATGTTGCGAAAGCCGTAGCTTTGGCGGCGAGGATTCCAAGGACCTGAAGCTTAAGATGAAAGCGGCCACAGCCACCGATCCCGCAGTCATGTTGAATTACGGCCTTTTCATCAATACGCTTATAGATTTCCTTATCATAGCTTTCGCCATATTTATGCTTGTAAAGATCCTGAATAACCTCAAGAGAATATAACATAAATATTTCTTGCTATTTGACATCATTTATTGATAGCATATCCCAAAGAACAAGGAGGATAACCGTGATTAGACTCGACAGAAATTTCCCGTTACTGTTCCTCGCGACATTTGTTCTAATGTTTGCATTTGTAGCACCCGCCCGCGCCGGTAGTTTCGACGTTCTTAATACCGGTGATGCTGGGGCTGACACCCTCAGGCAGGCGATAACGGATCTCAATACTAGCGCGGAGAACGGTACGATCGTTTTCGGTTCCGGCGCTGAAGGCACAATAACTCTGGGGAGCGCCCTGCCGACGCTTAATTACGAAACTATATTCGACCTTTCCGATTATGAAGTTTCCTTGTCGGGCTACAGCGGAGGCACGGCTGCCGAAAAATGGTTCAAGCTGGATACGACGGGTTCAGGTACCCTTATTTTACGCGAATGTACCTGGTCTGTCGGGGCCGGAATGGTTGTGGGCGATAATAATAACGGTAACCTGACCATTACGGATAGCAGCGCGTTCTCGACCGCATATAGCTCTTATATTGGCAGCGCTAACGATTCTAACGGAGCCGTCCTGGTTGACAGCGATGCCACGTGGACCAGCAGCGAAGACATATATATAGGCTCAGGAGGCGTGGGCACGCTCTATATTTCCGGCGGCGCTGACGTAAGCAGCCGCAGCGGTATCATCGCCGGATATTCTGGCGGAGACGGAACGGTTACGGTCACCGGCGCCGGTTCCACCTGGACCAACACCAACGGTCTTACAATAGCCAATGCGGGACCCGGAGGACTGAACATATCTGACGGCGGTACGGTAAGCGACGACTGGTCGGATGTCGGTAATGCCGGTGTAGGCACGGTCAATGTCGACGGCGCGGGTTCCGCCTGGAACAACACCGGCGACCTTAATATAGGCAAGGCTAACGACGGTTTCCTGACTGTTTCAAACGGCGGCGCGGTCACCGGCAACCATATCTATGCGGCGAAGGACGCCGGCTCGCACGCAGGCATTTACGTCGGCGACACGGGTTCCACGCTTACAGCCGGTACCGACCTTACGATCGGTAATTCCGGTGCCGCTGAGATAGTCGTGTATGACGGCGCTACAGTTACGGTCAATGGCGGGGCGGGTACGATAACCCTCGGTAAAAACGCGGATTCGGAAGGCCTGCTTGTAATTGGCAGAGAAGGTGGGGGCACCGCCGGTACCGTTAATGCCGCGGAAATTACAAGCGGCAGCGGGACCGCGAACATTGTATTCGGGCAGAATGACGATCATACTTTCAGCCCGGTAATTTCCGGGAGCATAAGTGTCCAGCACAAAGGTTCAGGAATGACGACCCTTTCGGGCAACAACACATATACGGGCTCAACCAGTATCCAGTCAGGAACGATAAAACTCGGGAACGATTCGGCCCTCGGTACGCAGGATGAAGGCACCACGGTGGATGAGGGAGCTTCCCTTGACCTGAACGGCCATGACCTCTTCTCGGCGTCAGAGGACGAACCTCTTACCATAGCCGGTTCGGGCACCGGCGGGGAGGGTGCGTTATTCAACAGCACCGCAGGCATGTCTACATATTCCGGCTCGATAACCCTTACCGCGGCAAGCACCATAGGCGTGACCGACGCGGCGGGCAGCATGTTAATTTACCGTGATATCAATACCGGCGCCGCCGGCTATGACATCACATTCGACGGCGACGGAGATTTTCTCCTTGTGAACACAATGACCGGCAAGATTACAGGCAACGGAAACGTCATCAAGAACGGCGCCGGAGAGATGCTCCTTTACATGACCGGCGATAACTATACCGGTTCCACCGCGATCAATGAAGGCAAGTTTACGCTCGGCGGTTCGGAAGTAATACCCGATACCAGCGCTGTAACGATCGCCTCAGGCGCGGAACTCGACCTGAACGGCAAGGACGAGACGATAGGATCCCTGGCCGGCGCAGGTAACGTCATAAACCGCAGCACGGCTTGTACGCTGACCGCGGGAGGCGATGGCAGCTCGACGACATTCAGCGGTGTCATCTCCGACGGTACGGGCGCGACTTCATTCACAAAAGAGGGTGCGGGTACCCTCATCCTGACCGGCACAAGCACTTATTCGGGCGATACGGCGATAAACAATGGTATTTTACGCGTCGAAAACGCCAATGCCGTAGGCACGGGAGCCCTGACGAATGACGCCGCCCTCGATGTCGGGTCCATAAGCCTTACGGTCAACGGGGTATATTCCCAGAATGCCGGTTCCAGCCTGGCCGTTGTCGCCAGCTCGGCGTCAAGCTACGGTAATATCTCGTCCGCTTCCAACGCTTTTGTTGACGCCGGCAGTTCCGTGAACGTCACGGTCAGCGGCTTCCTCCCGAAGAACAGCAGGTTAAAGATTATCGACGGCACTGGCGGGGCGGGGGTAGGTATTCCCGGAACGATAACATCCAATAACTCGCGTTTAAGGTTCTCCGCCGTAAGCTCGGATGGGGACCTTTTCCTTGTAGTGGACCGTTCGACAGCCGGGTTTGCGAGCGTTTCGTCCAACCCGAATATAGCCGCAGTGGGCGCGGCGCTTGATAATATAACGGCCCCGTCAGGCGATATGCTTACGGTCCTTAATTCGCTTGAATTAATGGACGATTCCGGGGTCGCGTCGGACCTGGGCACATTCGCTCCGGTCGTCGACGGAGGCGTCCTTAACGTCAGCAACAGCTCATTCAACCAGTTCATAGGCACCAGCAACGCCAGGCTTTCGGACCTGTTCGCTCAGGCGCGCGAAGCAGAAGAGACGGGTATCTCCGCCGGAAGCGAAGGCTTTAGCGGCG